>JGI24005J15628_10000939_pt1 | contig 15968 bp, 21 predicted proteins | sample LinPmetageLP40_FD_15628 | JGI IMG/M metagenome (IMG submission 15628)
TTTTTTTTTATTCCAATTATCATTATAATTGTTGAAATAACAGGGACTATGTAATTCATTATATATTTCTTAAATATATTTCTTAAATATATTAAAAAACTTTTCTATTATTGTTTATGAATAATAAAAAAACAACTGAACCTAAGAAGGAACCCAAAAAACGTGGACGAAAACCAAAAGGTGGAAAACTAATAACAAATGTTAGCACAGATTCTATCAATAATGTATCATACAAACCTAATATTATTTTACATTTACGATGCAAAAGTAGCAATAATGATAACCTTGCTGATACCGAAGGATTTAACAACGATAATATTTCTTATGACAATGTTGAAGATGATCCAATTATTAATAATAAAGATATTTGGAATAAACTTCGTATACTTAACAAAGAACTTCATACTAATAATATTAGACCGAGTAATTGTTGTTTTTGGGACACTTGTGAATTTTCAACACAACCGTGCTTTATACCAATTGATTTTAATAGAAATAATACTAAAGCATATGGAACATTTTGTTCTCCCGAGTGCGCTGTAGCATATTTATTTAATGAGAACATTGACACATCTACCAAATGGGAAAGATATGCCTTAATCAATAATTTATATAAAAATATATATAATTACGACATTAACATTAAATCTGCACCAGATCCAAGATTCTTATTAAATAAATATTTTGGTAATCTTACAATAACTGAATACCGAAATTTAAATACAAATAAACACAAGCAATATATAATATTGAAAAAACCTATGACTATTATTACACCAGAAATATGTGAGACTAATAACGAAATTTCAAACATTAAATCATTCAATCAAAAAAAAACGATGTTTAGTTAATATATAATATTATTGTTTATTAACTAATTACTATTTGTCAATGTTGGTTGTATTGGTTTTGTCTGTTTTAGTATATTACGCATATTTTTAATATTTTGAAGATTGTTCGGCAATTCTTTAGTATCTTCGTTATTTTCTTTTTTGTCTTCAATATCTAAATACTCTTTTACTACTAGAACAACGTCATTATTATGTTGACTTAGTTTTGTTTCTGCTTCTTCTTTTGTATAATTTGTTTGTCGCATTATAACATCCACATTTTCAACTGACACAAACTCCATATATTTACTATTATAATTTCTTTATATATTATATGCTACATGTTATTAATAAGTTATGTGCTCCATCTATTATATATTTTGGGTTTTCTATTATTTCGGCAAGCAATGATCTTTATAACAAACAATACGAAAACGCATTTATTCATTTAATGAGTTTAATTATTATTACATTCCTGCTTGATATTTTATGTAAAAAAGGATTTTCTACTATTTCGTGGCTTATCGTTTTTATACCGTTTATGTTAATGTCGTTGATAATTACTACAATTATATACATTGTTGGCATTAATAAACATGAACAAATATAATTAAAAAAATGCTTATAAATATTTTATGAATATGTTTTTATTTTTTATGCTTATTTCTTCATTATCATTTTTAACTTATATATATAGATATTATTTGTTTATCTGTTACTGTGAACTATACGATTATTATATTAATTTTAATAAAAAAAGTATTACTACACAAAAAGACAAATGCTTTATTTTTAATCATAATGAACACTCGCTGCGTGAAATAACTAAAGCACAATATTTTTATAATGAAAATAATGAAAATAATGATTATTTGACAATTATGGAACAAAAAGATCACTATATTATTTATCCTAACGACACGTTAGAAGTATCAGCATCACCATTTATCATCTGTGAAGTTACCTTTAATAATACACATTACGATATAACTAAATATTTAAAGTTATTTTATAATAAAAATAATGTTATTTTAACAAGACCTTTTATAACTTACATATTTTATATATTTTTTAATATAAAAATAGTTAATGCTGATTATTATACAATAAAATATATTGATAAAGATACCAATGAGAAAATAATTAATAGTGAAAATATAAATATATATAAATACACTATATAAAGGTTCAACTTATTATACTATAATGACCACACACCACCAACTTGATGATAAATGGGTTTTGTGGGCACACCTTCCACATGATATTAATTGGAATTTACAATCATATAAAAAAATTATTGGATTTAATGCATTAGAAGATATAATTGCACTAAATCAACATATTTCTGACTCAGTTATTAAAAATTGTATGTTATTTCTTATGAAAGATTCAATTACACCTCTGTGGGAAGATAAACAAAATGTGAAAGGTGGTTGTTTTTCATTTAAGGTTAATAATAAAAATATTGTTTCCGCGTGGAAACGACTTATTTATTGTTTAGTTGGAAATACTATTACACGTGACGACAAATTAAATAATAATATAACTGGAATTACAATATCTCCTAAAAAATCATTTTGTATTATTAAAGTTTGGTTAACTAATACAACATTTCAAAATCCTAGACTTTTATCAAATACAATTGGTTTACAATTTGATGGATGTATATTTAAAAAACATATAAATTAACCATTTAATGGTGGTAATTGTGCTAAACACAATCTAATTTTACCCAATGATGCAACAGAATATAATACTATCACCGGCAAATCGTTCTCTAAATATACCTCTATTGAATTACAAAGATTAGTACATTTTATAAAGTATGATAAATTCTTTAGCGAAAATTCACCTTGTATAACATTTACATCGTCTGGTTTTTCCAAAAACTCCATTATTCCTTCTTGTTCGGTTCTTCTTATTTCTGCTTCTGCGAAAGAACCCTTACACTTAAATATCAATTCATTTGCTACTGATTTTATTTCTAATCTGTCAGATAAATTAGACAAATCTCTAATTATCTTCTGAAAATCGTTAGACGGTAGGTTTATTATTGATGAAAATTTTACATCTGGGACATCTAGTTCTACTTCCTCCGGTTCTATCAATTTTAATTTTTGTATTTTACATTGATTTATTTCACCATTTTCAAATTTTAAACACAAATTTGTAACAATGCCATCAGAATAATCATCTTCTTCAATGAATATTGTTAATACATCATTGTTATCTATTGTATTTATTAACTTAAATAAGTGAAACATATTTACACCTATTGTTATCTTTGGGTATTTACAATAAAAATGTTCAAAATTTACAGCTTCTAAAAACATGTGAACTAATATCGTATGTGTTTTATCCATGTTTATCAGTTTTATACCTTCTGAAGTGAATGTAATATTTGATTCCAATAAGATATCTTTTAATGCAATCATTAATGTTCTAAAAGGTGCTATTTGTACTGTCTTTATTTCTAAAACATTCATATAGTTAATAATTATACGAATCTTTTAATTACTTTTAAATTGCTTAATTTTGTCGTCGCTTTTTGGTTCTCCGTTTTGTTGATCGTTTACCTTTTGATTTTTCTCCTATACGCACCGCACCGAATTTACCTTTTTTTGCTGTATATCCATGCTTTTGTAAACGTTTCTCTTTCTTTGCAGTAATACTTTTCTTTCTTGAAACAATTCGTCCGTGTTTGTTCTGGAGAAGATCTAATCTAATAAGATTACCCGGTGTTTTATACGCAGTTTCGTGCCATACTTGTGCACGCGAACCTTCCAAATGTTCATATTTACGTCCATTAATTGTATATTTACCATCTGCTCCTCTCATATGCTTCTTTACCATTATATATACTATTAAGAAAAAATTATGTATTGTCAATCGCTATTTTTAAATCCATTGTATTCCCTAATTCCTTCTTAATATCATTTTTATTCTTTTGTTGTTCTTTTTCATTTTGCCCACCCATTACCTGCTGTATCATTCTTAAATACATTTCGGTTTCTTTATCACTTTTGTTCCATTCTGGATATTGATTTTCCCATTCCTTTATTTGCTTAATTTGTTTATGGGATACCTGAGATATTGTTTTATCTAAACGCGAATGAGATTTATCTTTTTTCCATGTATCATCGTCTTTTATATAAAATTGCATTCTCTTTTTATCCGAACAATGTATTGGACGTTCTGTTGCAGGCATGTTTTGTAAATATTTATTAAATATATTACTTATACCCTTTACATAACCGTGATCTGTTGTATATTTCAAATCATCTATAGATATTTTTAAATTGTTAACAAATGTATTCATATTTATTGCTTCTTTGCACTGTTGATTTAAAAATACATTTATTGTCATTTTGTTTGTAGTATTATATGTGTTTCCTATATTTGGTAATATCTTATCTATCGTTCGTTTATTATCTGATATAGCATTTATTACCATTTTTTCTAATTTTTCTATTTTATTATCAGTTATACATATATCCTTATTTTCTGTAATGCCGTGACATAATTTATTATGTTTACATAGTCCACTCTTATACTTATATGTTTTATTACATATATTGCATATAAAATCATTCATTTTTGATTTATGTTTATTTGATTTTAAATGACGTAAGAAATCTTTCTTATTTATTGTTACAAATATACATTTATCACAACAATATTCTCCTAGATTTAAATGCTTTGATGTTCTAATGTGTCTATTATAATCTCTTTTATTATTTGTAAAAAAAACACAAGTTGTGCAAGAAAATGACCAACCACTCTTTTCACACGTCATAATATTATATATATATTAATTATTCTTTAAATTATGCTCTGGGGTTTTTTTGGGGTAAAACTTTACCCCATTTTTACCATTTTACCCCATACCACACAAAGTGTAAAAACCCAAAAAAACCGTTTTTTTACAGTCTGCGTCAGTCTTATCCATTATTATCCATTCCTTACTGACGCAGAAATATGTGATATTTGTTTAAAAAATCAAACATAACCAGGTAAGAATATTAATTTTGTATACTCCAAACTCAGTAAGGGGTAAAAAAAAGGGGCGATTATCCATTTACAAAATAACCATTTTTTTTTGCGTTTTTTGCGTTTTTTTCCCAGTCTCGTTTTTTGAAACAAACATAACGATTTTATACTTTCCCTTACCATTTTCGTTTTTTAATTTTTATTTCAAAACTATTTCGCCATATTGGATTTTGGACATTTTTGAAATGTCCAAAATTGAAAATCAAAAAAAGTTTTAGTGAAAAGTTGTTACTGAAAAAATTAACATATTAAATTTGTTTTTAATAACACTTACATTAATGTAATAATTATTCTATAAAACAGCGTTATTAATTGTAGTTTATTGACGACAAGCATTTAACTTGGTTTTAATAAATAATCTCTTTTTGTTTTTAATATACGTTTTTCATTCTCTGTTAAGTTGCATTTACCTTGTGTGTTTTTAACAAAATCAATTATATCACCACTAACCTGTAAAAGTTCTTCTGATATTTGTTTATTATTATTTGGATCTAATAATGTAGCTTTGGTCATAACACAATTTTGACATTCAAAATTACCATTACAAGAATCGTACGCGTTATCAAATTTACGTATATAGTCTTGCTCATTTATTGTACTTGGTGGATTTTTTACAAATAGTTTATTACACATACCATGTCTAGAATTACCATTACTAAAACATTTAGGTATTCTTTTTTTAATTCCTTCTTGTACGTTAAACATAGCATTGTATGCCCCATATAAAATTATCAAAAACGCAGTTATAAATATCATATTTTTAATATTTTTACTAAACATAATATTTATATATATATTAATTTAATAAATTCATTTACATACAACACCTTTGCTGGTTGATGTAAGTATTGTGTTTCCTTTACACTTTTTTACACATTTATATGTTTTACCCGTTTTTTTTACCATATATTGTGGAAACCATTTACCATCTGGCTGAAGATTTTTTGAAGCACATGTCTTCACTACATTTTTACATTCATCACTTTTACATACACCGGACAATGATTTTGTTTTAATACCTTTCTTACCACCTTTCTTACCACCTTTCTTACCACCTTTCTTACCACCTTTCTTACCACCTTTCTTACCACCTTTCTTACTACCTTTCTTACCACCTTTCTTACCACCTTTCTTACTACCTTTCTTACTACCTTTCTTACCACCTTTCTTACCCTCGTGAACAGTGAATAGTGTTATATACACACCATATATTATTATTAGTATTAATATTGTATATAATATTTTTGTTGTATTTGCGTTATACATTATATAATATGGTTTAGAAAAATATTATGTTTTATTTAATAATTTAAGTTGATTGTCCGTTAACTTACAATTTTGTTGTTTATCTGACATAATCGCTTTGAATGTATGCATATCTCTAGCTGAAATATTCATACGCTTGTTTTTAGATTTTTTGTCCAATGTTGCGGTTGCTTGTACACAAAGCTTACAACTTGTCTCATTATTTGTATCAATACATTTTTTATACATATTGATATAGTCACCGTTCACAGGTAATTTACTTTTATAAAAGTTGTGACATCCTATTCCTTTTCCTGAAGTAAAACAGTCATTGTTAATTTTATTACCTTCTATAATACCGAACGATAAATTGTATATTAAATATATAAACAGTACAATTGCTATTAAAAATAAAAGATTATGTATATATTTTTTAAACACATTCATTATAATATAAAAATATAAAATTTTCACTCTACTTTTATATAAAATACGTAATTAAGTTATTGCCATTCTTTCTAATCTTCCTGCTTGTTTACTTGTCAGTTTACATTTTTGTTCGGGTTTACTCATTAACTCGTCAAAATCGCCTAAATCATTCTCAGATATTGAGACATTTCCTATTGTTTTAGGATCAATGCTTGCGGTTGCTTCCACGCACATTTTACAATCTTTGTCGTTTTTACATTCCTTGATCATATCAAAATAGTTACCATCTGTTGGTAGTTCACTCTTATAAAATCTATGACACCCAACACCAGCGCCTGTCTTAAAACAATCATTTTTACCTTTGTTACCTTCTCTAACTGTAAAAAATATTTTGTAAGTACAGTAAATAAGTGTTAAAACTGCTAAAGTAAATAAAATGTTATGCATATTTTTTTTAAACACATTCATTTATAAAATATGTCCAGAAAAAATATTAAGAATTATTGTGATTAAATTGATTAAAATCCATCATTATCACATTGTGTATCCTCAGCGTGTGGACAGCAACCACCGTTATCTTTAAATACAGCATTCTGCCAGTTATTTGCGTCGGGTGTTTCTTTAAAGAAACTTTTGTTGTTTTCCACTACATTTCTAACATTGTTCATAAGTACACTTTGATCAGTAAGTGCCGTTCCATCATCAGGATTCCTACAAATATGCTCAGCCAGCCCAAAGGACACCCCAGTTTCGTCAGTGAGTTGTTTCTTCATCTCTGGTCCTGTTACCCAATCTCCTTTGATATTAGTGCCATCTACTACACCATTACATTTTTCAAGCAAGTTTACATCAGTACATTTGGTAAACGGCTTGTTTCCACTACCACTACCACCGCCACCATCACCACCACCACTGCCACTACCACTGCCACTACCGCTACCACCACCACCTCTACCTCTACCTCTACCTCTACCTCTACCGCTACCTCTACCTCTACCTTTACCTTTACCTTTAGTACTTTTACCTTTACCTTTCTTACTTGTATTACTTATTCTCTTACGTTTATTACTTGTATTACTTTTTCTCTTACGTTTATTACTTTTATTACTTTTTCTCTTACGTTTATTACTTTTTCTCTTACTTTTTCGTCGTCTACTACCATCTTTCTTACCTTCTTGAACTGTGAATAATGCCTTGTATGCACCATATAAGATTATCAAAATTGCTAAAGTAAATAAAATGTTTTGTACGTTTTTGCTAAACATCGCCATTATAATATAATGTGCAGAAAAAAAAAAATACTTATTTTCATTTAATTAAACGTCGCCATTATAATTATATTCTTATAAAATATTACGAATCAACAATTTTAAAGTCTGTATTATAAACGCTATGTTTACCATTAAACGTGTCTACCAAATATTGAAAATCAAAATGTTTATCTTTTTGTCTTATATAATTACAAAAAAAATTAAAATTTATTTCACGATCGTACCCATTTGAACCACCATCACGACGAACAAAATAACTATATGTATTTGAGTCATATGCGCACATATAATAATGTCCCATGCCTATATATAATCTCGCAAAATCAATAATTTTATTATCAGTATATTCTCTCATTAATTCATAATCACTACATACATCATTTAGTGATAATATACACCAATCATTAATAACACATTCTTTATCTTGAGCACATATCGTATGATATAATTGTTTAAGTTCTTCCGATAGTGGTAATTTTGACATCATTGTTTCTATATTAATAAATTTATTTTCAATTTCAAAAATATTAAGATCAAGTTCTTCTGTAGATACTAGTGGTTCTGCATTGTTTATAATCGGTACTCGTAATTCACATTCATCTAAAATACTTTTTATCTCTGTAGTATAATCATATATAACAGTCATGTAATGTATAATAAAATATGTGTATATTATTTTAAATTGAAATTATTTAGAAAGAATAAAAGATAACAAATACGATGCCCCAAACAGCGAAGACAAATAAACTCAGTGCACAATACCAAAAATTGTCAGACATTGAACATGTGTTAAAAGCGCCAGACACATACATTGGTAGTACTGAAAAAGATAAAACAACTAATTGGATATTGAATAGTAAAGGAAACATGGAACATAAAGAATATACCTGGATACCTGGTCTTTACAAGTGTTTTGATGAAGGACTTGTAAATGCACGTGATCATCATATTCGTATGTCAACTCTAGATGATGTATGTGACGATGGAACCAAAAATCACCCTGTTCGCAATATGAGTGTTGACATTGACAGAGATACAGGGATGATTACAATTATGAATGATGGTAATGGTATTGACATCGAAAAGCATCCAGAACACGATTTGTGGATTCCCGAAATGATATTTGGACATCTCAGAACATCAACAAATTATGATCAGACACAGAAACGAATAGTAGGTGGCAAGAATGGATTTGGGTTCAAGCTTGTATTGATATATTCGCTATATGGTCGGGTTGAAACAGTAGACCATACACGTGGTCTCAAATATATTCAGGAATTTAAAAAAAATCTTTCCGAAATTTGTCCACCCAACGTGAGTAAAACAAAGTGTAAACCATATACAAAAGTGAGTTTTATCCCTGATTACAAACGGTTTGGAGTAGAAAAACTATCACATAATATGTTTAATTTGATGAAGAAACGAGTTTATGATATTAGTGCAATAACTGACAAATCGGTCAAGGTTATGTTTAATAAAGAACCCGTACCAGCAAAGAACTTTGAACAATATGTCACCCTTTACATTGGTGATAAAAGTGCGGATAACCCAAGAGTGTATGAACGGGGAAATGAACGTTGGGAATATGTTGTGTGTTTGTCTCCACAAGAGGAATTCACCCATGTATCATTCGTAAATGGTATATATACAAGTAAAGGTGGTACACACGTACAGTATATTCTCAATCAGATTGTTCGTAAATTGATAGCATATATTGAAACAAAAAAGAAAGTGAAGGTGAAATCATCAGTCATCAAAGAGCAATTGATGATATTTCTGAATTGTGTTGTTGAAAATCCGGCATTCGACAGTCAGTGTAAAGATTATCTCAATACACCTGTTCCTAAGTTTGGTTCTTCGGTTACTGTATCAGATAAAGTGATTGACAAATTGGCAAAAATGGGCGTCATGAAAACAGCGTTGTCACTGAATGAAGTAAAGCAGTCGTCCGCAGCAAAAAAGACAGATGGTAAGAAAAGTAAAACTATTCGTGGGATTCCAAAGTTGATTGATGCCAACTATGCTGGTGGACCGAAATCAGCGGAATGTACACTTATTCTATGTGAAGGTGATTCAGCAAAGTCTGGTATAGTATCAGGTTTGTCACGCGAAGACCGTAATGTCATAGGTGTTTACCCGCTAAAAGGCAAACCAATGAATGTGCGAGACGTTAGTGTAAAGAGAATCCTTGAAAATACAGAAAACAGTGAACTCAAACAGATAATGGGTTTGGTTACAGGAAAGACATATAAGGAAGAAGAGATTGCAACACAATTGCGATATGGAAAGATTCTGTTTATGACAGATCAAGATTTGGATGGCGTCCATATCAAGGGTTTGTGTATTAATCTTATCCATACACAGTGGAAAGAACTTATTCAAATCCCACAATTCATTGGGTTTATGAATACACCAATTATGAAAGCAACACGTGGGTCACAAGAACACGTGTTTTATAATCAGGGAGAATATGAAACATGGAAAGCATCACAACCACATAATGATGTAAGTAAATGGAAAATCAAATATTACAAGGGTTTGGGCACAAGCACTGGTAAAGAATTCAAAGAATATTTTCAAAATAAAAATATAGTGACATTTAAGTATAGCGAAGATACGAGCACGGCGGCATTGGACTTGGTATTTGATAAGAGCATGGCGGATGACAGAAAAGCGTGGCTTGGTAAGTTTGACAAGACAATGGTGTTAGACACACGTCAGTCTGAAATAGCATATGAAGATTTTGTTGATATGGAGATGATATTCTTTTCGATTTATGATTGTGCGAGAAGTATACCGAATGTAATGGACGGACTGAAAACCAGTCAACGAAAGATATTGTACGCTGCGTTCAAACGTAAATTGACCAACGAGATAAAGGTCGCACAGTTTGCTGGATATGTGTCAGAACATTCACTCTATCATCACGGCGAGATGAGTTTGAACAAGGCGATAGTCGGCATGGCACAAGAATTCGTTGGATCAAATAATATTAATATGTTGTTACCGAACGGTCAGTTTGGTACAAGATTGCAAGGCGGTAAAGATTCAGCATCAGAGAGATATATTTATACATTATTAAATCCATTGACACCTTATCTCTTTATAAATAACGATCAATATGTATTAGACCATTTGGATGATGATGGGACAATGGTAGAACCAGAATTCTATGCGCCTATAATTCCAACGATTTTGGTGAATGGTTGTAAGGGAATCGGAACAGGTTTCAGTACAGATGTTCTCTCTTACAATCCATTAGACTTGGTAAAATATTTAGAACGAAAACTACAATCAGCAAATACAAGTGATATCGTGTTGTCGCCATATTATGAAGGATTTAATGGAAAGATTGTAAACTTAGGAGAGAACAAGTATTTGATCAAGGGAACGTATGAGAGAATCAAAGCAGACGTCATTCGTGTTACAGAATTACCGGTTGGTGTATGGACAGAGGATTTCAAAACAAATCTAGAAAAAATGATGGAAACGACAGATAAAAAGGGTAAGAAAATCAAACCAGTTGTAAAGGACTATAATGATATGAGCACAGACACGCAAGTAGATTTCACAATTCATCTACATACAGGCGTGTTGGAAAAACTGGAAGGAAAGTTGTTGCCATCATACAATAATGAATGTAATGACCTTGAAAAGCATTTGAATATGGTAGTCACAAAGACAACGAGCAATATGCACTTGTTCGATAGTAAACAACGAATGCGGAAATATGCTAAAGTTGAAGATATAATTGAAAGTTATTATCCGGTGCGTTTGGAAATGTATCATAAACGAAAAGAATATTTGATAGCAAAACTTCGTCTTGAAGTGATGATATTGCATAACAAGGCACGGTTTATTGAGGAGCAATGTGAAGATAAACTAGATCTCAGACGAAAGAAGGCAGATGTAGTTAATGAACTGTTAGACGCACACAAATATAATAAGGTTGACGAAGTATATACATATCTCACAAGCATGCCTATCAGTTCAGTAATGGAAGAAAATATTGTAAGATTGAGGGAAGAACGTGATAAAAAACAGAATGAATTGGATATGCTTTTGAAAAAGAAAATAGAAGATATGTGGAGAGAAGAACTTGATATGTTTGTAAAGAAATACAAAGAATATAAAGAAAAAAGATTTATGCGAAGTCAACATACAAATGAAAAGAAATCAAAACAGAAGAAAAAGAAGAAGTTGACAATTAACTAGGGATATAATGGTTATTAAATATAAATACACAAACATACTTTTATAATTTTTTAATTGTTAGAATGCTTATTATTATGCTTACAATTACAGGACCTGTCCTTTATTTTATTTTTGTGGTGAGACGAACGACCTATTTCGCTAATAACACTCTTCTTTTTAAATAACGAATTACCATTATCACTACCAACGCGATGACCAGTACTTTTAGATATAAATCTTGGCATTATAATATATACAGAGAAATAAATATATTATATTAAAAATAGTAAACTATATTAAATCATTTTCGTCATTGTCCAACGAAACACCTTCACAAAATCGTACATTTTGAGTATCAGAAGCAAAATCTTGTGAACGCAACAAATGCCACTGGGTTTCTTTAGAGAGAAGATTACATTTAGTATATAAATATCCTAAGAACGTTGCACTCCAATCGTACGAAGACAAATCACAGTATCCCAGAACACCTTTTATTTCCTCTTGTGGAAAAATGTTTTTAGGATCGTCTGTAACAGTAGCATGAAGAGCACGCATTTCTTTGGTGGTTAAATATTCGTCACCACAAGAGAGAACACGTACCGTAATATTGGGGCATTCACATTCATCTAATATTTGCTTGAGTGGTACAATTTCAACGCTGAGACTATCTGCATTGAGACCATTGGTCTTGTCGGAGTCACTCGTGATCGGTGTTGACACGGTTGTTGGTTCGTTCGCAGTAGATTCATTGTCATTAGTGTCTGAATCATGTTCAGAATCAGAAGAGTCGCTTTCATTTTTTTCTAATGTATGTGTCCACTTAGTTTGCCATACATACAATCCTTTCAGCGATGAATGAACAAACACAGGATCACGTAGTATCATGCCGCAGTGGAGATATTCTGTCTTATTTCTGTTAGCGTTGTTGCGTGTAAGCATGCCCGTAAAAGATGACAACCAACTACTTGTTGGTCGTGAGTAAAGAATGACGTCGCCAGTTTTCAAAGAATCCATTATAATATTCTAAAGAAATGTTTTTATATAGATATTTCATTAAAAATATATCATCATTAATTATCATAAAAATGGAGAATACGTAGAGCGTTTTAAAACACCAATGATCTATAAAGATATTGAAATAAAAAATAATAAAATAGAGTTGAACGACCCAGTTGAAAATAGAGTTTGCACAATAGATTAAGAGAGAAATGTCGTTAATAATTTGTTCATATTCATTGTTGGATTCACGGATGGATAGACGATAATTGACTAAATATGACAACGTACTGAAACACGCATATAACGATATTGTAGATGCAAGTGAATGAAACACCCAATTATAGTATACACAATAAAAATAGAGAAATTGGACACTAATGTGGTGTACATATGTGCTACGATGACACACAGGGTTGTATACCAGCGCAGACATATCAAGTGCGGCATACAACCCACCCATAATAACACACGACGTATATGGAACATTTGATATCAAACAAATACTATAAATCATATATAGTACACTTGGCGACGCCAACATCAAAAACAGTGATTTCATATAATTTACTTGAATGTATCGCATAGACAATATTTTATTATTACGTTCAATATTTGTGTCAATAAACGATACTGTGTTTATGTGTGAATAAGAGTAATAACTAATTATACAAAAAAATAAATAGCAAGTAAAATTTACAACAAATTGCATTATATATAAAATATATACATTGTATATAAATGAAAACACGTAAATATAATGGGGGTAGAAAGCATAGAAAAACCCGGCGCGGACAAAAACGATATGGTGTCAAACATAAGCACAAGACGAAGTACAATAATAGATACAAAAGGAAACGACCAAATATGAAAAAAACAAGACGTAAGAGGGGTGGCGCGATCCCAATGGGTCCGATTATAACCGTCGGTTTGTTAGGATTGGCCGCTATAGTGGGACCGATAGCGGCGACATATATGGACGAAACAAATATAGAGAGGACAAAACGTGAAGCAGATGATGTAATGAAAACAAAGGCGGAAGCATTGAAAGATGAACGAATGTATTTTGGTCGTGATAATCCTAATCCAGGAGAAAAAAGTGGGCGGGAGGATGCAATACAAAATGATGCTGATTTTGCAGACGAAGAAGATGAAAAGATCATTTCTGAAATATCACCAGAATATATAAAGAGAAAGGAAGAAGAAAAAATACGAAATGAAATAGGAAAACGGGCTAGAAAACAAAGTGAATCAATGATAAGAGAAAGTCCATATTGGGATACATCTACAGGTATAGCTAAACCGATACCAGACGACGCACAGTTACAACCATCACCATAATAATATTATTAGTATTAACAATATAATATAAATAATATATAGATGAAATCACAAAAAATTAAAAAATTACAGAAACGTAGAAGAAAAGGGTATAAAACATACAAAAAACGAACACCAAAGTATAAGCGACGAACGATAACCAGAGAATATACGACTAGACACAAGAGAAGTAAGAACAAACGAAAACGACTAAACAGAACATTAAAACGTGCGAAACGGGGAGGAACTGTTTTGGGACCAGTATTGGGTATATTAGGTGGTGCGGGTGCTGCGTCTGGTATATATTGGACGTTACAATCAGGCGGCATTGATTATGGGTTAAAAAATGAAGAAGTAAAGCGTATAAAAGAGCGAACAACAAAAATAAAAAAACGTGAATCGTTGCCGGTAAATCAACTACATTTTTATGATGACGACCCTTCAAATGTAGGTGATGAAACAGAAAGAATAAAATATCACCTGGTAAAAAAACACCCAGATGAAAACTATATTATGGATAACGGTGGTTTGACAGTAGAACAATTAAGAGAATTGATAGATACAATAGAATACACACCAGATAAAGTAAAATCTATTGTGTTAGACTGGGACAGAACGTTCAGTTGTACGGAGGGTTTTGGAATAGACAATAGTCCAGATGTGCTTAATTATGTGAATAAACAAATTAATTTCAATATAAATAACTATACAAACAAATTAGAATTTTTATCATTAAAGAAACATTATGAATTATATAAAATATACAATCATCCAAACTTGCAAGAAAAAATTAAACTAGGGGAAGAATTTCACATAGGTCAAGACGAAGATGGAAATGAAATAATGCGTAATGCTGGTTATAGTGAATGGAAACATAATGCGGTAAACAGTCCAAAACAATTAGCGCAGACATATTTATTACCGTATCAAACGCGTAATAATGGAGAATATGACGTAAACAATATGGACAGCATAGAACGAATAAAATTACTAACTGAATTATTTAAAAGGGCATATGATAAGGGGAAATATATATTTATTCTTACAAACAATAAATATAGTTCAAAATTTTTGAAAGAAATAATGGATACAGCACTAAACATAAATTTTCCAATAGAACATATATTACGTGGTGGGAGGTCCGGTGCGTGGAAGGACGGAATGACAAAGTATACTGTGATGATTAGACCATACTGGCCGACTGTAGACATATATAAAATATTAAAATTCCCACAAGATAATGCCCGTTTTATGATATCTGAATATCAATACACAATAGATTTTCTAACGAAAAAAGCAAGAGCATTTAAATTAAAGGTAAAAGATAGTCGTGTTAATGTGATGATAAATAAACCAGACAGTTATACAAATTACTTAGTTGATAATATATTAAGTATTCCAAACTATGAACAAGGTGGATTACTATCTACAATTGATAAAAATAAAAGTGAAGTATTTGAGGAAAAATTAGGCGAAATTAAAAGACAATTATTTAATTACTTAGAATATAATAAAAAACAAAAAGATATAAGCACAATGATTGAAAGAATAAAAACGCGAAAACCAAAAAAATATTCATTTGGGGAAGAACCATAAAGCGTAATTCTATTAAAAAAAAAAAAAAATATTA
>JGI24005J15628_10000942_pt1 | contig 15942 bp, 35 predicted proteins | sample LinPmetageLP40_FD_15628 | JGI IMG/M metagenome (IMG submission 15628)
TGGAGCAAGTAATTGCTGTGACGCTAAATTTTGGGCAGAAACAGATATTTGTAGTGATTGTAAAGAACACGCTGACGAATATATGATCTGTTCTAAATGCGAAGAAGACGATTCACAATATGAAATGATTAGTGAATACGAATATAACGAACGCAGACGAGAGGATGCACAAGAACATAATAACGATGAATAATATAATAGCAGAATTTATGGGATATGAAAATTTAGGTACATTGACTAAACCTATGTATGAATATGGAGAAAGTGGTGGTTGTAGAAGTTTAGAAGACTTATGGTATCACGAATCTTGGAATTGGCTTATGCCTGTAATTATTAAATGTTTGAAGATTGGTGCAAATGTACCTGTTGAAAAAATTTATCATAGTTTACATACACAGGACTTATCATTTGCTTACAAATCAGTAGTAGAATTTATTAACGAATATAAAAAAGAAAATAAATTATGATTAAAGACATAAGAAAGTACTGGACTAAAGAAGTTGCAAAAAGACTTGAAGGTCGCACTATCGTTAAGATAGAATATATGCCTGAAGAAGAGGTAAAAGAATGGATGTGGTATAAAACACCAGTCGTAATACATCTTGACGATGGCGGTATGCTTATACCGTCCATGGATGATGAAGGTAATGATGGTGGTGCTATCATAACAAACTATGATAAACTAGGAACAATACCAGTAATATGAAACTAAAATTAATGGTGCGACAGATCTACTATAAAGTAGGTATGATCGAAATAGATATGCCTAATTTATTAGATGATGAAGGTATACATTCTGAAATACAAAATTGGCTTTATGCAAATGAAGATCTGTGGATTGATAAACTCGCAGAAAACATGGACGAATGTTCATTAAATCACGGTTTTGGTATGGATGATCTGACTAGTTGGACAGATAATACAGAAGAAACTGAATACTTATACGAACTGCCTAACGGAAACGGAGGTCACATTTAATAAATATATTATGAATAACGAAAAGATTTTTAACGCATTGTACAATACTAACACAGCTTGGTCTGTACAAAAAGAACCATTGTTTACACAAGATGGAAAACAAACACAAAGTTACGGTCTATTTAGATCTGACAACAACGCCTGGTTAAGTACTGTAGGCGAAAGATACGTTCCTATGCAGAACGAAGAACTAGCTGAAATTATGGTTAGAATACAAAACAGGTTTGGTGGTAACATCAAAGGTGGTGCTATGGGTAGAATAAGTGGACAAAAAGTCTACTACCAATTGTCATTAAAAGATTACAACATTAATGGTGACACTTTAAAACGTCACATTACTTGTCTTAATTCACACGATGGCTCACATTCTATTGGGTTTGGTTCTACCAACACAGTTATATCGTGTGCTAACACTTTTCACATGGCTATGAAAGACTTATCTAAGTTTAGACATACTATGAGTGCATCGCAAAGATTGCAGTTTGCTGTAGACGAGTTTGAAAAAGCTCTTGTTCTTGACGACAATCTTATGCTTACATATAAAGCTATGAACAGGGTTCCTGTTGATCAAACTATGATAGAATCTGTGATGAATAAAATATTCAAAGTAGATATGAATAGTAAAGCATCAGACAATTCTACACGTAAGAAAAACCAAATTAGTGATTTTGGCAAAGCTTTGTCACACGAAATTGGAGCAAAAGGTAATACCCTATGGGGATTATTTAACGCTGTAACCTATTATACTAATCACATTGATAATAAAGGTGAAGAAAATCTTATGACAGGTTCTGGTTATAAAAAGAACTTGATAGCTTTTAAAACCATTGAGGATAAATTAATGGAAAAAGGAATGTTAATTAATTTACAAGAAGTATAATGGATATTAAAGAACATAAAGTAACTGTAGCAAACTACGACTCTAATTCGGAAAATGATTTAGAATATCATGACTATATTTATGATATAATGAATGCTTTAAAAGATATGAGTTGTAGCGTTTGGGATATAGAAGTTACAAACGTCAACTGGCGCGGACAAACAGGATACATGACATCAAGTGATCCTGAAAAGATAGCACATGCATTGCTTATGCATGATGGACGCTGTCGCACAGAAGTGTGGATGGATGGTGACGGACTCTCAGGAGTCTGTTATCACCATGACGCACCTACTGGATCTTGGTTTACAATAACAATAAATAACGATTAATTATGGGAGCAACAACTTTTGGAATGCACACAGTTGGTAAGTTTAAAAGCGCTAAAGAAGCGTATAACGATCTTTGTGAAGAAGCTTTACATGAATATGGACATGATCCGTATTCAGGAACAATAGCAACAACTAATGGATTTTTTGTTGTAGAAAATCACCCAAGAGTCAATACTGCAAAGTTTGATGATTGGAAAGGTAACTATCTCGATGAGTTAGAAAAACGTGAATGTGCTTGCGTACCAATTACAGGAGCAGCCCTGAAAAAGATGAAAGATAATTCTAGATACAAAGGAAAGAAAGGTGTAAAAGCATTTTATTTCTTTGGCTGGGCAGCAGAATAACTATGAAAAAGTTTAGAATAGTTGTAGATAGAATCTACACAACAACCATAGAGGTTGAGGCAAGTAATATAGATTTATTAAATCAAACTGTAAATAATCCTACAGATAATCAGAGAGATAGATCTGAGGAAATCTGGGATATGATTTTTGATCAGGAACTACATCAAATGGATGTAAAAACAAATGATGCATTGATTTACGAAATAAAAAAAACTAATGCCTAATTGGTGTTGGAACAATTTACAAGTAACGTGCACAGAAGAGCATGTTGCTGAACTACAAGATTTTGTAGAAAAATCCACAAGTATCAAAGATACAGAGTTCTCTTTCGAGGGGACTTTGTTTCGTGGTGATCGTGAAGACTGGTACAACTGGTCTTTAGAAAACTGGGGATGTAAATGGGATGCGTGTGAACCATATATAAATGAATCAGAAGCACAATGTTTTAACGTTAGCTTTGATTCAGCATGGAGTCCGCCATGCAATTGGATTCAAAACATTATGCATAAGTATAAAAACCTAGAGTTTGAACTTGAGTATGAAGAACCTGGCTGTTGTTTTGCTGGTATATTAACAGCACACAAAGCAGAAGACATTTTTATTGATGACTTTTACGACACGGATTCAGCATCAGAATGTTGTGAAGCAAAAGTGTTTTACGAAGATGATGAAGATTACACACTTGATTCACAAGAATTTCAATGTTCTAAATGCAAAGAAGAGTGTGAAACTATTATGCTAAAAGCTGATACTATTAAATAAAATTAATTAAATTTAACACCCCAAAATTATGAGATGCACGATGAATTGATAACATACGAGTTGGAAGCAGCTCTTTTAGGTAAACTTATAACTCATCCAGAACTTTACTATGAAAACGCACAGAAATTGAGTCCTAATTTATTTCAGGATCAGTTTCATAAAAGTGTATATGAAAAGTTTTTGGTTATGCAAGCAGAGCAAAAAGATATAGATTTAGTTTCTATGTCTGTTGCTTTGTCTTGTGATAGCAATCAAAGAGTTAGACTTACTAGTATACTTACAAGTGAACAACACTATGTAAGTTCTATTAAGTCTTGCGTAAATGAATTGCATGAGCTAAGTAAAAAAAGAAGCTTGCATACACTTATACTTGAAGCAAGTAATAAGTTTCACAACAACGAACAAGCAGATGAAATTATATCTTATATGAATAAGATTAATGCTAAGCTAATGGTTGTTGAAGATGGTGATATAGCTGACATACATAGTCAAATGAAATATTTTCTTAAAGATATTGATAAGAGAATAGCAACAGATGGTATTGTTGGTGTATCAACAGGATTTGGTAGTCTTGATGAATTTACTGGCGGATGGCAAGAAACAGATCTTGTAATCATAGGTGCTGCGTCATCTATGGGTAAAACAAGCCTAGCTCTTAATCTTGCATATAATGCAGTTAATTTAGCTAGTGTACCAGCAGTAATATTTAGTTACGAAATGTCTGTTAATCAGCTTATAATGCGTCTTGTGGCGCTTGAGTCTGAAATACCTATTAGGTGGATACAGAATGGACAGCTTAATGATGAGGATTTAAAAAGAATCCAAAACACAGCTAGTAACATTATGGATAAATCCATATACATTGACGAGTGTAAACAAACGTCTTTGAATTATTTATTATCTAAAACTAGACAGTATGTACATAGCTGCGGTATTAAGCTTGTGTTTGTTGACTACCTTCAACTTGTCACGGCAAGTACAGGATCAAAAGGAACTAGAGAACAAGAAGTCTCCAAAGTTGCTAGAGCACTTAAAAACTTGGCAAAAGAACTAAACATTACTGTTGTTGCGTTATCGCAACTAAACAGAGGTGTTGGTTACAGAGCTGAAAGTAAACCTACTTTATCTGATCTTAGAGAATCAGGCGAAATAGAACAGGCTGCTGACGTTGTTGCGTTAGTATACAGGCCTGAATATTACGGTATAAATACCGATGAAAACGGTGAGTCTACAGAAGGTCTTGCGCAGATTATATTTGCCAAAGGACGTAACATTGGTGTAGGCACCGTTAACCTTAAATTTATCAGCGAATTGACTAAATTTAGAGAAAATACTTTAGATTTTTAGAGTAATTTTTAGTAATTTAGCTCATGTCTGAAAACACAAAACTAAGGAAAATAATTACAGAAATTGCACTTGATTTAGGATTAGATAAAAAACTAGTTAGGCGAATACTTATATCAGTATTTAAAGAAATTGGTTTTGCTATCATACTAAGAGGTCGTCCTGTTATGTTCAGGAAATTTTTGAAAATTGTATTTGCAATACGTGCTGGTAAAAAGACACACGAAATGTTTAATAAATATGAAACACGAAAGAAATGACAAAATTAAAAACAGTTAACATTAAAGGTAAAGAATACGTTGAAGTTAACGAAAGACTAAAACACTTTAGATCTACATTTAAAGGCTGGTGTTTAACATCAGACGTAGTAGATTTAAGTGAAACTCGTTGTGTAATTAAAGCTACAATCTTTGATGAAAACGGAAACATACGTGCGACTGGTCATGCGTATGAAAAAGAAGGCTCATCTTTTATTAACAAAACAAGTTTTGTAGAAAATTGTGAAACATCAGCTTGGGGACGTGCTCTTGCTAATCTTGGTATTGGCTTAGATACCTCTGTAGCATCTTATGAAGAAGTTGCTAATGCTGTTACACAACAAGCTGCACCAGCAGTTAAGCCAAAGCTTGATGAAACTAAATTTAACAATATGCTTAAAGCTATTGAGCAAGGTAAGGGTGATGCTGTAAAAGCTAAACTTTCACAATACGACATACCAGAACATATGTTGACAGTAATAAACGAAAATTTAAAATCAAAGTAATATGAGTAATATAGTAGCATTCAACTTAGCTTCTTGCAAGGCAGGAAAAACTAACATTACAAAAGAATCTAAATGGCTTAAAGAAGGCGCACATAGATGTCAAGTTCTTAGCCTTAGTAATTCTAAAGATAGAGACGGTTATAATGGAGCTCCATACTTAGAGTATGAAGTTGTTAATGAACGTGGTGAATCAGGTAGAGCAAAGTTTTGGGTAGTTAGAGATACTGACTCACCTAAATCAGCTGAATGGAAAACTAGTACGTTACACGAGTTTCTTGTAAACTGTGGTGTAGCTGTGTTTACAGATGATGCTAATGCTATACAAGAACCAATTGGATCTTGGGTTAACATTTGCTTTACTTACGAAGAATACATGACTCTTAAAGACGGACAGCCAGTTAAAAGAAAAGCTATACGTTATAGATGGTCAAGTCAAGACGGAGGTAAAATTAAGTATGATGCTAAATACAACAAGCCTATTTCACCTTTAGACGAAGAAACGTACATCAAAGAAAACTCAGCAACAGCTATAAAAGCTACTATTGATGACGATGGTGATTTACCGTTTTAAATAAAATCTGTATTTTTGGGGACTAAACATCCCCAACTATATGGAAATATTCATACCAGGCAATGTGCCTTCAAGTAAAAACTCTAAAAGATGGACAGGTAAAATGTTGATCAATTCTAAAACAGTTATGAGGTATATTAAATCTAGTCAAACTGACTACATTATTAATAAACCTAAGTTTAAAGAAATGTGTCAAGATAAAACTTTTCCTGTTACTGTATCTTTTAAGTTTATAAGAGGGAGTAAACATAAATTTGATTATATAAACCCAGCTCAGACAGTACAAGATCTTATGGTTAAAAACTTCTGGATAGAAGATGATAACTGTGATTTTATGATACCTTGTTTTGAGCAATTTGAATATGACAAAGAAAATCCTGGAGTAATTATAAAATTATTATGAATGTATTAAATGAATTTATGGATGTTTATTTAGCTTCTGTAAATATTGATAAAAAACTTTTTAAATCTAAATCTAGAATAAGACATCTATCTGATGCTCGTATGATATATTGTACAGTACTTAGATTAGCTGGTAATTTTGGATTGAGAGAAATTGCTGATACAATTAACAGAGATCATGCGACAGTTATACATGCTGTAAAAAATTATAAGGCTTTAAGTGGAATTGATAAACTTTTTGTAGAAAAATACAATAAAGCAGCTCATTTATTTAATCTTATAAATCCTAGTCACGACTACCCACAACATATACACTCTATTATTGATACTATGTGTTTGTCGAACAACAAGTTAAGAAAATTAATAGCAATAAAAGATGCTAGAATTTCTATAAACGAAGATGAAATATTATCTTTGAAAAATAAAATTAACAATTATAAATTAGAATTTGATGGAAACAACTAAAACAAAGAAGAAAGTAAACATTGATGGTAAACAACAAAAAGTAGATCACAATGTGTATTTGGTATTACAAAACCTTACAGAAGCTTTAAAGCAACACGAAATTGCTCTTATGACTTGGGTACATAAAGTATACAATGCAAAGAAAAAGCATAACGAAGAAGAAAAAATGTTGCATGATTATTGTATGCAAATACCAGATGCAGCAGGAATACTAACTAGAATGAAAGCTATAGATGAAGAAGTTAAGTCAAAAACAACTAATGGAAGCGGAGATCAAACTACAGATGGAAAAAGTAACACTCCTTCTGATAAGTAAGAACAAAGCTTACGGAAACTCAGCTACGCAACCAGCTAATATCTTTTCTCAAGGTAATGCTGTAGATAGTATTTGCGCACGTATTGATGATAAGTTAATGCGAATTAAAAATAAAGGAATTAACGAAAACACTTTAGATACTGTAGATGATCTTATTGGATATTTATGTTTGCTTAAAATAGCAATTAATAAATAATATAATTATCTTTGTAACACTTCTAGGGCAGTTCTGCCCTTGTGTTTTCATAGTTTTAGTTAGATGTCAGGATCCCAATTTATTGGGATTTTGACTCTAATTACTATATCTTATGGAACCAATAGAATACTGGCAAATAGACAAAATAGAAATAATATTAGANTTGTGTCCTTATGACGANGACTACAAGTCACATATTATAGATACATTACCTGAAACTAAAGAAGAGGCTAATGAACTTTACAACAAGCTGTGGCTTGATCATATACCAAGAGATCCTAGGGATCAATTTAATAAAATGATGAGTATGAAAACATTGGTAAAAACAGATTTTAAATACGAATACATTTGTAATGATTGCAATGCAGACTGGATTAGCAGTACAAAAAATACTATTTGTACTTCTTGCTTAAGTCCTAATATTAAAAAAATTACAAATGAATAATATAGAAGAAGACGTTGATTTAGTATTATGCATTGCTATGTTTAGATGTTTCAATGAACAACTTTACACTTTAAAAGGCAGAGATTCACATAAAGCTAAGCAAAAATTTAATAGACTTATTAAATTAGCTAAAATTTATGATGATGAAATTATAAAATCAGCAGAACACAATGATGATGTAGATTTAATTTATGATGAATTAATGGACATGATGATTGAAATTAAACAAAATATAATTAAAAAATATGGAGAGTAAAAAACACAAACACCAAGCTTATAAACTTTTAAAGTCATTAGCATTTTGGATGGAAACAAACAATAATGATTATGACATTGAAGATCTTGATAAAGCTTTAGAAGAAGTAAAAACACATTATAAAAATTATTTATTTAGTAAAGAAGATGATAATTTTGTGCCTAATATTGAAAATAAAAGTTATAAATAATGAGTAAAAATACAATTGTATTTGAAGGCGGTATAGATAACATAAGAACTCTTGCCGATAACTCTTTAAGAGTATCATTAGGAACTCCAGAACTTACTCCTGAAACAGTAGGTAGCATGTATAGCATGTTAAAACAACCTGGTTATGTAGTTATTTCAACTATGCCTATATCACAAAAACAACTTGATGCTGTAGAGTCTGCTACAGTAGATAGAGAATTTGAAAACAAAACACCTTCACAAAGAATGCGTAATGTTCTTTATGTTTTATGGGAGCAACAGCAACCAAAAGAAACAAGCCCAGAAGGTAAAACTACTTATGTAGATTTTGATTTATTTTATAAAAGAAAAATGACTGAATTAATAACTTTTATTAAAAATAAATTATCATAATTAAGTAATTGTTATATTAGCAAAGTGACTGGATCACTTTAACTTCAGAAGTTCTTAGTGCTATCATCGGTTTGATAGTACGAACATAATTTTATTATGAATGACTTGTTTTCAGTTATTAGTTTTAAAATTAGTTCAATTTGGGAGTTAAAGCCTGGGGAGTAATCCCTGGGCAATAACTAAATATATTATGAAAACAATATGAATCATCCTAAAGATATAATAACAAAAATTACAAATAACTATCAAGAATATGATATGTTTGAAATGTACTTTGGATTTAAAAGTGATAAATTAGAAGTAAAACGTGATCGTTCAAATCGTGATCGATACGGAGCTAAAGCTAAAAAATTATTAAAACAAGAGAATGAAAAAAGAAACACACAAGTTACTTAAAAAAGCACATTTAATTATTAATAGTGCAACTGGTACTGATATAAATAAAACAACACTAGAAAACGCAAAACGTGAAGCTAGAAAAGTTTATAAAAAGATCAAAGATGTTGATCCAATAATATATAATGTAATTGAACCAGAAATTGGAGAATAATATAATAGTAGTTTGGCCTTGTTATTTAATTGTTATTTGGCCTAGTTAACTTCAACGTTATAATTTAATTTAGCTTGAACGCCATTAAATTTACTCCATACAAATGCAGAGGCTCTTTTTGTATTTCCTACAAATCCTTTAGTATCATGCCATTCATCTGTAGCTGTCATAGATGATAAATTTCTTACAGTTAATCCATTTAGTTCTTCTACAGCTTGAAGCTTATATGCCTTATTGGTGTGTAAGTGTCCTCTATGCACTTCTACATGTCTTACACTACTCCATATATCTCTATATCTTTGAGAGACAATTCCAGGTAAATTATTTATTTTAGCTCCATCACCATGATCATTTATGATTAAACATGTACCATATTGGTACGCTTTCATCATAGATGCAGAGTTATCTACTGTTACATTACCATTATTTTCGTAACATACTTCTAAGGCATCACCAATATGCATCATAGATTCTTTATCATGGTTACCTGGTATTACTACTACATGAACCTCACTAACATCCAACAACATATTAATACACTCTACTAATAACTTTCTACCACTTCTATACATTTCTATATGTGAATCAGTATTCGATTGTGGTGTACCTTTAGTTGTACTTGCAATAGGAAAGTCTCCATCAGAGTTTAAAAAATCATTACCTACTACAAACAATATTTTATCTATATAAAATCCACTAGCACGTTTAACCAGATGCTCCAAAGCTTTTAACATTCTGTTTCTAGCTATATCTAAACTATACNTATCTCCTTCTACCCCTATCTTACCTAAATGTAGGTCGCAAGCATTAATTTCTAATAGGTGTGGATCATCNTCTTTATAACTAGAGGGTCTAATTACTTGTCTAGGTACTGAATTAAAAAGAGGAATTAAGTCTTGAACTAATTCCTCTCTTATNTTTTGTATATTCATTGTAGGATCAATACGCTTTAACCAAGCTTTTGTCCTATACATTGGTACTGTTATAGGTTTTTTAGCTTTATCAAAGCCTGTAACTTCATAAGTTCCTATGTCGTACTTATCTACTTCCCAAACTTCTAAGTCTACGTTACAAGCTTTTAAAAGATCATCTAAAGATTTAACTCTTTTACTATCTTCACAAGTTATTATAGCACCATCTTTGTTTTCTTCAAAATTAGTTGTTTGTTTTGAATTTGGTGGATTTATTTGTTGTCTTAGTCTTCTAGCTAATGCTCTAACACTTTCTGCGCTTACGTCAAATAACTTTGCTGTATGATCATAATTAGAGTTTAACAACTCAGGATTAGCTAAAAGATATTTTTTTATAGCTTTTGTATGTTCCTTGTTATTCATTAAGTAAAAATTTTTTCGTTCTCATATTTTGGTCCATATCCATGTTGAGATTTTAATTTAACATGAATTGGTATCAATATTAAATTCTTTTTCTTATTTCCTAACTTACTTAACACTTTTTTTATTAACATTTCATTGTTAATAATGTCATTAGATGTCCAGCCTTTACAGATAACATCTTTTACTATAACTTGATTTTTTTTCTTAGGATGTTCTAGAGTCCAATCTGTCATCCAGATAGGTAATTTGTTATCCATTATTTTATAATAGTAAGATCTACAATACCAATATCAGTAACTTTATGTGCGTAAAGATAAATAGTTCTTTTTTTAGATGCAATCTTAACATCTCCAAGATGAGCTGCATTTCTTAATGATGCTTGATTACTTGTAACCTCATCTGAAGATAAAGTAGTATTAGCTCTTAAATCGTATTGATGTAAAAGATATACAGTATTTGCATTGTTTTCTAAAAGTTGATTTCTATTAACTCCGTATTCTTTATCTAAATCAAAAGTTGATAACAATATATTTACTCTAGCTAACTCTGTTGTGCTTCTATTTAAAATTAAAACATCTTGTAGCTTTACACTTACACTACTATCAAATATTTTAATATATCTATCAGCACTTACATTAGTTAAGAATGGTAAATTTTTTACAACTGATATATCACTATCTTCTATTTCTTCAACTAATGTATTAGTAGTAGAAGATGCAGGTGAGTAAGGTTTAGAACTTAAATTAGATTGAAAACTATTTTGTAAAAATTGATCAGTAGATCTTTTTTCTAACTCTTTCTTTTGAGTTTTAGATACGATTACTTTAGATTTAGCTTCGTTTATAGAAGATCTATATTTGGTCATAGTCAGTATACTTAATAGTTACTTCTTGTCCTTTCTTAATTGCATTTGCAATTTTAGGATAGATGCGTTTATAAGCATTATTACTTTTACCTACAAATCCATCTTTTAAAATAATATTATTTTCTTGTGAATCACCAACAATTAAACATCCAGCAGTATGCTCATCAGTATTTCCAGTATGTATAAGAATATACTCAAAGTTAGGAACATTAATGATATGCAACATACCAATGTGAAAAGCACCGTATTTTTTAATGTATCTGTTATGAAATCCACCTTCTTTTCTAAGTTGTATGTTATACGTTCCAGAAGGTATTCTTGTTTCACCTTTTACTTTTAAAGCTCTAGCTTCGTCTTCTAGTGTATAACAAATAAATTTTTTGCCAATATCTGTAAGCTCAAAAAGCAGACCGTGTGTACAATCTGCTTGTGAGCTAAACCTTAATACCTCTAAACGCATTAGTCGTCAGTATTAATACCTGTATTTGGTCCATCGCAAAGTAAAAACTGTACTTTTTGTGCAGCAGTTGTTGCGGCTAATTGAATATCAGTAGATGCATCACCAGCACCGTCAATGTGAACTGGAGAAAACATAAACTCACCTGGTTTTAAATTTGCAATAATATCACCGTCTGGCTTTACAGCTACAGGATAATCTGTATCTACATTTTTAATAAAAGTAAATATTAAATCTTTATGATGTCTTGGTAAATTTAATAAAGTATCACTTGTTCCATTAGTTAAAATTTCACCTGTGCTTATTGCACCAGAACTAGTGTCTGATAATGTTGTAAAACTAGGACTAAAAGTAAATACTACTGATCCAGTACTATCTGTTAAAGTAAAATTACCTGATACGCTTACGCTTGTTGCTTGAGTTGCCATGTATATATATTGTTAAATTATGCTTCAATTTCTACAGCAAAATACTCTGCTGTTACCGTACCACCTAAACCTCTAGCTGTTGTAGTACCTGTTCCACGAATTATAGTAAATAAAAATTCACCTGGCTTTAATACACCTATTAAGTCGTTACCACTTGAAGCTCCTTCATAAACTTCAACTTTGTTAGTATCGTCCATGTTTCTAACATAAAGTATTCTACCAACTCCAGGTGCAGCCATAATAGTTGCATCACCATCTGTTGCACAGTCAATTCTTCCTGATGCAATTTGATCTACTCCAGTTATATTAATTGTAGTTGAACCACTCATGCTAGAAGTATAACCTGAGGCTGAAGTAGCACTCATGGTTAAAGATCCGTTAAATGTATAATTTTGTGCCATTTTATTTATTTTTTACAAATATAGTTTAAATATTAATAATTTCCTATATTACTATTTGTGTTGTTTATAGTAACATTTTCTTGAAATCCTGATGAAGCAGTAGATGCTTGACCGTGTGTAGAACCTCCCATATAGCCAACAACACCATTGTATAAATGAGTATGATAACCAACAAGGTTATTTTGTGCAGCATACTCTATAGCTTCTGCTACTGTACTATACAAAGGAACGCCATCTATTGTTGTTAATTGTGCCATTATAATAATTCTTTTAATTTAGAACATTTTTCATATTCTTCTGTTAATATAAAATACTCAATCATATTATCTATAGTATCGTCCCAATAATCATCTTGCTCCATTTTTTCTGGATCAAAAGCTAAATATATTGGTTGATTAGGTTGTCTATCTATTAACTGATCTATAGTAGCATAATCTATAATTATATCATAAGCATTATTCATTGCTAATTCTAAATCTTTATCCATGTTGTTCGTTTAATCGTGACATTCTTGCTCCACAACAACACATATTTTTGTCAGCCATTTGACCTCTATAGCTACCACCATGTCCATATTTACTAACTCTACCTTTAGTATTCTTTTCTTTTTTAGCTTTAGCTTTATCAGCAGGACTAAGTTGGCTCCAAGTTTTAGGTGTGTCTTTAGATATTTTTTTAGTAGGCCTAAAAGTGTTTTCTCCTTTACTGTAATCTTTATTACCCTTAGGAGTTCTCCAGTCTTCTTTAAACCATCTTTTAAGTGCAGCACCTTTAGCTGTTTTACGAACAGCCATAATTAATCTAATTGTCTAAGATGGCCTCCATTTTCATATTTCATACCCTTATTAGCCTTAGGCTTAGAGTGTCCATATCCTTTCTTTTTTAAATCTAAATGATCCTGCATAGTATTAGCCATTACACCTTTACCATCTTTAGAATACATCATATGTTTTTTAAAACCTTTTTTCATAATATATTAATCTAATTGTTTATACATACCTCCATCAGAATATTTCATTCCTTCAGAAGCTTTCTTTTTACTTTTATTTCCCCAATTAGCTACTCCTACTTTACGACATTTAGCCATTGCACCACTTCTATAAGCTGATGTTTTTGGTCCATATCTTGATACTACTTTATTATAACACGCGTCTTTTGGCATAATTAATCTAGTTGCTGAAATCTACCACCCTGATCGTGACAATTCCATTTTTTTAAACTTAAACTTAATCTATCTTTACCAGTATTGTTACTTGGTTTTTGTCTTTTACGCATTCCTTTCATTCTTGCACAAAAAGATGCTTTTCTTTTTTTTGCTTTACCTTTCGGTTTTTTAGCAGTAACAGGCCTACCTACTCCAGCACTTTTAGATCCAGCAGCAGTTAATCCACCAGTTGGACTTTTTCCTTCTTTTCTTTGCCACAAAGGTGTTTTTGCCATATTACTTAGTTTCTTTATTGTTTTTATTTGAGCTACCACCAAAGAAAAAATCTACAATAGTATTTACTTTAGCACTCATTGCACCAAAGATAGTTGAAATAAAACTAATTTCAAATTCTCCTAAGCTAATATCACCTAAAATAAAATGATTAAACATTACAAAACTAATACCAAAGTATGCTACAGTAAATAAAATAGCCAATGCTTTCTGTATAATAGCATCATCTTTATATAAGTCTCTTGCATCTTTTCTGTCTTCAACTTCTTTAGCAAATGCTTCACGTTCTGCATCTAATAAAATTTTCTGTATAGCTAATTTAGCTTCATCTCTTTCTTTATCAGTAGTAATAACTTTATCTAATATACCTTCTGCGTTATCTAGTACTTTGCCAAAAAGTCCGCCTAATAAATTGTTAATCATATTATTGTATAATTATTTTTGTTGTTATATTTAAATTTTCTTTATTAATTTTGACTAAATAAAAACCTTGTTTTAATTTTATATTTAAAACTTTATTTTCTTTTAATACTAATTTACCTAAAGCATCATACACTTCAATATTTATTTTTGATGCAAAATTAACTACACCTGTAGACGGATTAGGATAAGGTAAGATGCCCATTCTTTCAAACATTGCTATATCTGTAGGGCCTGTCCAACCATCTGCACAATATGCATATAATCCATCACATCCCTCATCCCATGTTGTATTACAACAATAAGGATCTACTTCAATGACCCACTCAAAACATTCATTAGGAATATAATATACATTACCAGAGTAACACCCAGCAGAGTAATAACACGAACTGTCTGCCACGTTAACAAGCGGATTGTAATTAATAGCGGACGGATCATTGCAGCCAGGCACAGGATAAACACAAGACTCATTGTCAGAGTTTGCATTATTGTCATAATTAATTGCTGTGCTATCTGTACATCCATAATAAAAAGGTATGCAACTTCCGTTGTCTGTATTAGCTGTTAAATTATAGTTCCACATTGTATTGTCTGTACATCCAAATACTACTTCAATACAACTACCATCATCACTATTTGCTAATGAGTTATAGTTAAAGGCTGCACCATCGGTGCAACCCCAGACGTAAGCAATGCATGTGCCGTCATCTGTATTTGCTAATGTATCATAATTTAATGCAGTAAGATCTGTACATCCATACATATAAGGTATACATGATTCGTTATCTAAATTTGCATTAATATTAAAATTAAACATTGTATTGTCTGTACATCCTTCAACAATTTCAACACAAGAACCTTCTATTTCTGTGTTTGCTTCAGGATTATAATTTAAAGCTGTAAAGTCCATGCAGCCAAGTACGATTAAAGTTTCACAAGTCTCGTTGTCAAAGTCAGCATCTTCGTTATATTCAATGTAAATTGGATTTGTACATCCTTCAACGTAATAACAACTTTCATCATCTGTGTTAGCGCTCTCATTATAATTTAAAGCTGTATCGTCAATACAACCATATATTTTTTCTATACAACTACTACCACAATAAGGCATACCGTAAACAAATACAAAAGGTATTAGTGGATTAGCAAATCCTCCTGGAGCATCAATAGCTGTATGTTCTTCTGAATATAAAGCATAACCACATTGTACCGAAGTAAATTGCGATTGATTTGTTGTAAAGAACTTAACTTCTACAGGTTCTGACGTGCTTAAGTTAAATGTAAACGTCTCTTCAAATCCATCTTCTAATGTAAACTCACCTATAAAATTTTCGCCTTGTACTACTTGTAAGTAAGCTCCAGCCCAGCCGTTTCCAGCTAAATCTGTAAGTTCTAGTGTATGTATACAAC
>JGI24005J15628_10000944_pt1 | contig 15909 bp, 14 predicted proteins | sample LinPmetageLP40_FD_15628 | JGI IMG/M metagenome (IMG submission 15628)
AACAATAGCAACTCTATTAAAATAAATAAAGCCATTAGGATGGGGTGAAGAGGCTTGCTGTTTACTAAATTCTTGTAATTCAATTTAATAGAGAGTTTTAGTTTTCCATTTTTGTTAATGAACCAAAAATAAGTTTTCTAAAAAATATTAGCGACCAAATGGCATAAATGATTACACTTATTCCGAGAGTGATGTAAGATTCACCAATAAAAATTTTAATCGTTAAGGCTATAATAAAAGGAGGTATAAGCATCCCGATAAACCTGAACCTATCAGTAAAGAATTTCACCCTATTTAATCCAAAACCAAGACCCAACACTATAGTAAGTTCTGCTATGAACAAACCTATAGGAATACCCCAAATAGCGTAACTTGTGTATGAATAAACAATAATCACGATAACTTCAAGCACCAAAGCAACTAGAAAGACATAGAGATTAAGGTTGTCTTTCTTTAGTAACAAAGCTTTTGCTTCTGATGCATTTCTGAAGGATGATAAAAACATAACACCTCCTATAAAAGGTAGAATAGAACTGATTTCATCATATTTATTATTAAACAATAAATAAAGAGTGGTTTTGAAATATATAATTATAGGAATACTGATAGCGCCCCAAGCTATCAAAGAGGCCTTGTCAATTTTTAGATCTGTTTTCTCTTCTTTAATTTCTTTAAAAAATGTTTGTACTATTATTCTAAGGCCACCCTTATAAACAATCAGTAACTTTAATAAGCCATTAATCAATCCGATTACAGCTATGGAATAGAACCAATTACCAATTACCAAAATACTTGGGATTAAAAGAACTCCAACTACTTGATAAACGCCTATTTTGGAATATTTATAATAAAATTTAAGAAAGTTTTTACGTGGCAGGTAGAAATAACTAACCCCATTTACTTTGGCTGCAATAAGACCGACTGCAAACATACCCATTGCAAGAAGTAAAACATAAATAGGCAATACTTCTACCCCCCAGTAGTGAGCAGTAATCATGATACCTAAATTGGGCAAGGCTACCCTTAAAAAACTTAGGCTCGCTGCGATAATGGGTTTCCCATTGCCATAAAGAGCATAGTCGCCATTTAAAGCAATAAGAGGAGCAATACAATAAATGAGTAACTCAAGGTCTCCCTGAATGAGATAAGTTCCTAAACCAAAAACCATTACAAAAAAACTAAGCGTTAATCTAGCAGATTGACCAAGTTTATAATTGGATTTCCAACTTTTGCAGGTCGCTACGTTTCTATTAACAGCCAATTGAATTCCAAAGGAGATAATAGATGCAACCAGTATAACCGTGGAGTCGATAATGCCCAAATAACCCGAAGTCTCCTCTCCCAAATTACGCAGCACATAGCTAATGGTAATAATCGAAATAAGGTGCGATAATCCTGTGAAAAGAGCTACCCAAAAGACTCGTTTAAGCATAGTGTTTTATTTATTTGATATCATTTTTTCAAATAAATCAACGTACTGTTTCGTGATTTTACTCCAGGTGTAGTTGGATGTAATTCTATCTCGAGATTTGTCTTTCAATTCTTTTAGCCTCTCTGGGTTCTGTTCTGCATAGTGCAAAGTGGACACAAGTGAATTTTTTGATTTGGTGAAAAACACTCCATACTCATCCCCATCCAACATTTCTCTGGTAAACACAGTGTCTAAAGCCAAGATTGCACAACCATAGGCAAGTGCTTTTAACATAGTAGGGTTCGTGCCTCCATATTGGTGACCATGAAAATATGCAAAACAATTGTGATATAGCTCTGCGAGTTCTTCTTGATCTGTGACATAGCCAGTAAAAATTAAGCGAGGGTCACTATTTTCTTTAATATTTTCTGCATATGCATCATTATAGGGTACATCACCTACAATCACAAGCATTTTTGTTGAATTGGAAGCTACAAATTCATTCACTATTAAGTCGGCATTATTATCTGGTATCAGTCTACCTACAATAAGATAATATCCGTCCTTTTTTAAATTCCAAGTATCAATTAATTCTGGTGATTTAGAATGCCTAATGTTAGCACCATAAGCTATTACAGTTGATGGTGAATTAAATTCTGATTTATATATTTTCTCCATCTCAAAAGAATCGGTAATGACTTCATCATAAAGTTTGGTGCTTAATTTAGACGCCCAGTAAAAGTACTTTGCTCCCAGCCCTTTCCATTTAGGTCTTAGCCATTCGAGTCCATCTACATTTATAGTTGTTTTCTTCCTGAATATTTTAGGTATTACACCTAATGGTCCATTGGCGGAATTTACTGCTAGTATTAAGTCAGTATTAGAAAAGGTTGCATGAATAATAGATTGGAAAGAATGAACTAATTGGCTCAATGATTTTTTTTCGATGGTTCTAAAGTATTTCAAATCTATTCCATTGACTTGTTTCGGTTTTTTATCAAACAAATTAGAATGGCAGTAAATAGTTACAGAGTGACCTTGCTTTACCAATCTTTCTGATAATTCCTTTACAAATGTTTCGTAACCACTATACACATATGGGTAACCTCGAGTGCCTATGATTGATATTTTTAAAGATTGACGACTCATCTGTTTTTATTTTGAAAAGGTTCAAAAATCGATATTTTTAATACATGAGTATTAAAAATAAATAGAAATAAGGAAAGAATAATAACCCCAATAAATATTCGCTTTCTTCTCTCCTTTTTCGTGAATAAATTACTCAATGTATCATTAGTGTGAAAATAGGGATGATATTCACTGTTATATGGTTCTTTGTGCACTTCAATAAACTCTGGGTTAGTATCAAATATTTTCAGATAAGTATTAAATGCATAATCTTTTTGTATATCTCTTGGTTCCCATTTGAAAAACAACGGACCTGATTTATATGTTATTTCATATATTTGATAAGTGTTTACAAAAGTATCTTCAAAATCGAATCGGAAAGCACTAATTGGAGAGTAGGAATATAAATTAAATACCAATTCTTCTTTTTGACTGTTCCCTTTCATTCGAAGGTGCTCCATTTTTTTATAATCATAGGGAATCAATCCATCTATTGAATCAGTATAGAAAAGCCTTAGCTCCTCAGGTTGTGATGAGCCAATATATATAGAAATAGTTGAATATATTAAATGAGTAGAGCCTCTTAGGTATTTGTACTTATTAATTTTTGATTCGTGAAGAACTATTTGTGGATCGCAGCGTCCATTTATTGAAACAGATTTAAGTAAAAAAACAGAATCTTTTTCCTCGATTTTCGAAAAATTATTAATATGGAAGTCGGCCGCTATTTCTTTCGGACTAATGCTTGATTTATGTGAATTTTGATTGAATTCTATTTTCTTAACTCTCCACGAATTTCCAGGCACATCCCCAAAATCAATTCTAATTTTTTCAATTTTTATTGAATCATCAATAAAAAAAGAAATTTTTTGATAAACCTTAGAGTGATCAATATGTTGAGTGAAAGACCTTATTTTATTAAAACCAAGGTCTTTTGATGTTGCGTAAAATAATTCTATAATATCACCTTTTGAACACATAAGCTCTAAAGTGATGAAAGACTTATTCTGAGCTAGTGATTTTAAACTTAAGAGTAAGAATATAAGCAAAAAATATTTACGCATTAATTAAAGGCTTCCATATAAATCACTCATTTTAATTAAATAACTTTCATAAGAAAAATTTTCTTCAACTCTCTCCAAGGCATTTTTCCCTAAATATTTTCTTAATTCATGGTCTTGAACAAGATTCTCAACAGCTGATGCCATTTGATTAACATTGTTAGGTTCAACCAATATTCCAGACTTATTACTTACAATCATTTCAGAAGTGCCACCATGATCATTACCTATTATGGGTCTTGATGTACTCATTGCTTCAAGCACGGTTGTTGGGAAGGGATCTGGCAATGTGGATGGCATTATGAAAATATCAAAACTATATAATACATCTGCAATGTCATTTCTAAATGGGACAAGATGAAAGTTCTCCGACAAATTAGAATTTTCAACTTCTTTTAGAAGATCACTTTCTCTCCATTCTTGCCCTTCAAATGGGCTTCCTACTGCAATAAAATGCACATTCTTATCACCTGAAACAATTCGCTTTGCCACTTTTAAAAATAGATCTTGACCCTTCCAGTGGCTTATTCTGCCAACCATGCCAACAATAATTGAGTCATTATTCAGTTGCAATTCTGACTTCAGTATGTTAGGTTGATCAATCGGATTATGATATTTTTCAACTTCAATACCATTATGGATAACTATACATTTACTTGCAATGGATGGTTGATCAATTTTCAAATTTTCAATTGTACTGCGAGAGACTCCAATAACAGTTCCCGAAAATTTATTCACAACATAGGAAATATATTTCCTAACAATTCTCGGGGATTTAATTATCTCGCGAATATGCCATACGTGCTGAATTTTCGACAATTTAGCTGCCACAGCTCCCGCTAGTACAGCCGAGGTGTTCGTATGAATAATATCTATATTATCTTTTTCTATAATAGCCCGAATAGCCCGAATGGAGCTAATCAAATTATAGGCATACTTAAAGATTCCAAGTGGTGTGAAAAACTTTCTTCTTAACACTCCTAAATCAAATACAAATGTTTGGACACCAATATTCTCCAATTCTTCTCTAAGAGGGCCGTCATACGGCAAGCAAACACTAAAATGATATTTATCCTTAAGCCCCTTTACGGTTCTAAGGAGGCTCCTATCTGCACCATATAAGTCACTGCTGGAATTAATAAATAATATATTCTTCACTCTCTTGATTTTAATAATTTTGCTGGATTTCCAGCAATAATAGAATATGGAGGAAAACTCTTGGTCACAACACTTCCTGCAGCTACAATTGAACCTTTCCCTAACTTTACATCTGCAAGAATTATGGCATTAGCAGCTATCCAGCAATCATCTTCAATAATAACTTCACCTCTAGTAACTCCTTGGTTTTTCATTGGCCCTTTTGTGCTTCCAAAATTATGGTTTTCTGAATAAATACTTACTCTGGGAGAAATCATGACATTATTTCCTATCTTAATTAATCCTGAGCAACCTATATAGCTAAAAGGGCCAATATTAGAATTATCTCCAATTACTAAACCTTCACCAAGGTTCCCTCCAAACTGGTTTGTCGGCCTAATTACAGCAAATTTCCCCACAGTTACTCGGTTACCGAAATGTAGCTTTTGCATTGAAAGCCCATTTATTTCACAGAAATCATCCGCGTAAAAATTACTTCCTGTAATTATACATTTACAGTTAAATATTTTTGTCCCTTTACCGATTAGAACTAAGCCCTTTGATGAGCCGAATTTTAGTTTATAAAATAGACCTCTAATTGATTTAATTCCTAAACCACGTATGCTAATCAGAATTGCCGATAATGTCCAATTTTCATTATAACGCTCACTATCTGTGATGTTTTTCTTCTGCAATAATTTTTTTAAGAGTAATCTTATCATTTTTCTTTCATCAAATTTAGCATTTGATCAGTTGTTTTTTTCCATGAGAATGATAGCAGTCTCTTCTCACCATTTGAGATGCATTTATTTCTAATTTCAAAGTCACCATCAAACTTAACAAGGGCGTTACTTATGCCTTCTACACTATAAGGGTCAAAATAAAATGCTCCGTCCCCAGCAACTTCTGGAATAGCAGAAGTATTAGATGCCAAAAGCGCTAATTTCTTATGGTAGCATTCTAATATAGGTAATCCAAATCCTTCATAATAAGAAGGAAATACATAAAATTTGGCTGTATTATATAATAGGTTTAAATCAGTATTACTTACATATCCCAATTGAAGCACTTTGTCTTCAAGCCTGTGTGTCTTTATCAATTGATCTATTATATGACTATCGTCAAATGCTTCCATTGGTGCTTTCTGTCCTACCAAAACTAATTTAATATTAGTCAATTTTGCTTTGTGAAAAGCTTGAATTAGACGAGGTAGGTTTTTTCTTTTCTCCTTTACTCCAACATGCAAAATGAAATTATCCTTTTCTAACCCGAAGCCAGCCAATTTAGAAGGCTCATATTTCATTTTCAAATCAGTTCTACCGGCTATATGAATTGGGAATAATTGATTCTCGTTTAGGCTAGTAAACTTGTGGATGTCATTTTTTGAAAATTCACTAACCGTAATTATTGCATTTGCTTTTCTTGCTGCTGGCAAAGAAATTCTTTTAAAAAGAAGCATCCAATACTTATTATAATAAGTTGGGTATTTCCAGAAATTAGCCCCATGGAATACTACAAAGGTCTTATACCCCAATTTTAAATATGGAACTGAGTAGTCACTGCAAAATATCACATCGGCTTTATATCTTAATGCCTTGATTGGTAGAATTATTTGTTTCCAAATAAAAAAAGTTAGATGACCATGCATTTTTGAGGTTGTAGATTTCCCTCTTGGGATTTTCTTGGGGCTAACATAAATAAATTGATGATCGCTGTTTAAATTAAATTGTTTAATTATTTCTTGCAAATAAGTCTTTGTGCCTGTTTTTGCAATGAGCAAATCTCTTGTATCAACTAATATTCGCAATTTTTTTATTGTTTATGGATGCTTTCACACTTATTCCTGTTAACAACCACAAAGAAAAGGATAAAAATAGATAAGTTTCAATCGCTGAAGTAAAAGTAGGAATAATAATTCCAATACGAGTTACTACAACAACAAACCCTATCCATTTATCAATGCCTGTCCCATATCTAAATAATTGTAAATTTTTTCTGATACTCTCCCATATTATCAACAAATAGAGCAGTAGACCTAATATCCCTAATTGAACTCCGTTAATTACAAATTGATTTTCTCCACCCGTTTTATTGTCAAATCTTGCTCCTATGGTGCCACTTGTTCCAAGTCCATGACCCAAAGGAGTATCTAGTATAGCTGAAAATCCATTGCCCCACTCCTCTAAGTGCCCTTTACTTGATGCATTTTCAAACGTGATTGTATTAATAACAAAAGAGCGTACTCCTTTGCCTGAAATAAAAAGTAATGCAAATACGGTGAAAGAAATGACGACAACATTTAGAAGCATTCTGGTTTTATTGAATACTATAGCTATTACAAAGAATTCCAACATCAGAGCTATAGACGAAGCTCTTGAAAAAGGGAATATAATCGATACTGCTATTATTAGGAAGGCGAATCTTCCTATTTTAGAATTAATGTTATTTTCCTTATTATAATTAAAAATACCAAACGCTATGGGGAAGATTAAAAGTATTGAGCTTGCATACTCTAATGGATTAGCAAAGAAAGATGAAAACCTTCGATGACCAGATCCAGTTTCAAAAGTCCACGTCAGACCATAATGCCCTGAAGGGTTTTGATTAAAAAAGAATTGATTATATGCTGAATAGCCGGTTAACTCATGAATGGAAGAATAGAAAATGAATTCAATTAAACCCAACAAAGAGGCTAAGAGCCCTATTGATACAAATAGTTTAAGTATAGATAATTTTTGATTGATCTTTAAATTGATGATTCTACCAAGTACATATGGAAGTAAAAAAAAAGTTAAGCTTTTAAATCCAAAAAATTTTACACTCCCACTTCCAGGAAGGCTGAGATAGACAACACAAAGTAGGCCAAACAGCAAAATGTATAAATCTAATTTTACGAGTTTTAGTTTCATCGTAATTTTAGAAGCAAGAAACACAATAAGTATAAAAAGTGCGGGGATGAGTTCTTTGATACTTTTTAAAATATTTATCAGTAATACACTCTGCGTTAATTTAAAAAGAAGCGACAGTAGTAGAGTGTAAACTGAAAGAAATATGATTATCCCCTTCAGAGCGAAATCCAATCTATTTTTTGAAATTGCAATAAATACTACGCCAATTACAATTAGACCAATCAGGATGCCATATATCATATTCTTTCTGTAATTCCTTCTCTGATTCCCTTCATGCAAGCTATAATTTTATCCCTTTTCCATTTTAATAAAAAATAAGTAAGTATCAAGCTTGTTTTGATAATAAAAACTAGCCAAAAAGAAGGTTTTTGATACCAAGAAGAATACTTTTTAAAAAACCATAGAGAGTTTCTCAAGTTTAAATACCATACAATGGGGCTATTCCCTCCTGATGATTTTTTAGTTGAAGCACCAGCAACGTGCCAAATTTTTGAACTAGGCTCACAAATTAATTTTAATCCAAGTTTCTTTATCTTCATTGACCAGTCTGTATCTTCATAATAAGCGAAAAACTTATTATTAAGAGGACCAATCTTCTCCAATACATCATATGAAACCATTAAACAACAGCCGGTAATATAATCAACCTCCAAACGTTCTTTAAATTGGCCATTGTCTTTAACATGCTGAAATTGACTTTTTGAGCTACCAAGCCAAAAATTAATTCTCCCTCCTATGCTCCAAATAGCAGTTTTATCGTGCAAGAAATATATTTTGGGTGTTATGGCACCAATTTCAGGCTGTTGAGTATAAGAACGTATTAAGATTTTGAGAAAATCAGGATCGACAATTGTATCATTATTTAGTAATAGTAGAAAATCAAATACATAATTCTTTTTCGCATATGCTATTCCCAGATTGTTGCCTCCTGTAAACCCAATATTTGATTCTGAAATCAACAATTTGACAAATGGGTATTGCTGCTCTATAGTCTCATCAAACTGATTGCTTTTGGCAGAATTATCAACCAAAAAAACCTTGAAAATTGGGTTCTTTACAAGTTTAAGACTGTCCAAACAGTTTTGTGTAAGTTTTTTGTTATTATAATTAACAACTATGATAGCAGCAGTGATAACTTTCATATACAGTTTTTCTTAAGTTTGCTACGATCTTTATTATTTAATTTTCCTTGGAGTTCTATGCCTTTTCCATTGTGCTTCAATAGGTGAATTGTAGCATTAATATCAATTCCCGATATATTAGATGTAAAGCCCATGATCTTACTTTGATTTCCAACTTCCTGATGGAACAATAGATTTTATTATTTCAACATTTTCAATTCATGTACTTGCTTATCTATTTAAATATTGGGAATAAGGTAAGATGAAGCAGAACTAATTTTCTTCATTATAATTATCTAATCCTATTAATAAATGAACTCCTTTTTTTTCCGCCACATGTTAGTCCTAGTTTAGCAAAAAAATTAATAAAGATGAGATGACACTTTTTATAGCGCCAAGGTTAAATAATTTCTAACTACTTAAAACTGGGTTTTAACAATTTGTAAACATAAAATGATAAACTCAATAAAATTAAAATTTCTGTTAATATAGAGCTCACGACAATTCCCCAATAATTATATTTCCAAGTCAAAAATAACATAATAGGTATTCCAACTAATGTAGATGCACTTAATATTTTACCATATGCTTTATTATTTTTAGATGCCAACAAGTATATGCTGAAAGGTATATTGAAAAGAGTGATTGCTGGAGCAATTAAATAGAAGCTTACAAGTATAGATATCTCGTTGATATTTTCTTGAACAAGAAAAGGTAATATATAGGGCAGGGTTACCTTTATAATAATTAAACCAACTAAAAAGAATATTGCAAAATAAACAAAGGTAGACAAAAAGAATTTTTTTATCTCACTTCTTGAATTTTCGTAAAGCCCACAAACATGAGGATGGATGACTTTAAAATAAACTATTAGAACCTGCTTCGAAAGCTGTATTATTCTATCTGCTATACTAAAAATCCCGACTAGTTGAAAGTTGGAAAAAAAACCTAAAATAATCATGCCAGATGTACTATTTATTTTCACAGATAGGTTTGATAAGAATAAATGTCTGCTGTTTCGAGCTAAATCCAAGATTTTATCAAAATTCGGCAAAGAAAAGTAAAATCCATATTTTGAGGATAAAATCATAAATGATATTGGACTTACTGCTATCAGTGCAATACCGTTTAACAAATTAACATATAAGTAATCTTCTGGAGTTTTAATAAAAACAATTATTAAAATGAAATAAATCACTTTATTAACAATACCCAAGATTGCAATATGTTTCATTTCCTCTAACCCTAGGAAAACCCATTGTGGAAAAAGTATGTTGCCAATTAGAATAGAGTAGCTTAAAACAAATAATCTCACATCAACTGGGAAATCAGTCATGATAAAAACTCCCAAAGAGAATATTAATAATATTACGAAGGCAATCGCAATTTTAAATACTACAACCCCACTGATAAACTGGTTTAAATATTTTCTATCTGATTTTAAAACAGAAACTTCTCTAACTCCATAGATATCTAACCCAAAGTCGGCAATAATTACCAGAAAACTGATGATTGCAAACATGAAAGAAGACTCACCGAAATTGGCAACTCCTATTACACTAACTACATATGGAAAAGTTATTAATGGGAAAAGAAGATTCCCAACCTGAAAAATTGATAATGATACAAAATTTTTAACAATTTTATTTTCTAGTATTTTTAACAAATCAGTATTTTATGGAGAATATCACTAATTAGCACATACCCTTTTAACCTTAACTCTTTTTGTAATCCAATTTATTAAGCTCTGCAGTGAAAGCATATTGTTGATATTTCAAATCTATATTATAGCCTAGCGTAAGAATATTATAAGCCAATAAAAAGGCCTTATATTTCAAGGATTGAGGTGGGTTAATACCCCTGTTCAAGGCTACCTTAAAATCACATGACTCTAATAGTCTGATGAAACTCTTTTTTGTAAAAAATCGTAGATGCGTTTTATCCATTACTCCAGATTCTTCATATTTCCAATCTTTCATTATTAGATATTTAAAATATGTTTTAAAATATCTAACATTAGGAATAGAACAGGTAATTGTAGCGTTTTCTTTTAACTTTGGTTTTATCCTTTCTAAAAAAAGTCCCGGGTCGGAAAGGTGTTCTAAAAAGTCATTCGCAATAATGCAATCAAAATAATCATTTGGCAATTCCTTTATTACTTCTAGAGCATCACCCAATAAGCATTTATCCAAATGGATAGATGCTTCATTTACACAATCTTGACTTATATCAACACCCCAGACCTCGCAATCATATTTTTCTTTTACAAGTTTTGAAAAAATACCATATGAACACCCAAATTCAATAGCTTTTCCTACCTTTTTGGGTAAAAAAGACAACATTTGATGTCGATCGTTTTTAAAGTAACTTTTGCTTTCCATATTCCTACTATATTTTGTAATACTCTTTATACCATTTCACGAATTCATGTACACCCTCAGATACAGTTGTTTGCGGCTTATAACCAATTGTCTTGACAAGATCTGTAACATCTGCATAAGTCTCTAACACGTCTCCATCTTGTAATGGCATAAAATTTATCGATGCCTTTTTGCCTATACTTTTTTCTATGGTTTTTATATATTCCATTAATTTCATGGGGCTGTTATTTCCAATGTTATATAATTTATATGGAGCATAACTACTCCCAGGGTCAGGGTTATTGCTATCCCATTTTATATTTGGAGAGGGTATTTTTTTTATTAACCTAAAAACTCCTTCTACTATATCATCTATGTATGTAAAATCTCGAAGCATATTCCCGTTATTAAAAACATCAATGGGCCTATTTTCAAATATTGCTTTAGTGAACAAAAACAAAGCCATATCTGGTCTGCCCCAAGGCCCATAAACAGTGAAAAATCTTAGTCCTGTAGTTGGTACACTAAAGAGAGAGGAGTAAGTATGAGCCATTAATTCATTTGACTTTTTTGTTGCAGCGTAAAGAGACATTGGGTGATCTACATTGCTATGTACCGAAAAAGGAATGTTCGAATTTGCTCCATAAACAGAGCTTGATGAAGCATATAAGAGATGTTTTATTTTAAAATTCCTGGCTGTTTCAAGAATATTTATAAAGCCTTGAATATTGCTATCAATATAGGCTTGCGGGTTAGTGATTGAGTATCGAACTCCAGGCTGTGCAGCCAAATTTATTATGTAATCAACGTCATTAAAAGAGAAAATATTGAAGATGGCATCTTTATCAGTAATGTTTATCTTATGAAACTCAAAATCAGGATATTTCACTAAAAAACTCAAACGAGATTTTTTTAGGTTTTCATCATAATAATCATTCAGGTTATCTATTCCGATAACTTTAAACCCCTCATTTATTAACTTGGTGCAAACATGATATCCAATAAAGCCTGCAGCCCCTGTTACAACTATGGTATTTTTCATTTACATTTTAATTAAAATACTCGATAAAATTTCTCATAATGAAATCCGACTTGAATGAAAGCCACAATTTGAGTCTTAATGAAAAGTCTTACAACAATCTCTGTCAATTGACAAAACTAGTGATTTCACTTTTCAAATTTTTAAACAATCTATGATTTACTAACTTAAATCCAACATCCAAATTTTTCAGTGCATATTCGGTACTAGTTAATTCAAAACTGATTGACTTAGAATTAGTCACATTGGGCTCCACTGCAAGTATTTGAAATCCTTGGCTAATAAGAGATTGCACAACATATAACGCAGGACTCTCTCTTAAATCATCAATATCGGGTTTAAATGTTAATCCAAAACAAGCAATTTTGGGCTTCCTCCCTTCTTTTAACTCGAATTCAAGTGCTTTATTTTTTATTTTCTCAATAACCCACTCGGGTTTGAAATTATTGATTTCACGAGCTGTTCTGATCATTTTAGCTTTCTCTTTAAATTCAGAAACTATAAACCAAGGGTCCACTGCTATACAATGACCACCAACACCTGTTCCTGGCTGAAGAATATTCACTCGAGGGTGCTTATTAGCCAAATTGATTAATTCCCATACATCAATATCAGCTTCACCACAAATCATAGAAAGTTCATTGGCAAAAGCAATTTGCACATCACGAGATGCATTTTCAACTAACTTAGTCATTTCAGCTGTTCGCGCATTAGTTTCATATAATTCTCCAGTAACAAACAGTCTATAAAAATTTGCAGCCCTTTTTGTCGAAGCCTGATCAATTCCACCTATAGCTCTATCGTTATTTTTGAGTTCGTGAATTACATTACCTGGCAATACTCGTTCTGGACAGTACGCAACGTTGATTTTCCCCTCAAGTCCTGGTCTTTCAGAAAAAATAAGCTTTGCAATTTTTTCTGTTGTTCCTACTGGAGAAGTGGATTCAATTATAAATAAATCACCTTCTTTTAAATGTGGCAATATCATTCTAGTAGCACTTTCAACGTAAATTAAATCTGGCTCATGATTTTCTTTGAAAGGAGTAGGAACAGCTATTAGAAACACATCTGCTTCTGTAGGTGCAATCGCTGCTTTCAAGTACCCCCGTTCCACACCATGCCATACTAATCCATCCAAGGCAGGTTCCACAATATGTATTTCACCATTATTGATCGTTTTGACAACATTTTCATTGATATCAACTCCCAATACAGATATCTCTTTGCTAGCTATCAGGGCAGCAGTAGGTAGCCCTATGTACCCTAGCCCCATCATGACAACTGTTGTATTTTTATTCATTAGTTATTGTACTTTCAAAAAATTCAAAACTTGTAGACTGGTAGTACCATCTCCATAGGGGTTAACTGCATTTGCCATACTTTTGTAATGCATTTCGTCATCCAAGAGTAGTTTGCATTCTTCAATAATTTTATCAAAATCGGAGCCAACCAATTTAGCAGTCCCAGCTTCCACCCCCTCCTGCCGTTCGGTTACTTCTCGCATTACCAACACAGGTTTACCTAACGTAGGGGCCTCTTCTTGAATTCCTCCTGAGTCCGTAAGTACAAAATAAGATTTATTCATTAACCATATAAGGTAGGGGTATGATAAAGGTTCTACTAATTTAATGTTGTTTATATCTTTTAATATTTGATTTACAGTATTCCTAACATTAGGATTCAGGTGCACAGGATATACTAACTCTACATCCGGGTAATTTACTGCAATTTCCTTCATCGCCTTGCACATGTTCTCAAAAGGGGAACCAAAGCTTTCTCTTCTATGACCTGTGACTAAAACAATTCGTTTATTTAGGTCAATATTGTGAAAATATTTTTCAAAGGACTCGTCACCTTGGTCTTTAATAATACTTAACCCTAATAATAGTGCGTCTATTACTGTATTTCCTACCTGGTAAACATGATCCGTTATCCCTTCAAATTTCAGATTATTGACAGCCCTTTCTGTAGGGGCGAAATGATATGTGGATAAATGTCCTACCAATTTACGGTTGCCTTCTTCAGGAAAAGGAGAATAAATATCTCCAGACCTCAACCCTGCTTCGATATGTGATACTTTTATCTTTTCATAGAAGCCCGCCAAAGCCCCTACGAAAGCTGTAGTTGTATCACCTTGGACAATAATATTGGTAGGCCTTTCATCACTTATAATTGATTTTAACCCTAGTAGTGCTTTAGAAGTTACGTCATGCAGGGTTTGGTCTTTCCCCATAAGCTTTAGATCATAATGAGGCACTATTTGGAAAAAACTTAATACTTGATCAAGCATTTCTCTATGCTGTCCTGTTACGCAAATTACTACTTCTTGAGTGGAATCATTTTGAAACGTTTTTATCAAGGGAGCCATTTTAATGGCTTCAGGTCTTGTGCCAAAAATAAATAAATGCTTCATATTACTATCAAAATCATGTAAATCAAAAATAATATCACTTCCAGGTTATTATTTAACCTTTATTACATCCTTTCTGGTTGAAATTATTCTTTATTCTGAGTTAATAATTAATCGGCTATAATTATCTCTCATAATTCAGCAAGTCAAGAATATAATCCTCAAATTATTTCTAGGCACTTAGACAAACTTTTTCTCCAATGTGGAATTTCAATACCAAATGTCTCCTTTATTTTGGTCTTGTTCATCACGCTAAACACAGGTCGTTTTGCAGGGGTTGGATATTGCTCTGTGGGTATTGGGTTGACTTTGATATTTATATTATTCTCATCAAAAATAGCCTGTGCAAAATCATACCAACTGGCTACACCTTCATTGCTATAATGATAAACTCCCGAAATGAACTTATCCGATTGAATTACTTTCAATACAACTTCTGCCAAATCTCTTGCATACGTAGGGGTTCCCACTTGATCTATAATTACACCAAGCTCATCTTTTGTTTCACTCAGTTTTAACATTGTTTTTACAAAATTATTGCCAAAGGAAGAGTATAACCATGAGGTTCTAATTACCACGGATTTTCTGTTTATTGCAAGTGCTAGACTTTCTCCTTTAAGTTTAGATTTTCCATAAAAATTAATGGGGTCTGGAGAATCCAATTCTAAGTATGGAGTATTTTTGGACCCTGAAAAAACAAAGTCCGTAGATATATGAATGAACTTGACATCAAATTTTTTTGTAACTTCTGCAAGAATCACAACAGCTGTTTCATTTACCAATTTTGCAGATGCTCTATCCTCTTCAGCCTTATCGACTGCTGTATAAGCCGCGCAATTAATACAAAAATTGAACTTATTGTCTTGAAAATATGAAGTCACCGCTTCTTTCGAGGTAATGTCAAGCTCTTCTATATCAGTAAACACAAACTCAATAGTACCCAAATCAGGAGAAAGATATTTAAATTCACTTCCTAACTGTCCATTACTACCTGTAACAAGAATTCGTATCATAATACTATTGATTTGGCAAATTGTGGTAGAATTTGGTCTTTTTCAGAAACTACAAAATCTCTTTTCGGTAATTTCCAATCAATATTTAGCGAACTGTCATCATATACTATTCCCCCTTCAGATTCCTTACTGTAGAAATTGTCGCATTTATAGAAAAACTCTGCTGACGAACTAAGTACCACAAAACCATGTGCAAAACCCCTTGGGACGAAGAATTGCTTCTTATTCTTTCCGCTTAATACTATAGACTCATACTGCCCATGAGTTGGAGAATCTTCTCTCAGATCTACAGCCACGTCAAGTACTTCTCCTGAAAGAAC
>JGI24005J15628_10000947_pt1 | contig 15888 bp, 13 predicted proteins | sample LinPmetageLP40_FD_15628 | JGI IMG/M metagenome (IMG submission 15628)
TTTCAAAAAACAGAAGATTAGCAGATTTCATAGCAGCAGATGGTACTATACCAACTGGTAAATTTGCTACTGGAACAATTACTTCTGCTCATATAGCAGATGCAGCTATTGTGCCTAGTGACTTACATGCTACATTAGATTTAACAAGTAAAACAATTACAGTAGCAAATGCATCAACTGGCGATAGTGATACGACCGTAGCAAATACGGCATTCGTACAACANGAAATCGCAGCATTAGTTGATAGTTCACCTTCGGCATTAAATACNTTAAATGAATTAGCNGCAGCNNTNGGNGATGATGCAAACTTCTCTACAACAGTCACTAATAGTATTGCAACTAAATTACCTTTAGCAGGTGGAGCTCTTACAGGTAATCTTGGCATAGGTGCAACTCCTAACTCATATACTGGATATAGCGCATTAACAATCGGGCATGCTACAAATGGTGGTTTAATTGATTTAGAAATAAATGGAACAGTTAAAGGAGAAATGTTTGTTAATAGTTCCGCGCTTGGCTTTCAAACAATTCAATCTGACGATGACATTATTTTTAAAGGCAATGATAATGGCTCAACCATCACAGCCCTCACCCTTGATATGTCAGATGCAGGAAGTGCTTTTTTTAATGCTGATATTACTCTAGATAGGTTTCTAAAACTTAGAACTACAGACGACCAAGCTAATCAATGGCTTTTATATACAGGTACAAGTGACAAGTTAGAGTTTAATTACAATGGTGCAGGTAACGCTGAAGTAGTAATTGATAATGCTGGGCAAGTTGGTATAGGAACAACTAATCCTCAAAGAAAATTAGTTTTATATCAAGTAGATAGTGGTCAAACCCAAATACAGTTTCAAAATGTAACAACAGGTTCAGCTGCTGGAGATGGTTTTGGTGTTGGTTTAGATAGTGCTGAAAAAGGTTTTATATGGAATTACGAAGGTAATGATACATATATTGGTGGTGCAGGTGGCACATCAATAACAATTAAAAATGACGGCAAAGTTATGATTGGAACTAGTAGTCCAGGTAGAGCTGGTGAAGGCGCTGATATGCTTACTATAGGTGCTACAAGTAATAATTCAGGTATGACCATGAGAAGTGGTACATCAGGATATGGTTCTATTTACTTTTCAGACGGAACTTCCGGAACAGACGAATACAAAGGCTATTTACAATATGGCCATGCAAATGATGTTTTACACATGGCTGCAGGTGCCTCTATAATTATGAATCTTAAAGATGGAAAGGTTGCAATAGGTGGTAATTTTACTCCTGACAATCCGCTGGATATTGTGGAGTCAAGTTCAGGTTATGCCCAAATAAGAATTGGAACTAACAAAACAGATAATACAAATAAAACTGCGGGTATCATTTCTACCACATACACTAATCAGTCAGTAAGTATGTTCCAGATGTTTAATCAAAATGGTAGTAACGCTCTTTATTATGGTTCAGCTGATGGTGCTCATAGAGGTATACAGACACATTATTTTTATGTTAATACTAATTACAATTCTACATCGGGTCATTCATTAGCATTGACCATAAATTCAAGTGGTCTTGTATCTGGAGATTTAAATGATACTTCCGATATCGGTTTCAAAGAAAATATACAAGATTTAGAAAGTGCGTTAGATAAAGTCAAATTACTAAAACCTAGAACCTTTACTTGGAAAGGTAATAAACAGGCAGCAGGTAATTCTGTTGGTTTTGTTGCTCAAGAGGTAGAAACAGTAATTACTGATGACACTATTGTTAAAGGTAATGATTACAACGAAGAAACTAAAGAACTTACAGGAAAATCTTTAAACACAATAGGGTTAGTATCATATTTAACAAAAGCAGTACAAGAATTAAGTGCTAAATTAGAAGCAGCAGAAGCAAGAATCACAACACTAGAAGGATAATAAATGACATTAACGAAAAGAAAAATTCAAATTTAGTAACTTGGGCAGAATAGGATAATAAAGAGTATAAATAGTAATATGGCTAAACCAAATAGTAAAACAACATTAATTGATTTCTGTTTAAGATCATTGGGAGCACCGGTGATCGAAATAAATGTCGACGAGGATCAAATCGATGATAGAATAGACGAAGCTCTACAATTCTATCAAAACTATCATATGGATGGAATCGAAAAAGTATTCTTAAAGCATCAAATAACTAATAGTGAATTAGTATTTCAAGCAGTAACCACAGGAACATTTATAGAAGGCGAAATAATGACTGGTGGTACATCAGGAGCAATTGCTACTGTAAAAAAAGTACCAACTACATCCACACTAAGATATAATACATTAGGCAATCCTAACGTACCTTTCCAAGCTAGTGAAACAGTAACAGGTGGAACATCAGGTGCAACTGGTGTTATTTCATCATCTAATGGAATAGTAAAAGGAAATATAGAAAATAGATTTATTCCTATTCCTGATTTAGTACAAAATGTCGTAAGAGTAATACCTATTCGTGATTCAGTTTCTACTAGTGATATGTTCGATATAAGATATCAGATTCATATGAATGATTTATATAGTTTAGGATTTATGGGTAGTTTAGCTGAGTATGTTATGAGTATGCAATACTTAGATATGCTTGATAACATTATAGATAGTGACGAAAAAACTATTAACTTTGATATGCATAAAAATCAATTAGATATATTCATGAATTGGTCACAAGAAGTACAGGTAGATGATTATATTGTAGTAGAGTGCTTCCGGATTTTAGATCCAGATACATACACTGATGTTTATAACGATTACTTTTTAAAGAAATATGCTACATCATTAATTAAAAGACAATGGGGAACAAACCTACTAAAGTTCGAAGGTATGCAAATGCCTGGTGGAGTTACGTTTAACGGAAGACAACTTTTTGATGATGCAAATGAAGAAATTACAAGATTGGAAGAAGAAGCCCGATTAAATTGGGAACAACCAGTCGACTTTTACGTAGGATAAACTATGCCTAGGAACGTTTTCTTTTCTCAGGCAGTTAAATCAGAGCAAAGCCTCTACGAAGATTTAGTTGTTGAGAGTTTACAAATATACGGACAAGACATATATTATGTCCCACGTACCCTTGTAAATAGAGATAGTATACTTGGTGAAGATCCTGCATCTAAATTTGACGATGCATATTTAATGGAAGCATATATAGAAAACATAGACGGATTCGAAGGTGCTGGTGACCTTATGTCTAAGTTTGGATTAGAAATAAGAGATGAAGCAACGTTTGTTATTTCAAAAAGAGTTTGGGAAAGATTAGTTGGTAAATTCTCAGCTGATGTAACTGAACCAAGACCAAACGAAGGAGATGTTATTTTCCTTCCTATGACAAATTCATTCTTTGAAATCAATCACGTTGAAAGTGAATCACCATTTTTTCAATTATCTAATGTACCAGTATATAGAATGCAATGTTCACTATTCGAATATTCGGATGAAGACTTTGATACTGGAATAGAAGGTATAGATTCTACAACTGGATCGGCAGCATATCAGGTATTTGTAGATGTTACGGTTTCAGGTGGTAATCATTTTGAAGTTGGTGAAACTGTTTCACAATTAGTTTCTACAGGTATAACTGTTACTGGTGAAGTTCAACAAAGAACTAAAACATCAAATACAGCTGGTACATATGGAATATCTAATATAGGAGTTACAGGATCAGCTGGAGAAGCAAAAGACTTTATTGTTTCAGGAAGTGCAGCACTTACAGGTGCGGCAAATAGTTATACTGGTCTTATTACTAAAATATATGATGTTTCAGATAATACTAATACATTTACAACAGATGGAGCGGCGGAGAATGTGGCCTTAGAGTTTGAAGCAGATAGTTTCATGGACTTTACGGAATCAAACCCATTCGGTGATCCGTCGGATACGTACTAATGTTTGGTTCTCATTTCTATCATGCCACAATGCGAAAATCGGTAGCTGTATTCGGAACACTGTTTAATGATATAAAAGTAATTCGAAAAGGTGCTAGCGGTGCTGTATTAAATCAAATAAAAGTTCCATTATCATATGGACCAAAACAAAAATTTCTTGCAAGAATTGACCAAGACTTTGATTCTCCTTTATCAATCAAATTGCCACGAATGGCATTTGAAATGACTTCATTAGAATTAGATACCAATATAAAACAACAGAAGAGAAATAAAATTGTAGAAGATCACGCGAGTGATGTTTCTAAAAAGAAAACTATTTCACACTACACGTCTTATAATATAGGAATGTCTTTATATATTTTAGCTAAAAACCAAGATGATGGTTTACAAATAGTTGAACAGATACTTCCTTATTTTCAACCAGAGTATAGTGTATCAATTACNCCAGTAGATAACTTTACACACAAACAAGACGTTCCTGTTGTATTAACAGGGGTAAGTATTCAAGATGATTACGAAGGGGATTTTACAGAAAGAAGAGTTTTAACTTACCAATTAGATTTTGTTATGAAAATGAAATTTTATGGACCAACTGTAGATCAAGGTATTATACGTACAATCAACCTAGACTTCGAAAGACAAACCCCTGCAGAATTTTATCAAGGACTTAATTTTACTGTTGGATCAAATGATAGCCCAAGTTCATTTACAGTTACAACTACACGAGAGACAACATCAAACCCAACTTCTGCTGGTAATACATTTACATATACAGCAGGAGTTCAAGCTATAAATATAACAAAACAAATAGTAATTAGCGCAACTCAAGATGAAGTTTATGTTAACAACGTAGCTAATCTAGGGGTTGGTATGGCAGTATCAGGATATGGATTACCATCTGGATTAACTATTGATGGTATTAATTCTAATAATCCTCCTGTGTTTGTAAGTGTTACCCAAAACGTTAACACTTTAACATCATACCCAGATGTAGTATTCTCTGGAAATAAATATTTCATATTTGATCAACAGCAACCAACGTTAACATTTGTTGCTGGTAATACATATATAATTAATTATCCTGCGGCTCATCCATTTAAATTTTCTCAGGTAGCAAATGGAACACATAATGGTGGAGCAGCATACACAACAGGTGTTACTAATCCTACATCAACATCAATACAAATAGTAGTTACAGCAAGTACACCAACGCTATATTACTACTGCTCTAATCATAGTGCAATGGGCGGACAAATAAACACTACCTCATAGGATGAATATATTATGGAAAAGAAAGAGAAGTTACAAAAGTCGTTAGAAAAAAATCTTCCTGTTAGTGCTGGTGCACAAGAACGAAAAGACAAGAAAGATATAAAAGATGACTACGAGTTTTCTAGACGGACCTATAAAGATCTAATAAACACCGGAATGGGGAGTTTAGATACGCTCGCCGAGCTCGCCCGCGAGAGCGAGCACCCACGCGCATTCGAAGTATTATCCAGAGCTATAAAAGATGTTGCTGATACAACAGAGAAACTTATGGCTTTGCAAGCAGATAAAAAGAAACTATCTAAGGATGAAGAAGCAGAAGAGAAGAAAAGATTAGTAACAAATAATAATTTGTTCGTAGGAAGTACAGCTGATCTACAGAAGATGATATTAGATAAAGATTTTATTGATGCAGAGGATTAAGAACAACGAATTCGGTTATCTAGGTAATCCCAATGTAAAACGGGACGGTGTAGAGACAGAATTTAGCAAAGAAGAAATACGGGAGTACATGAAATGTATGAAAGATCCTGTATACTTTGCTAAAAAATATGTTAAGATTATATCTTTAGATGAAGGATTAGTACCATTTAACCTATATCCATATCAAAAAAAGATGTTTAAACACTTCAATAGTAATAGATTTAGTATAGTGTTAGCATGTAGACAGAGTGGTAAAAGTATATCTAGTGTGGTTTATATCTTATGGTATGCGGTATTTCACCCAGAAAAAACCATAGCTATACTCGCAAACAAAGGTGCAGTAGCTAGAGAAATGCTAGCTCGTATAACATTAGCTCTAGAAAACTTACCTTTCTTTTTACAACCAGGAACTAAGGAATTAAATAAAGGATCAATAACATTCAGTAACAATTCCAAGATCTTAGCAGCGGCAACGTCCGGAAGTTCTATAAGGGGTTTATCTATTAACTTATTGTTCTTAGATGAGTTTGCTTTTATTGATAATGATGCCCAATTTTACACATCAACTTATCCAGTGGTCTCGGCAGGTAAAGATACCCAAATTATAATTTGTTCTACAGCAAATGGGATAGGTAATGTATATCATAAACTATGGGAAGGTGCTTCGCAGGGTACAAATGATTATAAGCCATTCCGTATAGATTGGTGGGATGTACCAGGAAGAAATAAAAAATGGCAAAAGGAAACTATTGCTAATACTTCTGAACTACAATTTGAACAAGAGTTTGGTAATACATTCCACGGACGTGGTAATACATTAATCGATGCTAATTATCTGTTAGCCCAAAAAAGCCAATCTCCTGAATTCTTTAAAGAGAATGTTTGGATATATGAACAAGCGATAGAAGATCACGAATATATAATGACAGTTGATGTTGCAAAAGGAAGAGGACAAGATTATAGTACGTTTACTGTTATTGATGTAACCTGTAATCCTTTTAAGCAAGTAGCAACGTTTAGAGATAACAATTTATCTCCTATGTTATTTCCAGATATCATTTATAAGTATGCTAAAAGTTATAATGATGCATATGTAATTGTAGAAAGTAACGACCAAGGTGCTGTGGTTTGTAATGGTTTATATTATGATTTAGAATATGAAAACATATTTGTTGAATCATCCGTAAAAGCTAATGCAATTGGTGCTACGATGACTAGAAGAGTAAAACGTATAGGATGTTCTACAATAAAAGATTTAATTGAACAGAAAAAACTAGAGATAGTAGATGCTAATACAATTATTGAAATGAGTACTTTTGTAAGTAAAGGCAATTCATTTCAGGCTGTAGCACCAAATCATGATGACTTAATGATGAACTTAGTATTGTTTGCGTGGTTTACCACTACTGATATATTTAGATCTTTAACCGATATCGACATGAAAGATATGTTATATAGAGAAAGATTAGCAGCAATACAAGATGATATGCTTCCAGTAGGGTTTTTAGGTGAGAAATCTGAAGAGCATAAATATACTAAAGACAAAGATGGAAACGTGTGGTTCGAGGACGACACTAAATTTATAAACTGGTAATATGAAATTTAAAGACTGGCAAAATTCGGATAACGAAATAATACAAGAAAAGAGGGTATTTGAAAAAGATCCTTCTAAGCTACATTGTATTGTGCTTGGACTTGGGGAAGAAGAAGGAACATTTGCAGAGATATAGTTAGTAAGCTNACTAAGAAAAGAGGAATGAAATTTACATTAATAAATGTAGAGGAAGCCTTTATCTCTTCTGTTGATGTTGATTTAGGATCCGTGGTTTTCCAGAACTATGATGGTGAAGATAGTGAAATAGAAATAAGTAAAGAAAATTCAATTGTATTCGTAAGAGCTGGGGCTATACAAACTTTAGTATCACAGTCCTTAGTATCTTCTTTAGGTACATATGGATTCTTTATGGTAAACGATTTAGAATCAATGATGCTATGTGATAATAAAATGTCAAACGTAATTGCATTAGATCGTAATAATATACCTACACCTAAATCATCTGTTATAACAAATATTAAGTCTATAGACTCTGCTCATGAAAAGATCGGAGGTAAATTTCCTGTTGTCATCAAAACATTAACAGGTACACAAGGAGTTGGTGTTGCTATAGCAGAGAGTAAACAATCGTTAGTTTCTGTTTGTCAAGCATTATGGAAATATGATGCACAACTATTAATCCAGCAATACTTGCCATTGGAATCAGATATAAGAACATTAGTTATTAATGGTAAGATCCTAGGATCAGCTGAACGGATTAAGCAAGACGAAAAAGAGTTTAGAAACAACGTACATTTAGGTGCAAAAACAAAGCCATATAAACTATCAGATGAAGAAAAAGAACTCGTTAAACAGTCCGCACGTGCGACTGGCGCACTCTATTGCGGTGTAGATCATTGTAAAGTTGGTAAAGATCTTTATGTTTTAGAGATAAATGGATCACCAGGAATCAGATCACACTTCAATGGATATGACCTAGAAGATGGTAAATCCTTAGGAAAAATAACAGATGAAGAAGTACTAGAATTAATAGTAGATTACTTCACACACGAATTACATAGAAAACCGCTACATAGAACAGAATGTGGTTTTATAGAAAGAATTAAATTAGATGGATTGAAAAATTCAATACGTGCTAAGTTTGACACCGGTAACGGTACAAACGCTTCCATGTTACATGTAGATAATTTAAAGATAGATGGCGATACAGCTATCTGGAGAAAGAATGGTAGTGAATTTAAATCAGATATAATTGATGTATCGATTGCAAGAAGATTACCTACAGTGGAAGAAAAAAGGCCAGTTATAGAAATGACGGTTAATTTCAATAATAAATCATATCCAAATACTAGGATTGGTTTAACAACAACAGATTCTGCATCTGAAATGTTAGTTAATAGGGAACTAATGACTACATTTAAAGTTGCAGTTAATCCAAATAGGAGATTTATATTATCAGACTATGTTAGTAAAGAAGACAATACTGACACTTAGAACTATGATTATTATAAATAAATGTGATTGAAAATAACCTTATTATGTAACTTATTAACTAACTCACAACAAATGAGAGGATAAAGCGATGGCATTTCAAGTATCACCAGGCGTCCAGGTAAAAGAAATAGACGCAACGAATGTAATTCCGGCAGTATCTACCAACATTGGTGGATTCGCAGGTGCGTTCAACTGGGGTCCAGCAGACCAGATAGTAACAGTAGGTTCTGAATCAGAACTAGCTGAGCAATTTGGTACTCCAGACGACAATACAGCGAAATATTTTCTTACAGCAGCGGCATTCCTAAAGTATGGTAACGCTCTGAAAGTTGTACGGGTATCTTCAGGTCATGATAATGCGACCGCAGATGGTACTGGACAACTTATTAAGAATAATACAGATTATGAAAATAACTATTCGAGTGGTTCGTTGGATAAGGGTTTATGGGTAGCTAAATATCCAGGTTCACTAGGGAACAGTCTAAAAGTTTCTATGATTTCGCAAGGAATCAGTAGCTTTTCAGGTTGGGCATATGCATCATCTTTTGATGGCGCTCCTGGTACATCTGATTACGCAGTTAACTTAGGAAAAACTTCTTACAACGACGAATTACACGTAGCAGTTATAGACGAAGACGGATTATGGACAGGTACAGCTGGTACCGTTCTAGAGACATTCGCATTCGTATCTCAAGCGTCAGACGCGAAGAAGACTGACGGAACATCAAACTATTACAAAGAGGTTATTAATAACACCTCTAAGTATATTTGGTGGTCTGATCATGACACTACAAATCTACAAAACGCTGGAGAAAGCTTAGCATCAAGAAGTGCGGCATATGACACACACGCGGCAGCTATAGATCATAGCTTAAGCGGTGGATCAGACGATAACACACCAACAGTTGGAGAAATGGCATTAGCATATGACAATTTCGAAGACGCAGAAACGGTTGATGTTAATTTATTGTTTGCATGCCCAGATGCTAATGGAGCAGAAACAATTGCAGAAGACTTAATTTCTATTGCTAACGCAAGAAAAGATTTAGTTGCATTTGTATCACCTCCAATAGAAGACACAGCAGGAAGCTCATCACCAGCTACAGACGTTATGGCGTTTGCAAATGGTTTAACGAGTACTTCCTACGCAGTATGTGATTCTAGTGCATTATACGTATATGATAAGTATAACGACTTATACAGATACATAGGTGCAGCAGGACACATGGCAGGTCTTTGTGCTAATACCGATAGAGTGGCAGATGCATGGTTCTCACCAGCAGGTGTTAACCGAGGTCAACTATTAGGTGTAACAAAATTAGCGTTCAATCCGAAAAAAGCGGATAGAGATACATTATATAAAGGACGTGTTAATCCTTTAGTATCTTTTCCAGGTGAAGGTATGATGCTCTTTGGGGATAAAACCCTATTAAGCAGAGCCTCGGCTTTTGACAGGATTAACGTTAGAAGATTGTTCATAGCTCTTGAGAAAGCAATTTCAACAGCAGCTAAGGCACAATTATTTGAATTTAACGACGAATTCACAAGAGCTCAGTTCAAGAATATGGTTGAGCCCTTCTTAAGAGACGTTAAAGGACGTAGAGGTATAACAGACTTTTCAGTAGTTTGTGACACTTCCAATAATACAAGTTCTGTAATAGACGGAAATAGATTCGTAGCTGATATATTTATCAAGCCTGCAAGATCTATTAACTTTATTAGTTTGAACTTCATTGCAACCAGATCTGGAGTAGAATTCTCCGAGATCGCAGGGGTATAGGGGAAATAAAAAATGGCAATATTAGGCGTAGATGATTTTAAATCTAAACTAGTTGGCGGTGGTGCACGAGGAAATTTATTCAAGTGTACTGTTAACTTCCCAGGATACGCGGCAGGCGACGTTGAACTCACATCATTCATGTGTAAAGCAGCAGCCTTCCCAGCGTCAGTGGTAGCACCTGTAGAGGTTCCGTTCAGAGGAAGAAAGCTTCAGATAGCTGGAGATAGATCTTTTGAACCATGGAGCATTACAGTTATTAATGACGTTGGTTTCGAAGTTCGAAACGCTTTCGAAAGATGGAGTAATGGTATTAATGGACACAACTCTAATACAGGATTGAGTAATCCTACTGATTATCAAGCTGATGCAGTAATGGAACAGCTAGATAAAGAAGGTAATGTAACCAAGAAGATTGATCTTCGAGGAATTTGGCCTTCTAACATTTCAGCAATTGAAGTTGCCTATGATCAGGAAAACACAATTGAGGAGTTCACAGTAGAATTGCAGATGCAATACTGGGAGTCAAATACTACTTCGTAAAACTAGTATAAATATATTAAAGGGGCAAAGAAATTTGCCCCGATAATATTAAGAGGATTAAATAATGGCAGAGTTTTTCGGCTTTGAAATAAATAGAAAAGGGAAGGAGAAAGAAGCTCCGAAAGTCTCTTTCGTACCAAATACAGATGAAGACGGCGCAGGCGTAATTACCTCTGGCGGTCACTTTGGTGCATATTTAGATCTTGACGGAGACAAAGCAAAAAGTGAAGTAGATCTTGTTATGAAATATCGAGATATAGCTGCTCAACCAGAATGTGATGGAGCAATCGAAGATATAGTAAATGAAGCAATTGTTGGAGATCATAACGATGTTCCAGTTGATATCATATTAGATAAATTAGAAGCTTCAGATAAAATTAAAAAAATGATTAAAAGCGAATTTGATACAATATTATCACTTTTAAACTTTAATGCATATTCCCATGATATATTCAGAAAATGGTATATTGATGGAAGATTACCTTATCATATTATTATAAAAGAAGGTAATGAAAAACAAGGAATTCAAGAACTAAGGTATATTGATCCTACTAAATTAAGAAAAGTAAAAGAGATTGAGGAAGAAGAAGATCCTAAGACAGGAGCTAAACTTATTAAATCTCAAAAAGAATTTTTTATTTTCCAAGACAATGCTTTAGGAAAATATAATCAAGGATTAAAAATCCAATCAGATGCTATAGCTTATGCAACATCTGGTATATTAGATTCTTCTCGTAAAAGAATCTTATCGTATTTACATAAAGCTATTAAGCCAGTAAATCAATTAAGAATGATGGAAGATTCTGTTGTTATCTATAGAATAAGTAGAGCACCAGAACGTAGAATATTCTATATTGATGTTGGTAACTTACCGAAAGGTAAAGCAGAAGAATACTTACGAGGTATTATGAACCAATATAGAAACAAATTGGTTTATGATGCATCAACTGGTGATATAAAAGATGATAAAAAGCATATGAGTATGCTTGAAGATTTCTTCTTACCCCGACGAGAAGGTGGAAGAGGTACAGAAATAACTACATTACCAGGTGGTGAAAATCTAGGACAAATAGATGATATTATATATTTCCAAAAGAAATTATATAAATCATTAAATGTACCTATGAATAGATTAGAACAAGAAGCCCAGTTCTCATTAGGTAGATCTTCCGAGATTACTAGAGATGAGGTTAAGTTTAAGAAATTTATTGATAGGTTAAGAAATAGATTTTCAGATATATTCATTCAGTTATTAAAAACTCAATTAATGCTGAAGAATGTTATAACTATGGAAGAGTGGAACGAATGGAAAGAAAACATTCAGTTCGACTATATTGAGGATAATTACTTTTCAGAACTAAAAGAAGCTGAAATGTATAGGGAAAGGTTCGACATGTTAGGATCATTAGATGAGCATATTGGTCGATTCATATCAAATGAATGGGTTAAAAAGAATATTCTTAGATTTAGTGATGATGATATCGAGACTATGAATAAGCAAATCGAGGACGAAGAAGGTAAAGGTGAATTAGATATGCCTGATCCAGATGATCCTAGATTCGGTTAAGACTTTAAATATTATAAATAAATACAGACGAGGAAAATTGAATGAGTGAGACAATTAAAGATATTATTGGTAAATTAAAAGATGGTGATAATATAAACGCTGAAAAAGCATTTAACACAGCAATGGCTGGAAAAATGTCTGATGCTTTAGACGCAAAAAAAGTAGAGCTAGCTTCTACAATGGTTCAAAGAAAGGATCAAGATCCAATCGAAGAACCTGTTGAAGCAGAAGCAGAAGAATAGGACAACTATGAGATTAATCGCAGAATACAACGATAGTAATATAAGAAACTTTATTACTGAAGATAAGAAAGGTAATAAAAGCCATGTTATTGAAGGCGTATTTATGCAGGCCGATTCGAAAAATAGAAACGGCCGAATATATGAAAAAAAGATTTTAGAAGCCGCTGTTAACAAATATGTTAAAGAGCAGGTTTCTACTGGAAGAGCAGTTGGAGAGTTAAATCATCCGGAAGGACCAACTGTTAATCTAGACAAAGTTTCTCACAAAATTACTGAGCTCCGTTGGGAAGGAAGTAACGTTGTAGGAAAAGCATCAATTCTTAAAACCCCTATGGGACAGATCGTAGAAGGTCTGCTTGAAGGTGGAGTTAAGCTTGGTGTATCAAGTCGTGGAATGGGAAGCCTTGTGCAAAAAGGCGGTACTAGTTACGTTGGTAAAGACTTTATGTTAGCCACCGTAGACATAGTTCAAGATCCATCCGCTCCGGAAGCATTCGTTAATGGAATCATGGAAGGGGTAGAATGGGTTTGGGATAATGGAATACTCAAAGCACAAGACATTGAAATAATTGAGACTGAAATAAAGACGGCAAGGAACACCGCATCATCTGATGTTGAAATTCGTGCATTTAAAAATTTCCTCTCGAAACTTGTAAACTCTAAATAAATAGGAGAACGACATGTCAGAAGACGTAAAAAACTTAAATGACGCTGAAGACGTTCAAGAGCAAGCTTCTGAAGAAGTACTTAACGATGAAACACAAGTAATCGACGAGACTCAAGAGGAAGTGATTGAAGAGACACAAGCTGAAGAGTCTACTGAGGAATCAGTAGAAGATTTGGAAGAAGCAGCCAAAAAGAAGGAAGAGGACTATGAAGAATCTACCTCCAAAGAAGTTGCAATGCCAAAAACTAAAGCTGGTGTTATTCAAGCAGCTGTTGATATGTTAAAATCAGCAAGAAAAGAGGACGCGCAAAAGCTCTTCGCTAAAATGACTAAAATCGACGAAGTCGAAGAAGACAACGATCAAGAAGTTGCAGATGCAGATAAGGCCATGAAGGCTTCTTTACCTAAGAAGAAGAATGAACTTAAAGCAAAAGCAAAAGTTGAGAAAGTTGACTTTGATGAAGACATCGATAACATAGTCAAAGAAGAAGCTACTCTTTCAGATGGATTCCGTGATAAAGCGGGTACAATATTCGAAGCAGTGCTTACTAGCAAACTTGCCGAAGAGATTGAACGCTTAGAAGCAGAATATGCGCAAAACTTGGAAGAAGAAGTTTCCGACATCGAAGGTTCACTCGTAGAGAAGGTAGATTCATATCTTAACTACGTAGTTGAAAATTGGGTGAAAGAAAATGAAGTTGCAATCAATCAAGGTCTTAAAACCGAGATTGCTGAAGACTTTATGACTTCCTTACAAGCAGTGTTCAAAGAACATTATATCGAGGTTCCAGAAGGTAAAGAAGACTTAATCGACGATCTAGCCGAGCAAGTATCTGAACTAGAAGAATCTTTAAATAAATCCACAGAAGATAATATCTCTTTACACAACAAAGTCTCATCTTTCGAGAAAGACCAAATTGTTAGAGAAGCATCTTCAGGGCTTGCAGAAACTGAAGCCGAAAAATTAGCTAAACTCTGTGAAGATGTTGAGTTTGATAATATAGATACTTTCCAACAGAAAGTTGACACTATCAAACAATCATATTTCAAAGGTGAAGTTAAGGAATCGGTTGACGAAGTAAATAGCATGGTAGGTGAAGACGAGGCTCCGGTCGAAGTCCAATCCGACACTATGTCTAGATACACTCAGGCTATAACTAAATTTAATAAGTAATCTTAAAGGGGAAAACAAATGTTTAACGCAGATTCACAATTAATCGAAAAATGGTCACCAGTACTAGATCACGAAAGTGCTCCAGCTATTGAAGACCGCTACAAGAAAGCTGTTACAGCTAGATTGTTAGAGAACCAAGAAGTTGCTTTGAGAGAAGAACAAGCACAGGCGCAAGGAAATTACATTTCTGAAGCAGCTGCTGCTAACAATATTGGTACAGGTTCAGCTCCGAATAACATCGGAACTTTTGACCCAGTATTGATCTCTCTCGTAAGAAGAGCAATGCCAAACCTTATTGCATATGATATCGCAGGTGTTCAGCCTATGACTGGTCCTACTGGACTTATCTTTGCAATGAAATCAAAGTACGCAACTCAATCAGGAACAGAAGCATTCTTTAATGAAGCTGATACTGATTTCTCTGGAGCAGGTACACATCAAGCAGACCCAACAGGTCTATCTGGTGTTTCTGATGCAGACACTGACGGTACAATCGCAGATGAAAGCGACACAGTCTCAACATTCGGTGCAGGTATAGCTACCTCAGCCGCAGAAAGACTAGGTGTTGGCGAATCAGGCGACGGTGCATTCGGTGAGATGGCTTTCACAATCGAGAAAGCTACAGTAACTGCTAAATCAAGAGCATTAAAAGCTGAGTACACAATGGAACTAGCACAAGATCTTAAAGCCGTTCACGGCTTAGACGCAGAAGGCGAACTTGCTAATATCTTATCATCTGAAATCCTAGCGGAAATCAACAGAGAAGTTATTAGAACAGTTCTAAAAACTGCTAAAATCGGTGCACTTCAATCTTCAACTGCTACTTCAGGTATCTTTGACGTCGGTACAGACTCAGATGGTAGATGGATGGTAGAGAAGTTTAAAGGTCTAATTATGCAACTCGAAAGAGAAGCTAATGTTATCGCTAAAGAAACAAGAAGAGGAAAAGGTAATTTCGTATTATGTTCTTCAGACGTTGCTTCAGCTCTAGCAGCTGCTGGTCTATTAGACTACACTCCAGCTTTATCAGCTAACTTGAATGTTGACGATACTGGTAATACTTTCGCAGGTGTCTTAAATGGCAGAATGAAAGTTTACATTGATCCATATTCAACTGTTGATTTCGCATGTGTTGGTTACAGAGGTTCAAATCCATATGACGCAGGACTATTCTATTGTCCATACGTTCCTTTAACTATGGTTAAAGCAGTTGGTGAGAATGACTTCCAACCTAGAATGGGATTCAAAACAAGGTACGGCATGATTGCTAATCCTT
>JGI24005J15628_10000948_pt1 | contig 15875 bp, 15 predicted proteins | sample LinPmetageLP40_FD_15628 | JGI IMG/M metagenome (IMG submission 15628)
GTTGATGCCTGAGCATCAATCGATTAGAAATAAATTGAAAGATCGCGAAAAGCAACATTTTTGATTTTGAGGTGTTTTCTTAGAGACACTAAATAATTGAGAGTAGGAAATAATCGTCTGTTAAGAATAATTCACATAGGCAACTCTGACAAAGTTTTGATTTATATCTACTGACATCCGAGTAAATTTTAAAAGGAGCAAAAATGTTTGATTATGCTCAAATTTCAAGCTTTTTACTTCACAATGAAAAACACCCCTCTGTGTCTTCCCTCAAAGGGAGAATCGCGACTATCCCCTCGAGGGGATTATAGGGGTGTATCCCCTTGAGGGGATTATAGGGGTGTTCTTCTCACAGAAATAAATACAGCACGTTTTTTACTCGGATGACAGTAATTTATATCTTCCTAATTTTACCACTACCGTTTGAGTTATTATTCACTCGCTTAGGATCGCCCTTATAATAAACGCTACCACTACCAGTGATCTTTGAAGTAATTTCATTTTTTGCATGAACTGTACACTTACCAGATCCAGCAATGGATATTTGATAGCTGTCTGTTTCCATCTCCTCAGCATCCAGTTTTCCAGAACCCGCTATCGATACTTCGTTGATGTTACTGGATCCACTCAAGACAACACTACCAGATCCAGCAATGCTTATTTCAATATCTTTTGCGTCTGTTTCAAACTCAAATCACCGGAACCTGCCACTGAAATGTCCAGATCATCACATTTGAATTTGCCTTTGCTTACCATATCACCAGATCCAGCAACAGATATTTTTTCCAAATCCTTAACCGTGATATATACATCTATCTTGTCAAATCCACTCCAGTTAAACCAACCATTATTATCCTTAGTATCAATGATTAGTTTTCCATCCCGCACTTTAGTTTCGAGTTTTTCCATATCACTTTCCTTGCCCGAAATTTCTACTTTCTGAGTATTGCCTTGAGTGAGGTAGACATTGGCAGAAGTGCGTAGCGACACTTTAGTAAAAGTATCAACATCTCTGGTTTCCTTTTGAAATGCTAACATACTGGATGTAGAAACCAGTAATAAAATAATGAGTGAAGACAGTTGTTTTAATGCTTTCATAGTGAGTTTTGTTTATGTTGTGCTTATAAGACTCATAATAATCTTAAAGGTTGCACGTCTCTTAAGATTGAATCGCAATAATAATTTTGAAAGAAAATCTCTAAGTGAATTAAATGACAATAGCCAATTTTATCTTGCAACTCACTTGGTGGAGGGGAGGTGAAATGACCCGATTATATCAACAATCTATTCTTAACATCAATAACTTGTGCGGCTATACTCACTGCAATCTCTTCAGGTGAATTGCAATGTTTCAAAACACCTATTGGAGCGTGGACCTTGTCTAAATCAGCTTGCTTCACTCCTTCTTTCAACAGTTCTGACTTTATTTGTTTCACCTTGAATTCGCTTCCCATCATGCCCAAAAAACTATAGTTGTTTTTAATGAGTTGTTCTAAGACCAACTTATCAGAACGATAACCAAAACTCACAATAATCACATAGTTGTAATTATCAAGAACAATATGTTTGCTTATCTCCTCATAATCTACGATGTGTTTTTCATCAGCATATTCATTGTTCTTTAAGGTGTATAAGTCGTCCCTATCGTCATATATATGCACATAAAACCCTAATTGGTGAAGTGTTCTAGACAGCGCTAATCCTACGTGACCAGCACCAATAATATGTGCAACATGCTTTTTTCTAATATCTTCACGATATATCCATTCTTTCTCACTCGACTGCTCAAAAATTGTTTGGACTAGGGAATGACCTGGTTGAAATTCAACCCCTCCTTCTGACAACATTATTACTCCTGTTTTGGCGATAGCTATTGATTCTATCAAAGAAAGGTGATTTGAGGATACTTTATAAAATCCGACCTTTTGTTCGCCAGAGCAAATCATCCCAGATTGATCCTTCTTTATATCTTTACTATGGATTTGTCTTTTCACAAATGGAGCAAAGTCACAAGTCGATTGAAGGTGTGTTTTCGCCAGCTCGATAAGTTTCTGTTCCATCATACCTCCTCCAATGGAACCAAGCATGATGCCATTGTCAAATATTGCCATTTTAAAGCCTTGCTTGCCAGGGCTACTGCCTTCATTGGCAAAAACATATAACAACATGGCTTGTTGACCATCTTTTATCAATTGCGCTATCTTATTCCAGAATTGCAAAGTACCTGATTACATTTTGTGATTTTGTTTGGCAACAACTTTCATTTTTTTACTTTTATAAGCTGGGCTTTTTTGTAAGTACAACTAAGATCAAAATTTGAAAACTTCCTATTCTCATTAAAAATTTTTATGAGTTACATTTTTCTTATAGGTATTGGCTTTACGCTCCTTATCACATTTATAGTCTTCTTATTCTCATTGATGGAGAACTTCATTGATCTCCAAATAGATAGACTAAAAGAAGTCTCAATATCCTCAGAACTATATGACCTTACTGAACAGAGAACACTACTTAAACAAGTCAAGAAGATTATAGTCATTGTATCCACTACTTTGTTTGTAGGAAGTATAATTTATATTCTTGTCAAAGACACCAGCATGCAAGGCTATGTAATGGAATGGCTCAACTTATTAGTGAGGTGGATTCATGTAGTGGTAGGAATCATGTGGATTGGCGCTTCTTTTTACTTCATATTTTTAGAGAACAACCTCAATCGAACTGATGGCGTACGAGATGAATTGGCAGGTAACCTGTGGGCAATTCATGGCGGTGGGTTTTATTTCCTAGAGAAATATAAGGTCGCTCCAAAAGAATTACCAAAGAAGTTGCACTGGTTCAAATACGAGGCATATTTCACTTGGTTGTCAGGATTTGTGTTACTGGTGGTCGTATATTATATGGATGCTAAAGCATTCTTGATTGACAAAACTGTGGCAGATATATCAATTTTTACCGCTATTGCTATTGGAATAGGTACTTTGGTAATCGGATGGGTTATTTATGACCTGTTATGCAAGTCTGCCTTAGTGAAACATAACACATTTTTCGCACTCATTGGATTCCTGCTTCTTATCGGTTTTTCCTTTTTCCTCACACAGGTATTTAGTGCGCGCGCTGCCTATATTCATGTAGGTTCCCTGATCGGAACACTAATGGCTGGAAATGTATATTTCGGAATTATTCCTGCCCAAAAAGCATTGGTAAAAGCAGCAGTAACGGAACAACCCTTGAACGCTTCTCTGGGAAAGAAAGCTGGTGAACGTTCCTTACACAACAACTACCTCACNCTCCCAGTCATTTTNATCATGATCAGCAATCACTTCCCGAGCACTTTCGGACATGAATATAATTGGTTGGTGTTGATGGTGATCACATTNNCGAGTGTAGGAATCAAACATTTCTGGAACTTACATGAACGAGGNGTTCGCACAAAATACATCTTGCCAGTTTCCATCGTTGCATTGCTCTCTTTGGCGATGGTGACTTCTCCATTGTTTGAAGAAGTAGACGAAAATGCCAATGAAGTTACTTTTTCAGAAGTGAATAACATTATGCAACTTCGATGTGTGCAGTGTCATTCTGCCTCACCTACTGATGATCAGTGGAAGAAGGCACCCAATGGAGTGATGTTAGATACACCTGAGCAAATAGCAGCACTCTCCGATAAAATCATGACCAGAGCGGTGCGCACCACTTCTATGCCTCAAGGCAACAAAACCAACATGACCTTGGAAGAACGCGAGGCTATCAAAAACTGGATTCTTCAAGGGGCAAAGCTCAATTGATCATGGACAGATTTGCACTACATAGTAACCGCGTTTTGATTGGCAGTGAAATACTTCCTGCCACAGTCATTATCCATGACCGTAAGATCGAGGAAGTCGTCATGGGAGGTATTACTAATCCAGACTACCCCATAAGTGATGTAGGCAACTCAGTTATTATGCCTGGACTGATTGACTCGCATGTGCATATCAATGAGCCTGGAAGAACCAATTGGGAGGGATTTGATACCGCTACGAAAGCTGCCGCTGCCGGAGGCATTACCACATTGGTGGACATGCCATTAAATTCTAGCCCTGTAACTATTGATGCCAAATCCTTTGAAGAGAAATTAAGTGCGGCAAAAGGAAAATTACATGTCAACTGTGGTTTCTGGGGAGGGATTGTACCAGAAAATGTTGATCAGTTGGACAAATTGATTGATGCAGGAGTACTAGGCATCAAGGCATTTTTGACGCATTCAGGCATTGACGAATTCCCGAATGTAACCAAAGAGAATTTGCAAAAGGGACTGCCCATTCTCAAAAAGCACAATGTTCCTTTACTTGTACATGCAGAGCTAACAGCACCTCATGATGATGAGCATCTGCTCAAAGACAATCCCACAAGCTATCAGGCTTACTTAAAATCACGACCGAAGGTTTGGGAAGATAATGCCATTGATATGATGGTTGATTTGTGCCAAGAATTTGACACACCTATTCACATCGTGCATTTGTCTTCATCTAATTCTATTGCTACTATTACACAGGCAAAAGCTGCTGGATTGCCCATTACGGTTGAAACTTGCCCACAATACTTATTCTTCAATGCGGAAGATATCCCCGATGGACAAACGGCCTATAAATGTGCGCCACCTATTCGAGAAAAAGAAAACAACGAACAATTGTGGCAAGCCTTGAAAGATGGATTATTTAGTTTTATAGTCACAGATCACTCTCCTGCCATTCCTGATATCAAGGAAATCGAATCAGGTAATTTAAAAGACGCATGGGGAGGCATCGCCAGTTTGCAATTTAGTTTACCTGCTATCTGGACAAAAGCCAAAGAAAGAGGATTTGAACTTTATGATATTACAAACTTGATGAGTACCAATGTTGCTGACTTTTTGAAAATTGGGCACCAAAAAGGCCAAATTGCTACAGGATATGATGCCGATCTTGTCATTTGGAATCCTGAAAAATCCTTTGAAGTAAAAGAGAAAGACATAAAGTACAAACACAAAATAAGTCCTTACATCGGTCAAACGCTCGATGGAGTTATTGAGCAGACTTATGTCAATGGACACAAAGTATTTGACAATGGAGCATTCTCCAACTTATCAAAAGGAGAAATCATAAAGAGAAAAACACATGAGTAAAAAAATAGAAGCACCAGAATTTACCGACCTCATCAATCTGGCTGCTGAGAAACTGGGAGGAAAAATGCTGTCCTGTTCAGATGATTTTTTCGCAGAAAAGGAAAATCTGCTAAAGCCTGGAAGAGGTATATTTATCGAAGGAAAGTATACCGAAAATGGCAAGTGGATGGACGGCTGGGAATCGCGTAGAAAACGAACTCCGGGGCACGACTGGTGTATCATCAAGTTGGCCACAACAGGGATCATCAAAGGTTTTGATGTAGATACAAATCATTTCCTTGGTAACCACCCTCCTCATTGCTCTATTGATGCCTGTCTATCATCAACTGATGATATAGATGATGATGAATGGGTAGAAGTATTACCAAAATCTCCACTTGATCCTGGAAGTCAACATTTCTTTGAAATCAATAATAACAACACTTGGAGTCACCTGCGCTTGAATATTTATCCTGATGGTGGTGTAGCACGTCTGAAAGTGTATGGGGAAGTCCAAAAGGATTGGAGTGTTGTTGATAACAACGAATCAGTTGATCTGGCCTTTGCGTTAAATGGTGCTAAGTCGATCCTATGCAACGATATGTTCTTCAGTCATATGGATAACCTCTTGATGCCGGAAAGGAGCAGATATGGGGGACGGTTGGGAGACCAAGCGTAACCGAACACCTAACAATCGAGACTGGGTGATTGTACGATTGGCAAAAAAAGGAACTATCAAAAACCTGATAGTCGATACACATCATTTTAAAGGCAATTATCCCGATAGCTGCATGATAGAAGGGTGTGTGGCGAATTCGGATGAGAATATTGAAGATAATACATGGACGACCATTCTACCTCAAAGTAAATTGCAAGCGCATGCTGAACATACCTTTGAAAAAGAGCTAGAAAACAAAGGCCCATTTACGCACATTCGATTAAATATTTTTCCTGACGGAGGAATAAGTAGATTGAGAATTTGGGGGAATATTGAGTAATAAATGACACTAGAAGCATTAAATAATTTATCAGAAAAAGAAGCACTGGAGGTGCTGTTGAAATGCTGTGGGTCAAACCATTGGGCAACTCAAGTGAATAGCAATCGCCCCTTTCAGCGTACTCCTGCATTAATGGAAGCAGCAGATACTGCATGGGCAGCTTGTGGAGAACAAGACTATTTGGAAGCATTTTCACATCACCCAAAAATTGGGGACGTCAAAAGCTTGGAGAATAAGTTTGCCAGTACGGCACAATGGGCTAGTGGAGAGCAAAAAAGTGTGGAAAGTGCCAGCACTTCAACCATTGAAAAACTAGCCGAACTGAATGAAGCATATGCCTCAAAATTTGGCTTTATCTTTATCGTTTGTGCTACTGGGAAGTCAGCCAAAGAAATGCTCGAACTGCTGAAAGCCCGCATCTACAACAACTACGCTGATGAATTAAAAATAGCTGCTGGTGAGCAACACAAAATCACAATTATTAGATTAAATAAATTACTGTCATGAGTCAAATAACTACACATGTACTGGATACAGCCAAGGGACTTCCTGCGGAAGGCATAATCATCTCGCTACAGCGGCCAACTGGCAACGATCAGTGGGAAGACATTACTTCTGGTCCTACCAATGATGATGGACGAGTACCAAATTTCTTGGCTGCTGATCAGGTGATCGCCCCAGGCATTTATCGAATGTTATTTAATACCAAAGCATATTTTGATCAAAATGACATTCAGGCATTTTATCCTGAAGTCCCTGTTATTTTTGAAATTACAGACACAGAACATTATCATATCCCTTTACTATTGAGCCCATTTGGGTACTCAACATATCGTGGGAGCTGATTAATACAAACAACAAGAATATGAAACTATCAATATCTACTCAAGATAAATCAAACGTATTAGACAAGTTAGGGAAAGCGAACATGGCTTTCCATCAATTATACCCAGGCGACAAACCTGACAGACAACCTGTACACACCGTATACGGTGGTGCGGATTTATTTAGCGCTACCTCCGCTGAAAAAATGGGAAAAGTAGCTATGAATACACTAACTACTTATGCGCCCAACTTTGCTGTATTTGCTAAGGCTTTGCAATTGCAAGGTCATGAAACACTTCCTACGAATGATCAAGAAGTGAAATTATTAGAAGATAGTTTAGCCAAGTTTTCAGATAAAAATCATCCCGCATATTTAGCCTATACCGTTTATAATAAGGTGAAGGAGAAGTTAGGTCGAGAACCTATCGAAGATTTTCGCATTGACTTCGAAGATGGATTTGGCAACAGGTCGTGGGAAGAAGAAGATGCCACCGCAGAACAAGCAGCCAAAGAAGTAGCCAAAGGCATGAAACAAGGCTCTTTGCCGCCATTTATCGGGATTCGTATCAAACCATTTACAGAGGACTTGAAAGATCGAGGGTCTAGAACACTCGATATCTTCGTGAGTACATTGGCATACGAAACAAATGGGAAACTACCAGATAATTTTGTAGTGATGCTTCCTAAAGTCACTATTCCAGAACAAGTAGCAGCATTGGTTCGATTCTTCGAATTGATTGAAGCAAATACACCATTGGCAAAAGGTGCGTTGCAGTGTGAGATGATGGTGGAGACCACTCAGGCAGTGTTAGATGCCGATGGCAAAAACCCGTTGAGAAAATTCGTTTTGGCAAGTGAGGGTAGAATGAAGGCCACCGCTTTCGGAACTTATGACTATACTGCCTCTTGCAACATCACGGCCAAATATCAAGACATGGGACATCAGGTGTGTGACTTTGCTCACCATGTGATGAAAGTAGCGCTTGGCAGCACGGGAGTGTGGTTATCCGATGGTGCAACGAATGTGATGCCGATAGGCCCGCACCGTGGAGATATTCTCACACAGGCACAAATGGATGAAAACACTGATGTAGTGCATCGCACTTGGAAACAAGCCTATGACCACTCACGCCACTCGCTTTGGAAAGGATTGTACCAAGGTTGGGATTTGCACCCAGCACAATTTCCTACCCGTTATGCAGCCGTTTACTCGTTCTTCTTGGAAAGTTATGAAGAAGCGACACATCGACTAAAAACATTTGTAGAAAGAGCTGCTAGAGCAACACTTACAGGTGAAGTATTTGATGATGCGGCCACGGGTCAAGGCTTGTTGAATTACTTCCTCACTGGTCTTAACTGTGGAGCACTTTCTGAAGCCGAAGCATTGGCTACTGGTTTGACCATTGAAGAAATTCAAACAAGATCATTTTTTAAAATTTTGGAGGGAAGAAGGAAGGATTAAATCAAACCATTTATCTTTATCACCTTCTTAAGATGTTTCTTCAAAAAAGGCATCTTTTTGTTTTAATAGTCGTTAATTAATACCTATTATTGATTATGTCTAAGTCCAAAAACAACATTAGAACTTCCTCAAATTGGTTTAGTACTGACTTACCTTTAACTAGTAAAAGAGTTAGAGTATTACTAAGTCATGCAGAGGATGCAGAGAATCTAGCTGAATCTATTAGAGCAGAAAGAAAAGGAGAAGAGCACCCATTTGTTATTTCGGAGGAAGCGGCTAAGGAATTAGTTTGATCCCCCTTTAACAAATGAATATAGCTCTGTCAACAGTACTTATATTCGTTTTTTTATTACCTGGTCTTGCATTTCGCAGATTTTATTACACCGAAGAATTTTCAAAACAATATTTCAAACAAAGTTTTTTCGGGGTATTCCTTTCGAGTTTTCTACCAAGTCTTGTTTTACATTCCGTATGGGTATCTTCTGTTAGGATATTTGATTATTACATTGACTTTGTTATAATTGGTCACTTAATATCTGCTAAAGATTTTCATCAAGCATCCTATGAAAATATTCAAACTTATCTTACTCCTATAATAATTTATAACAGCTCTATTGTACTTGTTGCAATACTAACTGGTCTGTTATTCAAACTACTAATCAGGAAATTTAAAATTGACAGAACTTTAAAAATATTTAGATTTCAAAATCATTGGCACTACATAGTAAAGGGGGAGTTTTTTGAATTTAGAAGAGCATCATTCGATATTAAAGATAATGTTGAAGATATTGAATTATTTTATATTGATGCATTAATTGATACTGAAGAGGGAACAATACTTTATGATGGCTTTCTTGTTGATTACGAACTCTCAAGTGAAGGAGGGCTGGAACAAATATCTTTGAAAATTGTGCAGAGACGATATTTAAAAGATGATTCTAAAACAGAAAGTAAGCAGGACAAGTATTATACGATAAGAGGTCACATCTTAGTGATTCCTTATGATAAAATCATTAACCTCAATTTTAGTTACTATAAAATTGTACCCGTAGAAACAACTAACGATAAAGACGAAATTATCCAAAAGCATAAAGCCGTCTTGGTCAACTAAATCCAACAGTCTTTCGTACTAGAACAATTCACTAATAAATAATCATACCACCTCTTTCTCAACCTTTTCATACAATCCCATCAGTACTTTCTCAGGCGTAAAAGGCGCTTGGAATTTCAATTTATAATCTGGATTGTAAGCTTTGACTGCATCCTGTATAGCGAAGTAAGCACCTAGTCCATACATCAGAGGTGGCTCACCTACCGCTTTCGATTTCTGAATTGCGAGGTCGTGCCCATCTGTTTCCAGATGTTTTATCGTAATCTCTTTAGAGACCGAATAAATGTCTGGCACTTTGTAAGTGGACAGTGCATTTGACAATAACCTTCCTTCTTTATTATACAACAATTCTTCCATTGTCATCCAACCCATTCCCTGTACCAATCCCCCTTCTATCTGGCCTAGGTCAACAATTTCGTTCATGCTCTTTCCGAAGTCATGCACGACTTTCACGGCATCAAACTCATAAGTACCACGAATACAATCTACAGTCACAACTAAAATAGCTGTCCCATACACATGATAGGCAAAAGGATGTCCTTTTTCTTTCGTTTTATCAAAGTGAATTTTTGGTGTAGCATAGTGCCCATTTTCAGTTAGGGCTACACGGTTTGCAAACGCCATTTGAATTAACTGTTTCCACTGGATTGCTGATTTTTCATTGTTAACATATACCCACTCACCCTTTAGAGTAATGTCAGCTGATCCTACATTCAACTCATCAGCCGCGACCTCTTTCAATCGCGTGATCAATCCGTTACAAGCTATTTGAAGTGCCTTTCCATTGAGATCAGCTGTCGCACTAGCGGCTGATGGAGATGTATTGGCAACACGGGTGGTATTGGTTGTTTCAAGTTTTACTTTATCTGGACGAATGGAAAAAGCTGTAGCAGCTACTTGCACCATTTTGGTGTTTACCCCTTGTCCCATCTCAACTGCTCCAGTGCTTACTCCTACGCTACCATCACTATAGATATGGACAAGTGCCCTGGCATTGTTCATCATCGTATTGGTAAAGGAGATTCCAAAACAAATGGGTTGGATGGCCACTCCTTTCTTGAAATGTTTGTTTTCTACATTAAACGCCTCTACTTCCTTTTCTATCCGTTCAATTTCAAACTGCTGCATAGCACTTGCCCATGCATTCTTGGCTTCTACTTGATCCATCACTTGCCCAAATGGAAGTTCATCTCCATTGGTTAATAAATTATTTTCCTGAATCAAGCGCTTGTTAACTCCTAATTCATTGGCTGCATGTGCGATTGCCGATTCTATAACGAACATCCCCTGTGGACCACCAAACCCACGAAAAGCAGTGTTGGGAGGTAAATTGGTTTTACAACTATAGGCAGTCGCGGTCACATTAGGAATGAAGTAGCTGTTGGTCGCATGAAAAAGCGTACGCTCCATCACTGCTGGTGATAGGTCAGCTGCCGCTCCAGCATTTTGATGGAAGGTCACTTCATAAGCTAGTATCTTTAGATCTTCTGATAANCCNATCTTATAATCCGAACGGTAAGGGTGTCGCTTTCCAGTCATTCGCATATCGTCCATTCGGTGCAGCGAATATTTGACAGGTTTTTTAACAATCTGTGTAGCTAGAGCTACCATTACTGCCCAAGGTGTCGCCTGATCTTCCTTACCTCCAAAGCCACCACCCAGACGCGTAACGTCTACTTCGATTTTGTGCATGGGTACGCCCAGCACCTTAGCAACCGTTCGCTGTACCGCTGTTGGTCCTTGGGTAGAAGAGGCGATTTTGATGCTGCCGTTTTCCATTGGAAAGGCATAAGCTCCCTGCGTCTCAATGTATAAATGCTCTTGTCCTTCAGAATCCGCTTCTCCCTCAAATACATAGGAACATTCATTCCATGTCTGTGTTGCATTTCCCATCCTAAAAGTGCGCGGAGGAAAGATGAGTTGATCTTTTGCCTTAGCTTCTTTCGGATTAGTGATCACTGGAAGTTCTTCAAATTTGATTTCGATTAGCTTTCGTGCTTTACGAGCGATTGCTTCTGTTTCTGCCACGATCAATGCAATGGGCTGTCCCCAGAAATGTACTTCTCCTTCGGCAAATAAAGGTTCATCTGGCAATATGCCACCTATCTGATTTTCTCCAGGCACATCTTCGGCTCTCAGGATTCGAACAACTCCATCTAATGCTTCCGCTTTTGCGTAATCAACACTGCTTATTTTCGCATGCGCACAAGTGGAATCAAACACATCGCAGTACAAGGTCCCTGTGCTCACAGGAATGTCATCCAAATAAATGGATTCTCCTCTTACATGTCCTTTTGAATCTATATTTTTCAAGCCAACACCTCCATTTCAAATTGTTCAGGAAAAAGCGTAATAAAGTGCGCAAAGAAAAGTTGTCTTAACAACAACTTCTTATAGCTCGCAGTACCTCGGGCATCACTGATTGGTGATACTTCGTTTTGCATCACTTCTATCGCCTCAATCACATTATCAACTGTCAATGTTTTCCCAGTTAGAAATTCACAAGTTGCTTTTAGGTAAGTAGGAACAGGCCCAACACCTCCTGCTGAGGCATGAATAGTCGAGATGACATCTCCTTCCAACTTCATTTGTACGGCTGAGTTGACACTGGCGATGTCCAGATAAGTGCGCTTGCTCACTTTTTCAAAATTGAAAAGTGGCTTACCTTCTACTTCATTAAATTTAATTTTCTCTATGTATTCACCTTCCTGCTTATCCAAAGTTTTGTATCCTTTGTAGAAATCCTTGAGTGCAATTGATCGAGTTTTTCCGTTTTCTTTCTTAAGTGTAATTGTCGTATTTAGCGCTAGAAAGAAAATGGTTAAATCTCCAATGGGTGATGCATTAACCAGATTTCCTGCAACGGTTCCCATGTTACGGATAGGGGTTGAAGAAACAAGCTTCAAATAGCTATACAGATTAGGAATCTGTTCATTCATTTCTTTTGATGCCAACAAGTCGGTGACAGTAGTGGATGCTCCAATGGTACAAATACCATTCTCAAGCGTAATGCCTTTTAATTCTGGTCGATCATAAACTAAGTCAACGGAAACCTCTTCCAGTTCTTCCGGTCGCTGAACATAGAGGTCGGTTCCCCCTCCTACCATCACATTTTTCGGAGGTTGTCCATTGCTTGCTATGGTCTTATTAACAGACGAAAGTCGTTCTTTAATCGTAGCAAAATATTGTGGCAAGTAATCATTATTAGCCAGCCACTTCAGTCTGAGATGAGCAGGAGCTACTTTTAACCCCTCTACTAAATGGGCCATGGCACGTTCTATCGATTTATAGCCAGTACAACGGCAAATATTGCCATCAACAGCGCTTATGGCTTCTTCCAATGTAGGCGATGTTGAAGTCATGCAATATCCAGTCAGTGACACCACAAATCCAGCAGTGCAAAAACCACATTGCGTAGCTCCTGCATCCAACATAGTTTGTTGAACAGGGCTCAAATCTTTCATGTTTAGTCCTTCAATCGTAACAATATGTTTACCTGCTGCATTTCCCAATGGGGTCACACAAGAAGTCATGGTTTTATAAGTCATTTGATCATTGACTAATTCTCCTATGAGAATGGTACACGCTCCACAATCACCTTCCCTACAACCAATCTTTGTTCCAGTAAGGTGTTTATGATACCGAACGAAGTCCAAAAGGGTCATCCCAGTTGGTTCACTAGTAGTTATGGTACGATCATTTAATATGAATTCAATCATTGATTAGTATTCTATTTTACCCGTACTCTCCGACCATTTCTGGAAAGCAGCTATTGCCTCATCGCGCATCATTTGTTCGGTGAATAGTTTTCTTTCGGAAATTGGTCGTTCGATTTCCTCGTAGATGAATTGGTCATCAAAATCAATATCTTTCGCATCTTCTTTGGTATTAGCATAGTAAATGCGATCTGGTCGTGCCCAATAAATGGCTCCTAAACACATAGGACATGGCTCGCAGCTAGTATATAATTCACATCCGTCCAACTGAAAACTTCCTAATACTTCGCATGCCTTTCTTATGGCTACTACTTCGGCATGAGCTGTGGGATCGTTACTCGAGGTTACTTGGTTAGCTCCTCTGGCAATTATTTGGCCATCTTTTACAATAACAGCTCCAAACGGGCCGCCTTTACCAGTTTCTACATTCTCCACTGAGAGGCGAATCGCCTCCTTCATAAATTCGTGTTTTTCGATTTTACTCATTGTATAAAACTAATGAAATTATCAATTTCATTTAATATAAATGTGAGGTATATTATAGAAGTGATTTGATGATTCAGATATCAATCATAAATCCTATCTTGATTACAAAATACAGAGAAAACTATGGACTCGCACTTACAAGCGGCAATTGACCAAGCAAAAAAAAGCCTTAGTGAAGGTGGCATTCCAATAGGTTCAGTATTAGTAAGGGATAATAAGATAATTGCTCAAGGTCATAACAAGCGTGTTCAAGAAAAGAATCCTATCTTACACGGAGAAATGGATTGTTTGAATAATGCGGGGCGAATTGGAAGTTATAAAAACACAGTAATCTATTCTACGCTGATGCCGTGTTATATGTGCGCAGGTACCATCGTTCAGTTCAATATCCCAAAAGTAATTGTAGGCGAGTCCCGCACATTTCCTGGAGCTAGAGAATTCATGGAATCACACGGTGTTGAAGTCATCGATGTAGATGATCCAACTTGCGTTCAAATGATGGAACAGTTCATCAAAGACAAGCCTGAATTGTGGAACGAGGATATAGGGGAATTATAGTATTAATTCTTTTTAAGTGCGTCCGTGGGTTTAGGCACAAAATGTCCTAATCCGCCCGCTCTTTCATCATCAAATACCGTTGGGATTGTACCTGCCTCAGACTTTTCTTTCCATGTAACAACTTCCTTTCCATCGTCTCTTCTGTCCATAGTAATACACCCTTCTACTGGACATACTAATGAACAAAGATTACAACCAACACAGTTCTCTTCAATAATAAATGGCACTCTAGAGCCATTCTTTCCTAGTCCAATCGCTTGATGTGCACCGTCTTCACATGCCGTGTAACATAGTTGACATTCAATGCATTTATCATCATCAATCTCGGCAACAACTTTATATTTCAAATTGAGGTTTTCCCAAGTCTTGATATTTGGCAATGCCTTACCTACCATTTCATCAATAGTTTGAAAGCCTTTCTCATCCATATAACGTTCCAATCCAGAAGTCATCTCTCGGATGATACCAAATCCATAGTGCATCACAGCCGTGCAAACTTGAACAGACCCTGCTCCTAATAGAATATGTTCAACCGCATCTTTCCAGTTTTCTATTCCGCCTATTCCTGAAATTGGAATATTAATGTCAGGATGTTGCGCACAGTTTTTGAGCATATTTAGTGCGATTGGCTTTACTGCTGGGCCACAGTAACCTCCATTGGTGCTTTCACCATCTACATTTGGGTAACTAACAAAATTATCTATATCTACTCCAACCAAACTTTGAATAGTATTGATCAATGAAATGGCATCTCCACCTCCTTGAACTGCAGCAACTCCAGGCTCGGTGATATCCGTTATATTGGGAGTCAATTTTACAATAACTGGTGTCTTCGCAACTTCCTTCACCCAAGAAACGATCGTTTTTAAAACCTCTGGTTCTTGACCAACGGCCGAACCCATTCCACGCTCACACATTCCATGCGGACACCCAAAGTTCAACTCTAATCCATCAGCACCTGCATTCTCAGCATCTCTTACTATCTGATGCCACTCTTCTCTGGTTTCCACCATTAGGGAAGCTATAACCGCATGATCTGGGAAATACTTCTTTACCTCTTCAATTTCCTTTAGATTATCTTTGAGTGGTCTGTCTGTAATTAGTTCGATGTTGTTAAACCCAACCATTCGGTTGTCTCTGTAATTCATCCCTCCATACCTGCTCGACACGTTTATCACAGGAACGCCTAAAGTCTTCCATACTGCTCCACCCCAGCCTTGATCAAAGGCCTTCATAACCTGATATCCCGAATTCGTTGGTGGTGCTGAGGCCAACCAAAATGGATTTGGAGCCTTTATTCCTGCAAAATTTATCGATAGATCTGCCATGTGTCTAAGTATAATGTTTTAGGTCAAATGTTTAATGTCAAATGTTGCCCATCAAACCAATGTTTTATTATCTGGGTGTAGCTTATTCTTTTTGGTTGATGCTACTGACTTCGCAATTATCCTCACCAACTCTTCATTTTCTTTGAGTAAAGTAATAAGTATCAAGTCTTCCTGATTAACAAGCCTGGCTCTTTCTACTAGCTTGAGCCAAAAAAGAGACTCTTGAAGTTCTTTGAGCGAAATTTCTCTCTTATGAATAAAGTCTTTGG
>JGI24005J15628_10000950_pt1 | contig 15859 bp, 6 predicted proteins | sample LinPmetageLP40_FD_15628 | JGI IMG/M metagenome (IMG submission 15628)
TAAGATATAATTCAGCACCCACAACTGTTGAAGAATTGAATGAAATTTTAGAAACGACGACAATCGACTAAAAAAGATTATAAATAATATAAAAATCATATGCAAAAGGTAAAACAATGGCAGCTATTATCACAAATAAACTGAGAATATTTAATGCTCAGGAATTTTTGCAATCTATTAACAGATCTGCACCAATTTGGAAAACAACAACATCATATGCTTTAGGAGAACAAGTCGTAAAGGATGGCAATCTATGGATATCTTTAAATAATGGAACAAGTGGTGCAAATGGTCCAAGTCCCACAAGCCTAGTAGATGGTAATATTACTTGGTCACATCTAGGCCAAGCAGTCTATAATAACCTTTATATGTCGATAGGTAAACCAACAGCTTGGTTGAATGATGCAAATCCTCCCACCCCAGAAGATTCTATCGGATATGGTTATGCAGTGAAAACCGCAGCTATTGCAATGAAAAAAGTTGGACTGACTGATATGACTCTTGCAATTCCAAGAATCAATTGGACTCCAAATACCGTTTATACCATGTACGAACATGATCTGGCAGAAGAGATTATTCCAAATTCTTATGTAATAACTGAAGGATCGAATCAATATAATGTATATAAATGTATAAACAATCAAAAATTTATCGATGATAGTACAACGTCTGTGGCGGTACAATCAACTGTAAAACCTACTTCTACATCAGCATCCGAAATAGAAACTACAGCAGATGGTTATAAGTGGAAATTCATGTATTCTATTTCGTTATCAGATTCGTTGAAATTTTTGACTAAAGATTATATTCCAGTGACCACAATTCAGTACGACCCTCTTGATGCTGCATCTGCGGAAGGTGTGCAATGGCAAGTACAACAATCTGCTCTCACTGCGCCCGGACATATTGATCAGGTAAAGTTGATGCCAAATATAGTAGGTGGCGCAGAAACAGGCGGTGTCGGTTATCATGCAAATCTAGTTCGATCTGATATTGCACTTTCCAGTGGCACAACCCACATGATCACAGGCGTCGATTCTAGTATGGCCAATGATATGTACAAGGGATATCATATGGTAGACATCAGCAAGAGTCCACCAGAGCAGGGTAAAATCTTGAGCGCCGTTACATCGGGAACAAGTGTCACTTTTACACTAGACTCTTCATTGTCGGGTGGTGCAAATTCTAGTATTATAATTGCGCCAGGGATTACTATTAATAGTGGTAATGGAAGTGGATTTTCAGCATATGGTATAGTTTCCAATGGCGGATCACAAGGAAAAATTTCTAATATAGTTATTACAAATAAAGGTACAAATTACACCTCTATTCCTTCTGCAACCATCGACACAGAACATTTGCCAGCTCTCACTTCCGGCGCGCCGAATGTAAGTGCATGTAAAGTAAAACCGATTATCAGTCCAGACAATGGTCACGGATTTGATGCAATAGAAGAACTAGGTGGTTATTATATTATGATTGCAATGCGACTAGAATATGACGAACAACATACTAGGGACGATGATACCTCTACGAGTCAAACAAGAGTCATGTTCCCTGTTTCTGATACGTCTTCTGTATTCAGACAGATTGCAATTATTGCAGACCCCGTCGAAAAAACGAGTCTTATCCCTGCAACAAATGTTTCATATAGAGGCCCAGCTTATACAACACCGGCCGCAAATGCATGGGGCACGGCAAATGAAACTACATTTGATGTAGAAGCTGGTTCAGGAAAAGTCTTATATACTGAAAACAGACAACCAGTATCCCGCGCTATAGACCAAATCGAAGATATCAAGGTTGTCTTTGAATTTTAATTTGTTTAACTAACTAATGAGAGAAAACACATATGACTTTAAATCTTAATGTCACTCCCTATTTTGACGATTATGACGTAAACAAGGGATATTTAAAAATATTATTCAAGCCTGGCAATTCAATTCAGGCAAGAGAATTGACTCAAATGCAGAGCTTGTTGCAAAAACAAATTAGTAATTTGTCTGATCATTTCTTTAAAGAAGGTGCGATGGTAATTCCTGGCCAAGCGGCACTTGATTTGAATGCCCAATATGTAAAAGTCATGCTTCCGACTGCGCTACCATCTGCAAGTGATTTTGTAGGAAAAATAGTTCAAGGAAGTAAAACTGGATTAAAAGCTTTAGTCGTTAAACATGTAGATATTGTCGATGGAAATAGTGATGGCGATTTTACTGATTATGAAGTTGATGGAGATGAACCTACTACATTATATTTGAAATATTTGGATGGGGCCCCTATATCAACCACACAAGTAAATATCGGAGCTGGATTGGTATTGATTGAAAATACGGATCCGGGCACTACTTCATTCATAGTGAATGGTGAAACTATTACTATTGACGAGGGTGCAACTGCTACATTCGTAGAAGGCGAAACTCTTGTAACAACATCAACAGATGGAACAAATTTGCTTTGCGAAGTTATGTCAAATTCTGTTGTTTCCAATCCTATCGGTAAAGGTAGTATTGGATTTATTGAAGAAGGTGTTTATTATATTGGCGGACAATTAGTAAAATGTCAGTCTCAAAGTATTATTTTGAGTAAGTACGCACCAAATCCTTCTGTGAAAATTGGTTTAGAAATTTCCGAAACTGTTATAACTTCTAATGATGACAATTCCTTGCTTGATACATCTTTGGGTAGTGTAAACTATAATGCGCCAGGTGCAGATAGATTGCAAGTAACATTGACATTGGTGAAGAAACCATTTGATGTGATAGACACATCAGGATTTGTCGAATTAATCTCTGTTAACAATGGCATTGTAGCAAAAGAAACTGCCAAAGATGAATATGAAATTTTGATGAAAACTCTGGCCAGAAGAACTTATGACGAATCTGGCGATTACACTGTCCGTCCTTTCATGTTGGATATTAGAGAATATTTTAAAGAAACGGTGAATAATGGAATCGACAATAACGGCGTTTTTGAAATGTCCGACTTTGTATTTGATACTCAGGCCGAGGCTATATTTTGGGCCGAAAGTAAAATGCCCAAAGAATATGGAATGACTATAGATGGTGTTGGACAGTCGCACCAAATTACACAACAGGATATTAAAAATTATCCCGATCAGGTATTGGATACGACTCAGACAAAATATTATCCTGGCCTCACACATGAAAATTTATTAAATGCAGTAAGAAATAAGATTGCGATAGGTATTGAGTCGGGTAAGGCATATGTAAAAGGGTATGAGATAGAATCTAAGGCCTTGACAAAAGAAGGTAAATATCTCATATATGACAAAGCAAGAGAAATTTATAAGGAAAATAATGAATTTATTCCTGTAAATTTGGGACCATATATTTTAGTTTCTGATGTTAAAGGATTGCCAAAGACTGATAGTTCTATTAATTTGGTCAATATGCATATTGGCGCCGGCGCAGCTGAAAAATGGGTTTCAGTTTCGGCTGATTCTGCAAACACTTCTCAAAGTGCGGCCGGAGTAGTTGTCGATGGAGTTGCTGGCGAAATTCCAGTAAACATGTTCGAAAGTGGTACTCTGTCAAGTGGTGTTCTAGGTACAAATACATATGGAATTGATATTGTTGGAACGGCAAAGGTAAAGGCAGTTCACTATTTTGATGACTCTAGTAGCGGTGCTCGTGGAAATAACTATACAACCTCAGATTTTAGACCGCCTACCAGCGCTCAAGAAACAGGAATATATAAAGTATATTTGTATGATTTAGAATTTGAAACTAATCCTAGAACTGGTGGCGAATATAACATATCAGATGCAAGATCTTTGACCTCAACAGAGACTATTGGCGCTACTAAAGTATATGACTTTGGTGCAAATATATTAACAAAAATGACCACAATGCAAACCAATGGCAGGTTTTCCATAAAAACTATGTTATATGAAAAAGATAACGATGCAATTAGAGGAATAGTATATTATTTTAATCAATANACTGGGCTCTTGTTAGTAAAACCATTGAATTCTGGTAATGCGGGTGGNACGAANGGACAAGTCGGCACCANCAGTATTTTACCAAGAGATAGTTTCAGTCTTAATAGAGTAATTTTAGAGGCCGNCGGTGTAAGTTCATCTGGAACATTTGTAAATAGTGGCAATGCTACAGATACTACCATTAGCGATACGGGCGNTGGCGGCCGTCTTTTCAGTAAATCGGTTGTAACTGCGGCCGAAGGTAGTAGTATAATCAAAACAGGTAACAACTGGGTCCAGACAGTACGCAGTATAGATGACATTAGCGGTACTGCTACAGTAGATACTCAATACTCAGTTATGAAACAATTCCTTGGCACGACCAGTAGTGCTTCTGGTTCGGTCACTCTTACCTTAGCAGCTGCAGATGAATATTTTGAACAAACAACAAATTTGTTTGATGTATGGTCTCCACCAAATGGATCAACTATCAGTGCTGGTGTAGTAGGAGTTCAGTCGAGTTTCAGTTTCTCATCCGATCTTAAAGAAGTTACTTTTGTAACTTCTTTATCATCCTCAAATTTAAATATTTTTGCTCCTGTTAGAAAAACTCAATCTAAAGAAAAACTCAAAACAACAAATACACAAATATTAATGCCATTCTCATTGTCAACTTTAACAGGTGCAAATATAACAGGAATTAATTGGAACTCAATTGTGGCGACTAATGACGCAAATAATTCTAGTACATATGATCTTGATATTGCTTCTCAAAGAACTACTTCTTCTGGCCAATTACTTCAAACATTAGTAGGGTTGGGGACCAGTACTACATCAGAGGCGTCGATAAATCAGTATCAGTTACACCATTCGGACGTGTCCGAATTGAAAAAACTATACGATACATGTAATGTAAATAACTATGCGTATAGAGTAGGAATAGATTCTTCGGATAAGAAAAATATCCACCAAATGTCAGAGGCTGATTTTGAATTTGCTGTGAAGGCATATGATTTTTGGGAACAGACCGGTTCTAGTCCATTCGATGTAGCTTTGCAAAATCTCTCTAATACCATGACATATGAACTTGTCGAGGCTGGATTAACAAAGGCTGGTATAAAAAATCCTTTTTCTGTTGAAATTCTAACCATGTTTGTTGCTGGTGTAACTGCAATTCCAAATCAGACGGATATACCTGTTAAAATTAATGATGTTACTGATAGATATGTTTTAGAAACTGGTGCCAAATCAAATGTTTTAGGACTTGGAAAAGTAAATCTTAGAGGCACGGCAGAGGGTTGTAAGGGTAGACCTATTTTAATATATGACTACTGGAGTCATGGTGTCGGAGATTATGCTTCGGTAGATTCATATCCTTCATATGGCGATATTAGTTCTTTTGGAGAGGATAGATTATCAGATGTTTTAGACTTCAGGCCTGCTTTGGAATGGTCTCAACTAGATGGTTCATCTGGTCTAATAGGTGGCGGATGGCCAATCGCCAAAGGTGTTATAAGCAACACAGTAAAAGAGTATCCAAGAACTAGTAGCGCTATTAGTGCAGACTTACGCGCATATCTAGGTAGGAAAGATAAACTCTATGTTACACCAAAAGGTAAATTTCTCATCAAATATGGAAGTTCTTCATTGAAACCAATGATGCCCGACGATCCGACAGATGGAATGGTCATATACGAATTGGAAACTGAACCATATACAAATGGTCCGCCAGCTATATCAGTAACAATGCTTGACAATAAAAGATATACTATGAGAGATATTGGAAAACTAGAAAAAAGAATTTCCAATCTTGAATATTATACAAGTCTGAATATGTTGGAAAAAGATACATTAGATATGGCAGTTACAGATGCGGACGGAAATGACAGATTTAAGAATGGATTTATAGTCGATCAATTTCAAAATCATTCTGTCGGCGCAACAACCGATCCCGACTATAGAGTATCAATCGACGGCGATAGAAGTGAGTTGAGACCATTCTTTACCGAAAAAAATGTCAACTTGGAAATTAATCCTCTAGAGTCTTCTGGATATGCTCTAAAAGAACAGAAAGTTTACTTGCCATATACCAGTGAAATGATTATGTCGCAAGAAAAATCTTCAAAGACAATTAATGTTAATCCTTTTGCGATATTTTCTTTCAGAGGATTTTTAAGTCTTTTCCCTGCAACAGATGATTGGAAAGAAACCAAAACAGCACCAGATATTGTCACAGATAATAGAAGTGATTTTGAAGTATTTGAACATTTATTACCTTCTGATGGCGTCATGGGCACTGTCTGGGGAGAATGGGAAAATCACTGGACCGGTATTGAAACTGGTGCTTTAAGTGCTAAACGATACGTTGGCGCCGAGTTCCGCGGCGGCCCTTGGCCGTGGCGCCGCAATGTCTATGAACAGACGCAACCACGTAAGATGGTGGGGAATAAGACTCGAACAGGACAAAAAACAACTGTTGCCCCTATGGACAAACGACAAAGTGTCGGGACAAAGACACTGAAAACTGAAATTATTCCTTATATTCGATCAAGAAATGTCTACTTTTCTGCTGAAAGAATGAAACCAAATACTAAATTATATGCTTATTTTGACGGAGTTGATGTTTCAGAATTTTGTGAAAGTACTAGAAAGTTTACACTTACAGATGTAAATTCAGTTATTTCTACATGGTTTAAAGATAATAGAACAGTAATTATAGACAACAGGGGAAAAATTGTACTCAAAGGNGATACCAGTGAACACAGCGTCAATTTATATGACGTTGATTGGATTTCTGAAACTTCAATAAAATTACATGTTGGNCCTGATAATGTAATCGCTCAATTTGGAGNNCGCGATGGTTCGTTTTCTACAGGCGAAAGTTTGACTGTAAGATGGCCNGACCCAGAATCTGCGACAGGATTTTCAGAAAAACGTGTAGGTACACTNCCCACAGGATCTAATCTAATTGCCGCTAATAACAGTTTGAATACAGATGATGCNGGATTTATTTCTGGTATTTTCTCTATTCCCATGACTTCGAATTTAAAATTCAAGACAGGCGAAAGAATGTTCAGAATGTCTGACCAACTGAACAATGCTTCCGATGCAGAAACAGAATGTCAATCTACATATTCTGCATCTGGTATCATAGAAACGGTTGCAGATCAAATTGTTCTGACAAGGGTTCCAGAATTTACAGTAACAGAAGTCGATGCGATGGAACCAATACAAAAACCAATGTCTCCAAATATAATAACGACTCGTACTGGTTGGTATGACCCCCTTGCTCAAACTATTATGGTTGATATGGATGGTGGGGCATTTATTACCTCAGTGGATTTATTTTTCTCTACCAAAGATGATTTTAAACCTGTTACTTGTCAAATTCGACACACTGTGAACGGATATCCTGGCCCGAAAATCTTGGGAGAAAAAGTAGTATATCCAAGAGATGTAAATATTTCTGAATTTGGTACAGAACCAACTCAATTCGAATTTCCATCACCAATATTCTGTGCAGATCAAACGGAATATTGTATTGTTATCTTAGCGGACACTCAGGGTTATAGATGTCATATTTCTAGGATGGGACAAGAAGCCGTTGATGGTAGCGGAATCATTTCTGCTCAACCACATGCCGGTGTTTTCTTTAAGTCTCAAAATGCTTCGACTTGGACAGCAGATCAAATGGAAGATTTGAAATTTAGAGTACACCGCGCTGTGTTTAACACTGCTGCAAGAGGTGAAGTTATTCTGCAAAATACAGAATATGATGATAATAATAATGATCTTTGGACCCAAGAATTTGACCCACAAAGTATGAAGATAACTGAAAATTCATCAAAGATTACATTTGAAATTGGCGATTCTGCGGGGTTCGTTCCTACGGATAGATGGTCGGGCCAAGGATATAATTATGTCACTCTATCGGATTTCCACGGAACATATGATGTATTTCCGTCAGAATCTTTTAATGGCGCTCACCTAGTTACCAATACAACGTATAATACGTTCACCATTGATATGAGAAATAATTTTTATGCTCAGGGATCTTCTACACAAAGTATTGCTTATGCTGCTGCAGAATTGCCGACAGTGACAAATACATATACCCCGAAGAGTAATAGCAATTTTACTCCAAGATATAAAAGCAATTTTAAATTNGATCTAATGAAACCAACTATTCAAACAATAGAACTGCCGAATACTGATATTACCGCACAGTNTCGNGGAGTGTCTGGTACATCTCAAGATTCCAATAGAGTACCGGGCGTTANAGATCCTAATTATCAGTATTTTGTACCAAATTCGAATATAGAATTTTCTTCNCCGATGATGATAGCGACAAAAACGAATGAAAGACTTTTCAACACTTCTAGTACCGAACTTGATAAAAAATCATTGGTGATTAAACTCAACCTATTTTCTGAACAGGATAATGTGTCTCCGGTAGTTGATACACAAAGAATGAGCACAATTCTTATATCAAATAAAACAAACAGTCCAGAAAATACCACTTCTGGCCAAAGAGGTTTTGTTAATACAGGATTTGTTGCAGAAACTGAACCTTCGGGTGGGTCTGCCGCCACTAAATATATAACAAAAGAAGTTACACTAGATCAGGGGTCTACATCTTTGAGAACTATTGCCAGTGTTTGCAAACAAGCTCCATGTGATATTGATTTTTATTATAGAATTAAGACTTCAGAAGAACAAGTATTTATTGATCGCCCTTGGGTTTATATGGAAAGACTTCCTGTATATGATGTAAATTCTGTGAATAATGAAGATTATAAAGAATTTGAATTTGATTTGCAAGATTTGCCAGAGTTTACTTCTGTTTCAATAAAAATTGTTATGACAACTACAAACTCTTCGATTGTTCCGACAGTAAAAGATCTAAGAATTATTGCACTAGCGAGTTAAGATATGAAAAAAGAAAGAATAAAAGTTGCAGACCATAAAAATTTTATAAGAGATGGTTCTACAAATGCAATTATTAACACAGACACCAAAGCATATAGACAATATATGTCAAAAATTAATGCACAAAGACAAACCAAAGAAGATATCACAGATTTGCAAAANGAGATATCNGAAATAAAAGAACTTTTAATAAAGATATTGGAGAAAAAATAAAATGGCCGTAGCATATCCAACACTGGTATCCGTTTTAAATACGGATACATTCGAAGAATGGCGCAAAAAAACCAATTCTATGATTGTCCATACAGAGGCCGGAAAAGAAAATATAGGTGATCTGGGACTTCTTAGCACAGATGATAAATTTTCTATTGTAAATGCAATAAATGAAGTAGATAATAACACCGATACAAATACGCAATCAATTGGTAATTTAACACTTCTAGAGTCAGATATTAGTGCTGTAGATTTGGTGTCAGCAATCAATAACAATTATAGTTGGCAAAAAACAAATACTGACTCGCAAATAGACAAAGAAGTTATTGATAGAATAGCTGCAGATCTTGCAATTCAATCGGAATTAGATATAAGTCAAGTAGCTATTGGAATCAATACTAATGGTACATTTCCTTCAATGACGGGGTCGTCTTATGTAGGGGCGTCCACCTCACTATGGAACGCAGTCACTACATTAGATATTGCAGTCAAGTCAAAGGCAGACTTACTAGACACTCTCATCGACACAGTAGGCGCACAGGCAGACGCTAAATTTAATTGGTCAGATAGTACAATAAACTATTTGTCAGTAGAAACAAGTGGCTACGCAAACATTAAAAAGAATTTGGTTATTCTTGATAATAGAATCAAAACTAATACAGATGGTAGAATTACAAACACAACTGCAACAGAACAAAATTTACAAAAAATTACCAATATTATTACATCATTAGGTACTGATAGTCCTCAAGGTGTTTCGGTTATAGATTCTAGAAACACTTATGCAGTCGAAACCAATGTAAGAAATAATATTAAGTTATTAGATGATAATATTTTATTGCTGAATCAAAAAATAGAAAGTGATCTTCAAATAAAACTCAATTCATTGCAAGCACAAATCGATCTCAGAACCAAAATAGAAGATGTAGGTACTGTAGCAGACTTAACTACTGGATTGGAAGGCACAACTATTATTGATGCAATAAATGTTATATATGGTTGGTTAAAACCTATGCACGATGATTATACTAATAATGGCGGATTTGTCAGGAGAAATAAAGCTGATGGCGACAGTATGAGTAACGGACTTGATATAAATAATGGAGATTTACAAGTACAAGGAGCCGCAGGCACTGCAAGACGCATTACTTGTACCGGAGATATTGTAGCATACATCGGTTCTGTCGGATAAATAGATAAAAAAGAGTATCAAAACATGTCAATACCAAAATCAGGAAAAATATCCGTATCTGAAATCGTTGTAAATTTTAATCCATCTACTAATAGTTCGCCTCACTCAATAAGCGAATATTATAGGGCGCATCCAAATGGAAATGTAAAAGATTTCGTGAGTAATAAATCCATTCCACTGTATAGATCTGGCACTCCTCGAGAAATAAAGTGGTCAGATTTTCATGGAACAGGACTGCAATCCGAATATTTTTGGCCAATTCCAGAACTTTGCACAGATTCATTCCATCTTTTCGCTCAAGGCGTAGAAAACTGGGATCAAGTACAAGATTCAACAAATGAATATGTAGGAAGAGATGATACTGAAGCTTCAATGGTAATACCAGTTTTTAACGAATCTGCAACAATAACAATTCCTGCATTAAAATTTGAAATTGGTAGTGAACTGGGAGAGGATCTTAGATACGAAAGAATCTTAGAAAATACGTCTTCTGTTGCTGCGCGATTGGGATTACCTACAACAAGCTTTGCGCCTGGCCAGTGGCAAATGATCGTACCCAAAAAATTTAAAAGACTTAGAATTGTAATATCTTCTGGTGGTGGTTCTGGTAGTGTTCAAAAAACTATTGTATCCGGCGATGAATTAAAAAATAAAAAAACCAAAGGTATTGTTGAACGCGGTTATGATGGTAGAGATTCTTCTATTTGGATGGAAAACGCATCTATAGAATTAAGAGGTGGTGCCGGCGGCGGCGATGTCTCTGAAGTAGGTGGAGTCGTTAAAACAGGCAATTTATACGATCAAACAATATCTACATCAGAAAATCCAATTGTAGTCGGCGGATTTGTAACTTCGTACGAAAATAAATCAGCTGATACACCATCAGAATATATCGTATCAAACACAATGGTTCCTGCTAACGGTAGTATTTCTTTTGGTCGAAACAATTTTCCTATTAACATTTTACACAAAGTATCATATGTAGATAATCGTGGTCATGCGGTCAACCGTGAGTCTGGACTCGGCGAAGATTCTTTATTTGGCACAGGAGGCGCACCGGGCATTGAATATACATATGCTGGTGAACGTCAAACTGCGATAACTCAAGTGCCTGTTACATCCTTTGGCGTTGGCGGCGCAGCTGGTCAGCACGGCGGCCGCGGATCAGATGAAAGCGGATATACAGGCACTGAAGCAGGACAAGCTGGTGTTACTGGATATTTCGGAGACTTTGAAGTAAACGGTGGGGATATCATAAATATTTCTGTTGGTGCTGGTGGAAGAAGTAGCGAAAATCAATTCAACGATTTTGACCCAGAGACAGTCGAAGACGGAATTGATGGATTTAAAGGTAGTACGAGCTCACGAATTTCCGAATCTGGTTATGGCGGAGATGGTGTCGTTCAGGTAATAGGATCTTATGGACATTCTCATTCAAAAGTGACCCACCCAGGCTGGATATTAGAAGATGAATTTGGCGATATTTTAGCATCTTCCTATGCAAAAAATGTTTCAGTTCGCGGAGTAACAACTTTTCAAGGATCGATGACTTCTGCTAGAAGTGTAGATGTAATGGGATCGGATGATGTAAATAATCCAAAAATGTATCGGTTAAGATTTAGTGCTAGAATTGGAAAAAATGGCGATGTGCCAATGAAAACCAGATTTTGTCATGTGGGGAAAAAATCAGTAAAGGTAGAAGTATTAGGAAGAAAAATATTTTTAAATAGCCCTGCTTTAGAAGGATTATATAATAATCCAGATACTTCGCTCACTGTTGAACAGGTATCGGGTAACTATATACCTAGAGAAGTAACTGATTTTGAAAATATTGATAATTGGTTTACTTCGACCTGCAATGTCAAATTCGAGTTGACTCATCGTGGAAGTTATAGCAACACAGCTACATTTACAAAAGTTCCGTCTACAGCTGTTCCAACAAATAGAGGTGGTGGGCCCTCTTCATTTACATTAAGCAGAAGTCAAAGTGTTGTAGAATTCACCATGGCCTCTCAGGAAAGATATGTATTAAAACCACAAAATTTAGATGGCACAGGAAGAAATAAATCTTCATCTAATAGGCTTGCATCGTATGTGAGAAATAGAAGTCAAATGCAACTCGACGAAAGCGGTGGAATGAACTCATTCGCAAATGCTGATATGGCAGTTACATATACAGGAATGGGTGGGTTTTTCTTAAGCGGGAAGCCGCCCATTCCTGCTAAAATTGATAAATCCAATTCGGACGCTTCCGGTATACAAACACACCATCTTGCCCATCGAATTAATCATAAATGGGGCAATGGTTATGCGCTGGGGTCCTATAATAGTAATTGGACCATTTACGGTAAAAAACTAACCTCTACAAATTTTCCAGAATTATGGGGATATAAAACCGTAACCATCGACAAGACCGATGGGACAGATGCTATATTAGTATATTGGATTAAAGATAATTGGGAGGCTCTGGTATATAATAGATATGAAACCCACGTATACCAGAGTACCACTTATTTTAGTTGTGGATATAGGGGCCGAAACACAAGCGGCGAGGGAACATCTGTAGCACATACATGGGTGAAGAAAAAAGATAAGTGGTGGGATATTAATTTATGTTTCCTTGCAGGCACAATGGTGACAATGGAAGATGGGACAAAAAAGGCCATAGAAACTATTGATCTAGGCGAAAGTGTCAAAATCGGCGGCCGGATATTTGCTTGCGGTAAATTTATCTGCGATGATTTACACGATTATCATGGTATCAAAGTTTCGGGATCGCATTTGGTTTTAGAAAATGGTAAATGGATTCAAGTGAAAGATTCTGCCGATAGCAACTTTATTTCTGATGAAGTTGTGACTACATACAATTTCGGTACGGAAAATCGTAGACTTGAAATTGAAGGAATTACTTTTACCGATTATTTTGAAATACACGAAAAAGAAAAATTGCAGTTAGTCGGAGATGAATATTTTAATGACTGGCAGGATCAAGACCCTATATCAAAACAAAAAACAATGGAGATTATAAACAAGTGAATTTTAGAAAATGGAATTTGAAAACAGATTATGAATTTTTAACAAAATGGTGGAAACAATGGGATTTTGGAATTGTGCCAATAGAGTGTTTGCCACCATTAGGAATAATGATAGAAAAAGAAGATAAACCGATTTGCGGTGGGGGTTTGTATATTGGACAAGGAACTGCATTCGGTTTTATGGAATGGGTGGTACGAGACAAAAATATATCAGATAGGGATTCGCACAAGGCGTTAAAAATTTGTATAGATGAATTATGCAAATTAGCCATTGACAATGAATGCAAACTTGTGTATACAGTGACGGGTACAGAAGCATTACAGAAAAGATATGTCAAATATCACAATTTTGAGTTGGCCGAGAACAATACAAAAACTTTCGTATATGATATTGAGAATAAATATAAGGACAAAGAATTTATTCAAGACGAAATAGAATTTAACAAAAAAATATCATATAAATAAATGAAAACTAAAAATATTAGGAATCGGTGCAAATGGCTCAAAGGCAAATAATAAATCTTTCTACATTCAAGAATTATGGAATGAGTAGAATAAGAACCGGATTTACGACCATAGAAGGAACAGCTTCTATAGATGGAAATGAAGTTGTCAGCGGCGGTATGTTGATGGCATTAGCCATAGACATGCAGACACAATGGGGTATGTTTAATGGTTCGCCAGATGTTGGAAATGAATTAGTCGATAATCTTGGGGTCCCCATAACTAAACAATTTTTTCAAGAAATAGGACTCACTAGTCCAACATCTACTGGAAATTATGCAGGATCGGCAAATTATAGTCAATCCACACCAAATGCCCCTTCTCAACACGTTATGTTATTCCAGACGACTAACGAAAGTCTCCCCAATAATGGTACAGTTTCTAGGGGATTGGATCAAAATTATAGAATACGATTTGAATTTGATTTGAGGCCTAGACTTTATCATAATTTTGCGACTGCGACCGGTGATAGAGAATTTGCAGATGAATTATATCAACTAAATTTGAGAATGGATTCTTTGGGATATTATCATTACACAGGCGGCAATCAAATAAATGAACAACTATTCAAACCAAATTCATATTACCCTGATAGCGTATATAGAGCAGACGCCTTTATTTTGCCGAATTCTGGATTTCCAAATACTTCTGGTTGGGAAGATCAAATCGGCATTCCAAATCCTATGTATGGTTGGTTAAAAGTCAATGTGGGTTGCTCGAATCAATTATTAGCTTCTGGTGATATTTCGTCGCCGCAGTCAGATTCAAATGGAATAATCACACTAGAAAACGGATCGACAGTCGATACATCTATTACAAGATTGCCGGGCGAGTGTGTAGACTTGACGTTTGAGGATGTTACTGTGTTGTCCGACCCGTCTAATACAGGACCTTATTATGTTGAAGGAACTATGGTAAGTGACAATCCAGATCAACTATTTTACTATCCTGTGTTTTTAGATCAATATGCAGCAAATCAATATGATGGAGCAATAGCAAATACTGGAACAGCTGTAGCTATATCAGATGTATCTAACACAAATCCTGTAGTAGTAACCACATCCATCCCACATGGTTATACGCAGGGTCAACCAATATCGTTTTCTAGTATTTCTCCAGCAATAAATCCGCTAAACGGTAACACTTACTACGCAAAACCAGTTTCGGGAAGTGCGAACGAATTTTCTGTATACATGAATTCAAATTGTACTATACCATTAAACGGAACTTCTTGGACTACTGCCCAACAATATGTTAGTGGTGGTAACTCTACTTCGGGAGTAGGTACGTCTTCTGCAAAAGTATTTTCTGAATTTCCATTATTAACAGTATATGTTCCCACTACGACACTTGATCCTGCTAATTCTGCATTGTGGGGAACTACTACTGCACCAACTTCGACATCAGGATTTAAAAAATATATTAACAATCGATCTCTTAGATTTAGAAATAAGAAAAAGGGTTCTGGATGGTTTAAAAGATTTCCAAAAACAGAGCCAGTATTACAAGGAACATATCCATTTTCATATAGACTGACCATGACAGAAAGAGGGATATTTTTATATATTCACGATGATGCCTCTTCAGATCAGGCAGATGATTATTCGTGGATCGCAGTTCAAAGAACTGTAAATAATGAAACTGGAATTGCCAGAAGTGATGAAGGTTCTAAATTTCCAGTACATGTGATGTATTCTTGTTCAAGAGATTCGATGTATTCTAGGGATGCTGGGGTTTATTTTTCTCAAGATGCATCAAATTTACAGAATGCAGAAACACTAGTCAATACAGTTTATGATGAAAGAGGCAATACATACAACTTATCAAATTTAGATAATAGTAAAACATTCTATATTCTTAGTCCATATGACCGAGAAGATTATCTTGCAGATGAATATACTGCAAAAAATATTTGGAGATTTGTTGCAAGAGAATTTGACATTTTAAAACCCACAGATGTTCATAAATTTGCCACACGACATCAGGTAGACAGTAACGCAGTTATAAACCCGCTCGAACAATTATCTATCACAGATGAAAACAGAT
>JGI24005J15628_10000961_pt1 | contig 15752 bp, 16 predicted proteins | sample LinPmetageLP40_FD_15628 | JGI IMG/M metagenome (IMG submission 15628)
TCTGACTTTGGACTGGAGGTTGCATTAAAGCAGGTTGTGAAAGTCACTAATGAAAATTCAGATACTGAGATTACCTATGCTTTTAAGGGTAGAGCCAGACGCTTAAATACTGATTTGGAAATAGGCATATATAGAATCGCTCAAGAAGCTATTAATAATAGTAATCGACATAGTAAGGGACTGAATATTTGGGTAAGTTTAGAAATGTCCCCTAAAAAAATTAGATTGGAGGTTAAAGACAACGGGACTGGATTCAAAACTGCTGTCAAGTCAGATGATATAGGCGTCAGATTGAGTCACGGAATGAATAACATGAAGCAAAGAGCGGAAGTATTAGGACTCGACTTGCTGATTGATTCTACAGGAGATGAAGGAACTTCGATTGTGTTAAAAGGAAATACAGGTGAATGAGTAATCAAAAGATTCGGATCGTCATAGCTGATGACCATGCCATTGTAAGACGAGGAATTCGTCTTCTATTGGAGGACGTGGCACATTTTGACATTATAGATGAAGCTGGAGATGGACAAGAATCTCTAGATAAGTGCAAAGATTTGATACCGGACATATTAGTTTCTGATGTTTCTATGCCTATCATCTCAGGGGTAGAACTGCCCGCTTTATTGCGCGAAGAATGCCCGACTGTTAAGGTTCTTTTATTGACCATGCATCAAGAGCCTGAATATGTGATCAAGGCTTTTAAAAACGGGGTGTTTGGATATCTCCATAAAGGAGTCGAAGAAGATGAGATCGTTGTTGCTATTAATGAAATAGCCAAGGGAAACAAATACTATAATCACAATGTGGCTAAGATTCTCGCAGAAAGTCTCATGTCTGGTGATGAAAAGAATGAAGGATCTGAATCGCTCACCAAAAGGGAAGTAGAGATTTTGACAGAACTGGTGAATGGATTGAGCAACAAGAAAATAGCAGAAAAACTATTTATAAGTATCAGAACCGTAGATACGCATCGGGCTAATATCATGAGTAAGCTCAATGTCAATAAGACAGCTGCACTTGTGAAGTATGCCATCGATCACAATCTTGTTTGATTTTTACGATCTGTCGTAAATAGGGGTTTCGCAGCGTTGCCAGTAATTGATGATGTCACTATACATCATCTTAAATTCCTGATAATCTACAGGTTTCACCATGTACCCCGAGATATTTAGTTTGTAGCATTTTTGTCTATCTAATTCTGCATTTGAAGTGGTGAGAACAATGGTGGGAATCGACATGATACTGTCAAGCTTAACCTTATGCTGCAAAAACTCAACCCCATCCATGATAGGCATGTTGATGTCCAACATGATGATATCCGGATAAACATCCTTGTTACTTGCTAGGTAGTCTAGTGCTTCCTGTCCATTGCTTACATGTATGATGTCTTGCCCAAGGGCTAAGTCAGCAGAAGCCCGCTTTACAGCCATTACATCTACCAGATCATCTTCTACAAGTAATATATTCATTTCATTTTAGGTTAAACCATCACAATAATACTATTAAAAATCAATTATTAATAGTAACAATCAAATTGAAAAACACCTATCACGCACTTTATATTACATGGGAAAGATGATAAAATCTATCCTATCGACCCTGGGATTGCCAATGTGACCATTTAGGAATCATATAATTATACAAGCATCCCAGTATTTTAAATTTGACAGAAGGAAAAGTAAATACCGTTTTTATGATGTTCGAACCTAGCCGGTTTGTACTTCACACAATCAATTCGTTCTTTTACTAAAAGTAATTTACGATTGTGCGTAATCATCACATAATTTTCATTTTTGTGCTTTTTAGACAGATTCCCGCGAATGCAGGAATCTAGATAATAGATATTAGTGATGATTACCGACAATCATAAGGCAATTAATCGTCTATGAAAATATTAGGAATTATTCCTTCCAGGTATGCATCTACCCGATTTCCAGGTAAATCTCTGGCAGATATCGCTGGGAAAAGCATGATCCAACGTGTGGTAGAACAAGTACTGAAAAGTACAAAAATTACGGATGTCATAGTCGCCACAGATGATGCGCGTATTTATGACCACGTGGAGAATTTTGGGGGGAAAGCCTGCATGACTAATCCCAATCACCAAAGTGGGACAGATCGGTGTTTTGAAGCACTAAAATTGCAACGAGATTCATATGACTATGTGATCAATATTCAAGGAGATGAGCCATTTATCCAACCTGAACAAATTGATCTCCTTGCTGGGCTGTTGGATGGCAATACACAATTGGCAACATTGATAAAACCAATAGAACAGTCTGAGCAAATATTCGATCCCAATGTGGTGAAAGTAGTCAAAGGATCAGATGAAAATGCGTTATACTTCAGTCGAAATCCGATTCCATTTCTAAGAAATGAACAGCAAGGCGATTGGTTGAAAAATCATGGGTACTACAAACATATTGGGATTTACGCCTATAAAACAGATGTTCTAGAACAAATCACTCAGCTTCCAGTTTCTTTATTAGAAAGAGCGGAATCTCTAGAGCAACTCAGATGGCTCGAAAATGGATATAGCGTCAAAACAGCCATCACTCAGCATGAGAGTATTGGGATAGATACACCAGAAGATTTAAAAAAAGTCTTGGGGCATATAAAGTAGTCAGAACAATTTGGTCTAGTCGGTGTTAGTAGATCAGAACATTTTATATGGGACAATATTCTATCCAAGATCTTGCACAGCTTTCAGGCATCAAAGCGCATACCATACGCATATGGGAAAAGAGGTATTCAATTATCAATCCCAAACGAACGCCTACCAATATCAGGTACTATTCTGATAGTGATCTTCGAAGAATTCTAAATATCTCCATCCTCAACAATAGTGGACTCAAAGTTTCTAAGATTGCTCAACTTGGTCATGATGAGATTGCTAAGCAAGTGTCATTAGTAGCCGACAATGATCAATACTTATCTAATGAAAAGAATATTGATCAATTGATCATGAGTATGATTGACCTAGACGAGGTTGTATTCAACAAGGTCATATCTGGAGTATCTGACACACTTGGGTTTGAGAAAGCCATGACTACCATCGTCTATCCTTTTATGACTAAGATAGGCGTACTCTGGCAGACAGGAAACATCAACCCAGCACAAGAGCATTTCATATCTAATCTAATCCGTCAAAAAATTATTATCGCCATTGACGAAATATCAATAGCCAGTCCCGCAAAAGATGCTCCTTTGGCATTGCTCTTCTTACCAGAGAACGAACTGCACGAATTAGGTCTGCTATTCGCTCAATATCTTGCAAAAAAGGCAAACTATAGGACCATCTATTTGGGGCAAAAAATGCCCTATCAAGATCTTCTAACGGTTAGAGATATATATACGCCAGATATATTGATTACCTATTTGATCAATCCGCTCAAGGAAAATCAAAGACAGCAATATGTAGATCAACTAGCTGCTGACTTTCCTCAATCCAAAGTGCTCTGCTCTATGAGCCCAGATAATTCAGCAGGTATTAAACTCCAAAAGAATTTGCACCTGATTTCTTCTGTATTGGAGCTCAAGGAACATCTAGCAAACTAAAAATCACGTCATTTTTCCTCCATCATGGGCTACATCTACACTCCGAAGTGTTGCAGCACGCAGACATGAAGACACCAAACCTACCATTGACAGATTAGTGTTTACTCTTCTAGACTGCTTTTTTTTAATTTCCGGTTTCGAACGAATATTTAAGCGGTAATTCCGATCTTCACTACCAAGTCATTTCGGAGTGCAACGCCTGTCTGCCGACAAAGGCAGGGAGAAATCTTTACGTCAATAACCGTCCAGTTCTTTCTGAATGGTAAAGATCCCTTCGGGATGACTTATAAGTGTGTATAGCTATACTATTGACAAACATACTGTCATCTCCCTACGCTGATTTTTTTTTAACCTCTGGTCTCGTGAGGGCCTATTTTAGAGACAGATTCTTATTAAGATTCTCTTCATTCTTCCTGCGCAGCCTGTCGATATAAAACATATGATTTGGTTTTTGTTTAATCTTTTTCTAATTTTGTTAAACAAAATATTTTATTTGCCGTTATTCACTACAAATAAACAATTATGACTGCTCTAGAATTTAGCCATCAAATAATCTCTCACGAACCAGGTTTAGCACTATTAACTAAGCGATTCACTCAAGATGCTGAATACTCAAAAGATCTCGTGCAGGAGACCATATTGAAGGCATTAACCAATCGCAATAAATTTCGAGACAATACCAACCTAAAAGGATGGTTGTTCACTATTCTGCGTAATACATTCATTAACAATTACCGCAAAGGCCGATCATTTCAAAAGGTGAATTCCGAAGCCAGTGATTTTTTCATCTATAATGAAATTGATCTTCACACATTCAATAAACCAGATAAATACGCAGAATATCAGGAACTACTGGCACTAGTCAAACAACTTCCTGACAACCTAAGAGAGCCTTTTGAAATGCACTATGAAGGATATAAATACCATGAGATTTCGGAAAAGCTTGAAATCCCAATAGGCACTGTGAAAAACAGGATCTTTCAAGCCAGGAAAAATATACAAAACCTAACGCAGAACACCTTGTAATGAGCATAAATATAGCAGTCATCGGTGCGGGTTTTTCGGGCATAGCCGCAGCAACTTGTTTGGCAGATCAAGGGCATAAGGTCACTATATATGAGAAAAACGACAGCCCCGGTGGTCGTGCCAGGAAATTCTCTCAAGATGGTTTCACTTTTGACATGGGACCCAGTTGGTATTGGATGCCCGATGTATTTGAAAAGTATTTTGCGAGATTTGATAAAAAAGTGGGTGATTACTATGACTTGGAACGTCTGGACCCTTCTTACCGGGTATTCTTCGGACAAGATGATTTAGTGGATGTTCCTGCCGATCTCGAGGATTTCTATCAACTCCTAGAAGATTTGGAGCCTGGAAGCAAAGACAAACTCAAACAGTTCCTTAAAGAATCTGAGAATAAGTATGATGCCGGAATGAATGACTTGGTATATTCTCCTGGCAATTCGCCATTGGAATTTATCAACAAAAAGACCATTACGGGATTTCTCAAACTGGATCTTTTGAAGCCTATCAGCAGTTATCTGAGGAAGTACTTTAGTCACCCCAAGATTCTCCAACTATTGGAGTTCCCTGTTTTGTTTCTAGGTGCTATGCCTGAGAATACACCTGCACTATACAGTATGATGAACTATGCTGATATTGTACTGGGCACATGGTATCCAAAAGGAGGTATGCACAAGATCATCGAAGGTATGGTGACATTGGCGAAAGAGAAAGGTGTAGAATTTGTGTACAATGCCGCTGTAGAACAATTAAATATAGAAAACCGAAAGGCATATTCTATTGAAATCAATAATCAAGAACATAAGTTTGATGCGATTATTAGCAGTGCGGACTATCACCATGTAGAACAGCAACTCATACCAAAGGCCAATAGAAAGTATGACGAGAAATATTGGCAAGGTCGAAAAATGGCCCCCTCATGCCTGCTTTATTATATCGGTGTCAATAAACAACTAAAAGAACTTCAGCATCATAACTTATTCTTCGATACAGATTTTAAAAAACATGCCGAGGAAATCTACAAAAATCCTGAGTGGCCAGAGAATCCTCTTTTTTACGTTTGTTGCCCCTCCAAAACTGATGATACCGTTGCCCCTGAAGGTTGTGAAAATTTATTCATCCTCATTCCGACAGCTCCGGGTCTGATAGAAACAGAAGAAACCAAAGAAAAGTATCTTGACATGGTCATCAAAAGATTGGAAAAACTCACTGGTCAATCCATCGCTTCTAATATCGTATTAAATAAGAGCTATGGAGCGAGTAATTTCATGAGCGATTACAATGCATTCAAAGGCAATGCCTATGGCCTTGCAAACACCTTAGACCAGACGGCTTTTTTGAAACCATCTATACGCAACAAAAAGATCACAAACTTATACAATACGGGTCAGCTCACCGTGCCAGGGCCAGGCGTTCCTCCATCACTTATTTCAGGACAGATTGCCGCCAATGAGCTTATCAAAGATTTAAAAAACAACAGATATGAAAGCACTGTTTGATGAGATTTGTGATAGATGTAGTGAGATCACCACTTCATCATATAGCACTTCCTTTTCGCTGGGAATAAAGTTGTTTGACAAACCCCTGCGCAAGCCAATTTATGCTATTTATGGGTTTGTCCGATTCGCTGATGAAATTGTAGATACATTTCATGAATATGATAAAGAAGACCTTCTCAATCGATTTGAGGAAGATACGTATCGTGCCATTGAGGATAAAATCAGCCTCAATCCTATCCTCAATAGCTTCCAACGTGTCGTCAATACGTATGACATAGATCATGAGCTCATTGACACTTTCTTGAAGAGCATGCGCATGGATCTTGGTAATTACAAATATGATGAGGAAAGCTTGCAAGAATACATACTGGGCTCTGCTGAGGTAGTTGGTCTTATGTGTTTGAAGGTGTTTTGCAATGGAGACCAATCGCAATATGATAACCTGAAAAAATATGCCATGAGCCTCGGAGCTGCTTTTCAAAAAATCAATTTCCTCCGTGATCTTAATGCGGATTTCAAAGAATTGGGGCGTTCCTATTTTCCAGAAATCGACCTTAATAAATTTGACCAAGAAAGCAAAGAGCGCATCGAACAGTCTATTGAGATTGATTTTAAAGAAGGGCATATTGGCATCATGAAACTTCCTCGATCAGCGAAGTTTGGTGTATATCTAGCCTATGTATATTATTATTCACTCTTTAGGAAAATACAAAAAACGAAGCCAAGCAAAGTGTTGGATGCAAGAATAAGAATCCCCAATAAGCAGAAATATGCCATCCTAGCATCTTCATATGTAAAGTATAGACTAAATTTGATTTGATCTTATGGAAGAAGTTATACTGGTAGATATCGAAGACAGTGCCATTGGCCAAATGGAAAAGATGAAAGCCCATGAAGAAGGTCGTCTGCATCGCGCGTTTTCTATAATGATATTCAATGATCGAGGGGATATACTATTGCAGCAAAGAGCTTTGGGCAAATATCATTCTGGAGGTCTTTGGACTAATGCCTGCTGTAGTCATCCCAGACCCAATGAATCTGTACTTGAAGCCGCCAATAGAAGATTAATGGAAGAAATGGGCTTTGAAACTAAGCTCGTATTCGGTTTTAAGTTCGTTTATAAAGCGCTGCTCGATCAAGGGCTTACAGAATATGAACTTGATCATGTATATATGGGTAACTATACCGGACAGCTAAAGATCAATCCCGATGAAGTTGCGGGTTGGAAATGGATCAGCTATCCAGCACTCAAAAGAGATGTAGTAGAAAATCCTAACAACTACACCATTTGGTTCAAGGATATCTTGAACAATAGACAATTGGATCATGTGTTTAATAGAATAGCCCATTGACATGAAAACATATCAAATCACATCCAAACAGTTTTTACCTATTTCAATCGATGAGGGATGGGATTTCTTATCTAAACCAGAGAACCTTGGGAAGATCACGCCTCCGGACATGCATTTTAATATAGAATCTCAGTCAGGAGAAAGCACGTATGCTGGTCAGATTATCAAATATAAAATCAAAGTACCTCCGGGTATTAAAATGAATTGGATGACTGAGATCACCCATGTCAATGCACCTTATTATTTCGTGGATGAACAACGTACGGGCCCATATGCTCTCTGGCATCATCAACATCATCTAAAGTCAGTTGCGGGAGGCATAGAAATGACCGATGAGGTTAACTATGCACTTCCAATGGGTTTTTTAGGAGTCATTGCGCACAGCTTATTTGTTAAGAGACAGTTAAAGGGTATCTTTTCTTATCGCCATCAAATTCTGAACGAGATATTTAAAAAAACATGATTGACATTTTTGTAAATATTGGTATCGTCATAGCCGTATTCTTCTTCATGGAAGGAGTTGCCTGGTTCACACATAAGTATATCATGCATGGTGCTCTATGGACATGGCACAGGTCACATCATACGGTTCATCCACACCCTTTGGAGCGAAATGACCTCTTTGCCTTGGTTTTCAGCGTGCCATCGATTGGTTTGTTCTACTACTCTGCATATTATTCCGATAGTTTTTATCTGACCTCTGTAGCGATCGGTATATTATGCTATGGGATTTTCTACTTTATATTTCATGATGTGATTGTCCATCGAAGAATCAAGATTCCGTTCAAGGCAACGAGTCAATACATGAAGCGAATCATGCATGCCCATTATGTGCATCATGAAAAACATAGTAAAAAGCACTGTGAGGCTTTTGGCTTTCTTTATGCTCCGAAGAAATACGAGAAACAAGTGAAAAATGCCTGATCGCTATTTGTACTTGTTGTTAAATCTGGGAACCATAGCGATTCCATTGGCAGCTAGCTTCTATCCTAAGGCCAACTTCTCAAAAACATGGAAGGCCTTCTTCCCTGCAGCGATCATCACTGCTCTTTTTTTCATCATATGGGATATCTGGTTTACGAATCTGGGTGTGTGGGGATTTAATCCACGTTATTTGATTGGAATCAACATACTTTATCTTCCCCTGGAAGAATGGTTATTCTTCATTACCATACCTTATGCATGTATTTTCACCTATTTCGCACTCAACCATCTGATCAAAAGTGATTATTTGAAAAAGCATTTTGAAGTGATCACATGGGTATTCATTATCGTGTTACTGCCCCTCGGTATAGTCAACTTCACCAAAAATTATACGTGCAGTGCTTTTATTCTTACAGGTTGTTTTTTAAGCATCCTCTTGCATTCCAATCAGCGTATTATTTTGAGTAGATTTTATATCATGTACATTGTTACCCTGATCCCCTTCTTCATCGTCAATGGTATTCTTACTGGAAGTTTCATAGACGAACAAGTAGTCTGGTACAATAATGCGGAAAACCTGGGGTTAAGAATCGGAACCATTCCCATAGAAGATAGCATATATGGGATGCTATTACTTTTGATGAATGTTACGATCTACGAGTGGTTATTGAAGAAACAAACAAGTCAAATGAGCGCTTCATAAAGCACTTCCACAGGATGTTTGGATTTGCGTCCAGTTCCATCCATAATCTAATCACGACAACTGGCTACTGGATGAGTTTTCACTCCGTGGAACCAAAACTAACTTTCCTATTTGCATCGACACTTCATGTGTTCTTTTTAAAAAAAAATAGCGCTTATAGTAAAACACAATCAAACTGTATCTTTTTATGATTTTCTAGTTTAGGTGTTAACCAAATCAAAGAAAGCTATGAAAAGATTACCTCTATTTTTTTCAATTGTTCTTTCGCTTTTTAATTGTGAGAAGGAGGACTTTATAATAAAAAAAGACATCCTTATAGACAGCTATACAAGAGATGTGATAGAAATACTGACTACAGCTGACACAACATGGTGGCCGCATAAGTCAATCGTCTATAAGTATAATGAAAACAATAACCTAACCCTAGCACTCTCAGGTAATAATTCTTTTGAGGAATACTATTATGATAGCGAAAATAGGCTTCAAAAAATTGTAGATGGATATAATCAAAATTGGGGTTCTGACAGAGATTATAATAACAACACTTATGTGTCCAGAGAAGGAAATAAAGTCATTGAAGAACACTATAGATATTCTGGTATTTATGAAATACGTGAGTACTCACTGAATTCAGATCAAGTAGTGCGCATGGATTATTATAAGTTTGATGATGGAATACAAACATCTCACCACTACCAAGTTTATGAATGGGAAAAGGATAACATATCCGTTGTGAAAACTTATTATTCAAACCGCGCTTTGTACTCTACAACTACTTTCGAATATGAATTCGATTTGATAAATCCATGGAAAACATTAGAGCCATCTCATCGTCCTATTTCCGAAAATCCAGAAACTAAAGAACACATTCAATATAATGATGGATGGGTGCATATTTATGAGAACTCCTATGAACAGGGTGCCAATTATATAACAAAAGTATCACAGGAAACACATAATGGAGAAAAACTCCAATATCAAATTCTAGAACATTTCACATATTAACTTATGCCAAAGCCTCATAAAGCACCTCTACTGGGTGCTTTGCTTTTTTATCTGTGCCATCCATAATCTGATGACGACAGCTCGTCCCTGGTGCAGCAATGATCACTTCCTCTGACTGTTCTCTGACGGCTGGAAACAAAACCAGTTCTCCGATCTGCATCGACACTTCATAATGCTCTTTTTCATAACCGAAAGAACCAGCCATGCCGCAGCATCCTGATGCAATGAGTTGCACTTCATAATTCTTCGGTAAAGACAACATCTTCTTAGAGGGCACCATAGAAGATAGCGCCTTTTGATGACAATGACCATGCAGTTTGATGAGTCGTTTTTCACTTGTAAACACCTCCTGAGATATGCGTTTATGATCGATCTCTCTCCCGATGAACTCTTCAATAGTCAACACATTTTTGGCAAGTGATTGCGCATGCTCTTTCATCGTCCCTCGGGTCAAGTCGATGTATTCATCACGAAAAGAGAGAATTGCGGAAGGCTCTATACCCACCAAAGGCGTTTCTTCAGTGATGATATCCTTTAGCAAAGCAATGTTCTTTTCAGCCTTAACTTTTGCGTTTTCTAACATCCCCTTTGATAGATGTGTTCGTCCACTACTCACATGCTTTGGAATCACTACATCGTAACCTAGTTTAGTCAGCATTTTGATTGCTGTCTTTCCGATTTCCACATCGTGATAATTGGTGAATTCATCACAAAAAAGATGAACCTTCTTCGTGGTCTCAATCTTCTCTATTCCGAAATTTCGCTTCTTCTCTTTAGCGTACCATTTCAGTAAAGTGGTTTTCCCCAACATGGGAAATGAGCGCTGTGGTGCGATGTCCATGAAGTATTTGGCAACGCGCGAAGTCAGTGGATTAGAAAAAATAAAATTATGAATCGATGGAGCGATGGCTGCCATCCGATTGAGGCCATCAAAGTTAGCAACAAGTCTTACTTTTAGAGGTATCCTTTTTGACTTGTATGACTGGTAAGTCGCTTCTGCCTTCAGCTTTGCAACGTCCACGTTACTCGGGCATTCCGATTTACAACCTTTGCACGATAGGCACAAATCCATGACTTCTTTGATCTCCTCATTGTCAAATACTCCAACATCTGCACTATGTGTCATTACCTCACGCAATATGTTCGCACGTGCACGAGTCGTGTCTTTTTCATTTCGTGTGGCCATATAGGATGGACACATCGTTCCTCCGGCAAGAGGAGTTTTACGACAGTCGCCTGATCCATTGCACTGCTCTGCTGCTCGCAACATCCCCTGCGTATCCGAAAAGTCAAGCAGTGTATCATGAACTGGAGTCTCTTGCCCAGACTTATAGCGCAAGCTTGTATTCATTGCTGGAGTATCCACAATTTTACCAGGATTGAAAATATTATTGGGATCCCATGCACGTTTCACGCGTCTAAGGAGTTCGTAGTTTTTCTCCCCAATCATGTAGGGAATATTGGCTCCCCTTAGTCTGCCATCGCCATGTTCTCCACTCAGTGATCCTTTATATTTCTTTACCAGTACCGCTATTTCGTCCGCGATTGTTTTGAATAATTGGTTACCCTCTTCGGTCTTCAAATTGATAATAGGCCGTAAATGCAACTCTCCTGACCCGGCATGTGCATAGTGTACGCAAAACAGTTCGTGCTTTTTCAATATGATATTGAACTCCTCAATATATGCTGGTAAGTCATTGACATCTACTGCAGTATCTTCTATCACCGGGACTGGCTTTGCATCTCCAGGAATATTGGACAAAAGCCCCAATCCAGCTTTTCTAAGCTCCCATACCCTTTTTGTATCATCACCCAGTACAACAGGATAGTGATACCCATATTTTTTTGCTTTTAGCGCAGTGATGAGTGCTGCTACATCATGATCCAATTCTTGCGTACTATTTCTCCGCAATTCTATGACCAAAATAGCAGCAGGGTCACCTTCTACAAAAAANCTNTTCTCTCTTTGCTGTTTATTNTCCTTGGTACACTCCAATATGTAGTGATCCATCAATTCAGATGCACTTGGGTTGTACTCAAGTGCCACCAAGTTGCCAAGTAGCGATTGATGAATGGATTCAAAATGCACACAAATCAGTGCTATTTCCTTTGGAGGCAATACATTGAGAGACAATTTGACCTCTGTGATAAATGCCAAAGTACCCTCAGATCCAGCGATGAGTTTGCAGAAATTAAAATGACCTCCTTCGGGTATAAATGGCTGAGTTTGTTTTACCAGGTCAACAGCATACCCTGTATTTCTACGTGGAATCGATGGCTTCGGGAATTCCTTATCTATCTCATCCGAAACCTGTTTGTCAGATAGTTCTTCGAATATTGATTGGTAAAGTACTGCTTCAAGCGTCTCTCCTTTTTGTTTTTGGGTAAATTCTTCAGAGGAAGTTTGACCAAAAATGGCTGCACTCCCATCACTTAACAGTGCATCAACTTCCAATAGGTGTTCTCTCGTACTTCCGTAAATCACCGAATTAGACCCGCACGAATTGTTGCCTATCATCCCCCCAATCATTGCACGGTTGGCAGTGGATGTTTCGGGTCCAAAAAACAATCCGTAAGGTTGGAGATATCTGTTGAGATCATCCCTAATGACACCCGGCTGAACTTTCACCCATTGCTCCTGTTGATTGACCTCGATGATCTCGTTAAAATATTTAGAGACATCTACGATAATTCCACCTCCTACGACCTGACCTGCCAGCGAAGTACCTGCAGTTCGGGGAATCAATGAAGTATTGTGCTTGTTTGCAAATGCTATTAATAATTGAATGTCTGCTTTGTCTTTTGGTAGTGCCACCGCCAGTGGAATCTCTCGATAAGCTGAAGCATCTGTTGCATACAATTTGCGCATGGTATCATCCCAATATAACTCTCCTTTGAAAGTTGAGGCCAGATGTTCAAGATATGAGATAAGTGTATTCAATTGTCTATTTCCTTGTTTTTTTTCAGGTGAATGCCAAGAATTAAACTTTGCCAAAGTATATATAATTAAATGTAAAGCTTTCTAACCTAATCTACTTGTTGCAACCCAACTTTGGCAAAGTTGTAGAGATTTTTTTCACAATACATCTGTACTTTCGAAAATTTTATCAGCTGATTTGGCAATGAAACCAGCATATAGGTTTCCATTCTGGTCTTCATACCTTCTGGCAAATTCATAATAACAGGATGGTATCATGCGAATATCATCATTGAATGCCACTGCATGCTTATCGGCAAGAATGCTCGACTGCTCTAACAGTTCTTCAGGTGTTCCCTTGATTTCTCCACCTGACACATTCATAGAGAATTGATGGGCTTTCAAAAATATTTTCATCTCTTCCAAGCTATCAATGGAAGTGAGTCCATTGACCAACACCGTAAAGTGGTTGACACAAAAACCAAATGCATATAGCCAAGCACAGTATTCGCTTTCTTCGCGCAACTTCTCATATGTCTCATACGAAATATCACTCCAGAGACGACCTGCCAATGGCAAATGTATCTCTTCATCCTTGTTGGCAGCGACTTGGGCTACACAGTGCTTTACTACCTCTTGAAGTTCTGGTGAGAATTCTTCAATGAGCAGTTCACTGATGAAGATTTTTGGTGCTTCAGTATCTGTGGTATGCTCATAGTGCTTTGCATAAAGTTTTTTCTCCTCGAAGTGATACTCACCTTTAGCAACATATCCATAGGCTTCAAATACTTCTGCCATTGCATCAATATTGACGCCTGGTAGGTTAAACGTGCGAAAAGCAATGTGATCATTGACAAATGCATTTCCTGGAGTTGAAAGTAGTGCTTGTATTTTCANTGCAGATGGTGTGTAAGCNGTGTATTGCTTCCAAAGTTGATCTAATAACAGTTGATGTGACATGATGATTTGATTTATTTACNTCAACAAAATTAGTTATATNNATATNTATNNANNATANTNNANATNATTATAACGTATTANTNTANATTTNATAGTCATANNAACTATNTANTAANCATATAAATAGTATATTGACTTTTTATTCATCCAAGCCTTGCCGTGGAAAACCAACTTGACACTACTGATCACGAAATTTTGCGCAGACTTACGGCCAATGCGAGATTGTCATTCGTACAATTAGCCAAAGATCTAGGTATTTCTAACTCGATGGTGCATCAGCGGGTGAACAAATTGCGTCAATATGAGGTTATCCATCAAGCTACTTACCACCTCAATCCAGAAAAACTAGGCTACAACACGGTAGCCTATAGTAGAATAATAGTAATGGAAGCACGTTTTATCCCTGAGATCATCAATTCGCTCAAGCAGATCAAAGAAGTGATCGAATGCAACAATGTGACAGGTAAGTATGCCCTGATCTTGAAAGTCATTGCCAAAAGCAATCAGCATCTTCGGCAAGTTCTTTATGAAAAAGTGCATCCAATAAAAGGAGTTGAAGGAACTGACACGATTATTGTATTTGAAACGGCATTTCAGAGGAACGTCCCTATATCATTGGATCATGACTAACAACATATGAAAAGATTATTAACAATACTTATTATCAGTACACTCCTAATAGGGTGTGGTGCAGCAAAAAAAGCCCGTGTACGACAGAGTAAAATCAATACGGTAATCAAGACTGCCCGATCATATACGGGTGTGCCTTATAAGTGGGGTGGTACGACAAGATCAGGCATGGATTGCTCTGGGTTGCTACTAAACTCCTACAAGGCCATAGGTATGACCATCCCGCGTACTTCAGCCGATCAGAGTGATTACGGAAGGAAAGTTGGTAAGAAGGACTTAAAACCAGGAGATTGGGTGTTTTTTGCAACTGGAAAGAAAAAGCGAAAAATCACCCATGTCGGCATGATTACCATCGTAAAAGGTAGCACCATCAAATTCATCCATGCATCAAGCAGCCTAGGCGTAGTCGAGGCTTCTCTGAACTCCAATTACTATCAAAAAATATATCGCGGGGCACGAAGACCTTTTTGATAGTTACTGTTGCAATTAATATCACTGTGATTATCTTTGTCATCCTTGGGGGATTAGCTCAGTTGGCTAGAGCGCTACACTGGCAGTGTAGAGGCCACCGGTTCGAATCCGGTATTCTCCACAAAAAAACACCTATTGACTTATCTTGATAGGTGTTATAATATGCAAGAAAAATACTGACAGGTATACACTCAGGGAGTGTATTGACAACAATTGAATTATATACTCCTTAGAGTATAATTTTTCTTTAATTATATATTGTCACCAATTAGTTCACTATGACAACTTGTTTTATAGTTTTGAAAAAGGAGTGGGAATATTTGAAGGAGATCATTAAACTGAAAATTTCTTACAAGTCACTTTCCCTTAATAATGTGCGTTGTAGTTAATCAGAATAGCAACTTGAGTTGTTTGGTCTTGCTTAACGACTACGGGATTAAGATTATTGTATTTATCAAGTAATTCTGCATAAAACCCATCGTTCTCTTTAGTTAACATTGAGTATTCACCTTCTTTGAGTATTACTTCAAATTCTCCTTTCTCATTGGAAATAGTCTTGAATAATGGTTCGACTTCAACGAGGAAATATAAACTACCTTCCTTACGAAAGTCCTTTGCATTTAATACTTCAAAAAAGAAAATTTCTCTTTTGACTCCTTTCGAAATAATCTCCTTGTTTGGTCCTGGCATTTGATTGCCTCTTTCATAAG
>JGI24005J15628_10000962_pt1 | contig 15749 bp, 17 predicted proteins | sample LinPmetageLP40_FD_15628 | JGI IMG/M metagenome (IMG submission 15628)
CCAGGACCAGCTGTGATAACAGAATCAGCACCAGTAGAAGAGGAAACACTATCACGCCTTTCGTCACCAGAACCTCATGTCGTTTCATCATCAGGACCTCATGTCGTTTCCCCATCCTCCTCGCCAGGCACCAATTGCAATAATCCAAAGTTTGACGTCTGGGCCGCTGGCAAAAGCAAGTTGTTGGATGATTTAGTGACTAGTGAGGTTGAAAGAAAAAAAGCTTATGAATGTTTTAAGAACTATACAGAAAAATTAAAATATTTATGTGAGCTATATGATGCTGCCGGTGCTGAAACCTCGAAACACGGATGCGAGAAAATAAGGGTTATGGATGACTGCAACAACAAAGTATTAGATACAAGTGAGGAAAAAAAAACAAATCTAAAGGCTTGTAAATGGACAGAAGGGTCATGTGAAAGGCTTGTACCAGAAGAAATATCAGATATGCCCAGTGTGACTGGGGAATGGGGAATCGCGGAGACAGGTGAATCCTCTTCACCGATTTACGAAAAAATAGGATGGAAAAAAGCAAAGAAAGGAAAAAAAAATACATGTCCTGGCACTACGGTAGAACCAGTCGAGGGGTGGTGCCCACCTCCAAACCGTCCAGTTGCTGCTTGTAAAAGTCCCAAATGACACTAAGATTTGTGATGACGTCGTGTATGTTAATTATAAACTAATTAATTTTATTAATAAGTTAAAACGTTCGTCTAATATTTTAACATGTTTTATTAAATTATTTAACATATAATGATATTTTGAACTTCTTAATTTATTAAACCATTTTTCTTTATGATTAATTAATTCTATATTTATATTTTTAATTTCATTATTTATAGTATTTAATATATCTTCTAAATATTTAAATGTTTTATTAAGGGTATCATTAAATATTTTTTGGTCATTATGAATATCTGTAATAAATGTATTAATTATATCTAATTTAGTATTTATATCTAATTCATCCAATAATTCTTTAAACTGAACATTATCATTAATTAAAATATTATCAATACCTTTATATATATTTTTTGTCGTAGAGCTTATAGTGTTTGTAAAAACTTCTCTTCCAATTAATAATGATGATGTAACTATTAGTGGTTCAACCATATAATAATTTAAAATATTTAAATATTAAGATTTGTATCGTATGGACAATAATCTCCATCACATCTTGATTCTACAGGAGTTGGTGCATATTTAATTTTAAAAAATTTATTAGAATTATTTTGATTATTAATTGGTGCTATTTCTTTATGTTTTAATTCAAGATGATTTGTATTATTCGCATTTTCAAATGATGCATTAACATTTGATTTATTATTTCTTAAAATATTTAAATCATCTTTCATAGAACTTATATCAGTCGGTGATGGTGATTCATTTAAATTTAATTTATTCTTTAATTTCTCTAATATTTCATTTAAAGCTGGGTCATCCGATTCTAATAAATCATCTATAATTTCTTCTGTTGTTTTATCTTTATATAACGTTTCTATCTTTTTAATAGTACATTCGGGACATTTTGCTTCAGGACATCTTCGTTTCCCATCAGCACAAGGTGTAGCCATTGGACATGGTTTTGGTTCTGGGCATGATATATTATCTTTAGGAATAGTTAACGCAGGACACACTTTTTCTGGTAATTGTGGACATGGTTGTGGGGGTGGACATTTAGGACATGATACTTGTTTTTGCCATGGTTCACATTTAATAACTTCTTTACATTGTTCAGGCGTGCATGGTTTTGGTTGTGGACAATTATTTATTGGTTCAGGACATTTTTTACATAATCCAGCATCTAATTTAATTTTAGGACATACACATGAAGGACATTTTTGTATAGGTGGTATAGTTGATTTTAGTACATAATCTTTTAAATCAGGCATTTTAGGACATGACTGTTGTAAATCTATTTCGGTTTTTTTAATATAATTTGATGGATTATAATTAGGAGATACAGGACAATATTCTAAAGCTGCTGCTCGTGCTGCTCTTTCTAATACTGTTTTTTTAACATAATCATCCATATTAATTGGTCCATTCATAGTATTTATACTTGAATTATTTTTCGCTTCATTATTGTTATTATTTGATTGGTTTTGTGCCATTTTAATCATAGTATTATCTGCTGGAGAATTTTTAGCATTATTCGTTTTAGTTTCAAAATTCTCTTGAGTTTTTTGAATGTATATATAGGATATTAATATACATACTGCTATAATTCCAATTATTAAACATAAATCAAGATTCTTCATTAATATATAAATATAAAATAATTTTATTTATTTAAATTATATGAGTGATTATTTTATTGGAATAGTAAAAGCAATTATAGCATTAGCATTGTTAGATTTTATATATTTAAAATCTACAGGAAATATTTTTAATACATTAATAAATAAAATTCAAAACAGTCCATTAACATTACGAATGCCATCAACCTTAATGGTCTATATATTAATATTTACAATGTGGTTAGTTTTTATTTATAATCAAAAAGATAGATTTACATTTAAACAAAATATAGGACGGGCAGCAATTCTAGGAATCACTACATATGGTATATATGATTTTACCAATTCAGCAATATTTAAGGACTGGCCTTTTAATATAGTTCTAATGGATACTATTTGGGGTGGAATATTATATTCATTGATAACAATTATTGCAATTTACAAATTTAATTAAATTATTTTATTTTAAAAAATTATTTTATTTTAAAAAACTTTTTTATTTTAAAAACTTTTTATTGNNGGCTCTCTCTCTCTCTAAAAAAACTAAAAAAAAGTATATTTTTCTAAATTTCCTTATAATTTCATATTTTTAGTGGTATTTTTAACACCATAATTTCTTATAAAAATAAAAAGTATAAAAAAGTATAAAAAAAAGTATAAAAAAAGTATAAAAAAAGTATAAAAGTATAAAAAAAGTATATTTTTTTTCCATTTAAAAAATTAAAAATATTTAATATTATTATACATTATGGTGTTCTACGAGTGTAAGCTATGTAATTTTTCTTCTAAAATAAAAACTCATCATTTTCGACACCTTAATACTAAGAAACATTTGAATAACTACGAAAAATCCTTATGTCTCATGGTGTCAGCCGAAAAAGACCCAAAAAAGACCCAAAAAAGACCCAAAAAAGACCCAAAAAGACCCAAAAAGACCCAAAAAGAACAAGTATTTTTTTGTGTTTTTTGCGCATCTAAATTTTCATCTTATGCACACAAAAGAAGGCATGAAATACATCGGTGTAAAAATAATGGTGTTAATACTATAATTGATGATGAAAAAGATAAAATTATAAAAAAATTAGAAAAACGGATTGATACATTAATTGAAAAAACTGGAAACACAACAATTAACAATAATATTCAAACAAATATTCAATTAAATAGTTATGGCAATGAAAATTTGAGCCATATAACAGATACACTAAAAAAATCACTATTAAAGATACCATATGGTATGATTCCTAAAATGGTAGAAGCTATACATTTTAATGATAATTTTCCAGAAAATAAAAATATAATACTTCCAAACAAAAGAGATAATAAAATCAAAATATTTAGAAATAATAAATGGATATATAAAAAAAAGGAAGAAGTATTAAATGATTTAATAGATGGTAAGTATTTTATAATGGATAATTTTTATGAAAATAATATTGATATGTTAGCAAAACCTAATATAGATAATTATACGAAATTTAAAGAAATATTTAAAACATTAGACAAAGATATGTTGGATAATATACGAAAAGATTGTGAAATTATTATGTTAAATAATCGATAAAAAAATATATAATATACGTATGACATGCTCTAAATGTAATGTTAACCGTAATTTTATGTATTATTTAAACAAACAATATATGTGTAACAAATGTATATCAAACGAAAATATTAAAACCTACAAATTCTATGTTTGATATATAGCAGAATACATTAATGACGCCCATTTATCATGATTATTTGGATCTGGTGGTGAATCATAATATTCCCAATTAAATACACCTCCAAAATTAGGATAACAACTAACTATTTGTTTTACTACCTTTAAATTGTTATTTATGTCTTGATTAGAGATACTACCAATTATAATTTTCTCTTGTGGGAATCCATTTTTTATTATATCATTATAACTATTAAAACTGTATGAACTATAACATTGTACATTAAAATAATCTATTAAATTACCACAATTTAAATATAAATCTTTGTATACAAAGCCGCCCATTCCAGGTGTATCTGTTTCTAATGAATATTGAACTGGGGCCATGGAAATTATGAAATCTTCCCCAAAATCTGCTTTAATTTTTCTTATTACACGTTCAACATCTTCTATTCTAACAAATTCTTCTATATCTAAATCTATTCCATCAATTATATCTTTTTTATTTAAAATTAATTCTTTTAATAAAGAATAATATGTTTCAAAATCGCTAAATAATGTTTGAAATGCACCACCTGCCCCACCAACCATTAATATTACTTTAATTCCTTGTTTTTTTGCGATATTTAATTGATTCCATACAGAATCAAACACTTTATCATATGGTATATTATTATTTAAATGTATGTATTGTGTTTTATTCGTTTCGTCTAATCCAAAATGTATAGATGATAAATGTATATGGGTTACACCATTATTTGAATTATTTAATATATCATTTAATCCAACAAATGTTTGATAATAATATATTATTTTTTTTGGCATTTATATTATATTATATATATTATAATATTATAACAATGGATAGCTTTATAAGAAAAATCAAAAAATCTAAAAAGATGTTAAAAACATTTAATAAAAAAATAGGTAAATATAAACATACACAAGTAGATGATTATAATAAATTAAAAAAAATGTGTTATACAATATTAGTAAAGCCTACAACAATTATTACAAAGGTGAATGGTAAAATAGAAAATAAATTAAAATTACAATGTGGTGATTATGTTTTATGTGGTTCAAAAAACGAAAAATATGGATTATCATTAGAAAAGGTATTAGATAATTATGATTTTGGTCCAATTACGAATAAAAATGTAAAACGTAAAGGTTTTAAACTAACTAAATCATTATTAAAAAAACATAATATTAAATCACACAATAATTTATCTATAACTCCTAGTTGGGGTGGAAAACAATTTTTAAAAAGTGATGACTTTATATTATTCGAAAATAATAATAGCGGGTATTATGGAATAAATAAAGCAGCTTTTAAAAATACTTATAGTTAATTTTTTTATTTATAGTTAATGACAAATTTAAAAAATATTAAGTTTGAATCTATTATTTTTAATGCATCTGGTCCAAAATGTACAACAAAAGAAGAATTAATGAATATTGATAATTCAAAATCAGCAATTGTATTAACAAAAAGCGCAACATTAAATAAACGTCTAGGAAATGAATCGCCTAGATATTATGATAATAAATTTGGTTCTATTAATTCAATGGGATTACCTAATAATGGAATAAATTACTATATTAATGTAGGTAATGATATAACTAAACCATATTTTATTTCTATTTGTGGATTAAATATAAATGAAAATCTATTAATTATAGAACAAATAATAGGTTCTCTTTGTAATAATAAAATTAATGGATTAGAAATTAATTTATCATGTCCAAATATAATTGGTAAAACACAATTAGCATATGATTTTAAAGAACTAAATACATATTTAAGCAGTATATCTGATATAATAGCAAATAAATTAAAAAATCTATTAAAAAATGGAAATAGTGATTATTTAGATAAATTATTAAATTTGGTGATTGGTGTTAAATTGCCACCTTATTTCGAAATAGAACATTTTAAAATTGTAGGAAGTATACTAAGTAATTATCCCATAAATTTTGTAACATGTATAAATAGTATAGGAAATGGCTTAATAATAGATTATTTAACTGAATCTACAACAATAAAACCGAAAAAGGGGTGTGGTGGTATTGGTGGAAGTTATGTTAAACCGACTGGATTATCTAATGTATGGAATTTTTATAATGTTTTTAAGGAATTAAATAGTAATATTAAAATAATTGGATGTGGTGGTATAAGTTCTGGTATTGATGCATTTGAATATTTATTATGTGGCGCTGATATGTTACAAATAGGTACCCAATTTTATAAAGAAGATGTAGATTGTTTTGAAAGAATAGAAAATGAGTTAAATAATATATTAAAATATAAAAAATATAAATCGTATGATGAAATTAGAGGTAAACTAAAATTATTATAAATTTTGAATTACAATTTTTTTGTTAGTCGCCAGCATTTGCACATATAAGATTCTAGTTCATCACAATCTAAAGTATCTACTTTTGAAACATCAAATATATTAGAAATATCAGTATGAAGATTTAATCTTCGGTTCAATGCTTCTATTAATGTATCTCTAGAAATATAATAAGCATTACTATACATATTAAACACGTCATATTTATTAACTTTTAAGTTTAAAATTTTAGTAACATAGTTGTATGGTCCTTTAGTTTTATCTTTTATTAGAAATATTTTATCACTACTAATAGAACAACTTGGAATAGAACGAATAATCGCAATTGTTATATCATAGCATCCCAAAATACTAATTCCACATTGACCACCTCTCCCAGTTCTAACAACTTTTCCACCTCCTTCACTTGCTGGTTGGGAAATTTTAGAATATACTAATTTAAAAATATCTTCAAATGTTTTATGTTCATAGTTATGTATATTCTTGGTTAATTCTTGAACGAAATGTTTTTTTATGTTTTCTTTTATGATATTACTAGATCTACAATGATCAGAACCACTATAATTATCAAATGATTCCTCGAAAGAAGGGATAATGTTAGCACTGGTTGTATTATTTTGAGCTGGGAATTCGCAAGACATTGTATAGAGTTTCCGTTAGTCTTTAGTGTGTTGTGGTTCTACTCACCTTGTCTATGTTTAAAACATAGTTAACTATTAATCAATTTTATTTTATAGACTACTATAATTAAATGGTGCTTTTTTAGGAGCTGGATCTCTATTAAATATACAATAATAAATAGAATCATATAAGGAATAGCAAAAGTTGTCCAAGCACGTATGACAACACATTTTGTATACTAAAAAAAATAAAGCTGTAATTAGTAATGTTAACACTATACCAAATCCACAAGATTTATAAATATTAATTTGTGTGCATACTGAAAACATACTATGATTTTTGTATACACTACACATATTTTGATTGCTACAACTAGATACTAATGTTGATTCTGATTTATATGGTTCTATACTACAATTAAGTGTATTATAATGATATGTAGTAACATTATATTTAGTGTCTAATATTTTACTATAACTATAATTAGGATAACATGTTAATAACAAAAGTAATAAATAATTCATATTAATTTAATATGAATTCTTACGTTTAAATAATAATATCATTATATTATATGAATTCTAAAAAATGTCCTCCTGGTAAAATAGTAAATCCTAATACAAATAGGTGTATTAAAAAACCATGTCCTCCTGGCAAAATAGTAAATCCTAAAACAAATAGGTGTATTAAAAAACCATGTCCACTTGGAAAATATCGTAATTTAACTACTGGAAGATGTAAAAAAGGAAAGGCAAATCCAAAAATTATTAATAGTATACAAAAAAAAACGTATTTAGCTTTGATTAATAGTATGCCTACTACGTTTATGACATTAAAAAATAAGACTTTTGATTGTAATTTATTATTAATAAAAATTAAATCAAGTTATTTTATAAAAAGAAAAGATAATTCTATTATAAAAATTACAAAAAAAAGTAAATTACTAACTAATTTAGAAAATACACTGGCTACAGCTGGAAATAAATTATGTACTTTTACTGTAGAAAATCAATATATAAAAGATAGTTATAATGATTGTGATATATCTATTGTATTATTTTCAGAAACATATCATGAAAAAAGTAGAAGTAAAGAACCTACCTATTTAATTTGTGGATTATTATTTTTAAATGAAAATAGTGCTAATGTATTATATTTAAATTTGATATGTGCTAAATCTGTAGGAGGGTTAGGAAGTAAATTGTTAGGATTAGCTGAACATATTGGTAAATATCTTAAATATAAAAAATTAAGACTAACATCAATAGATGAACCACTTGGATTTTATATTCATAAAGGATATACATTAGAAATAGGTAATGATGTATATAAAATCCCAGAAAAAATAGATTTAAAATACTTAAAACGTAATAGTAATGGTACATTTACAAAAAAAAAGGAGCTAATAAAACATGGGGTCGTTAAAGATAATGTTGGACATACTAGACATGTTAAACAATTAGATGTATTTATTGGAAATAATAATACAAGAAATTCTAGATTACGAAGTAAAACTAATTTAATTTCTAGAATAACTCATTTATATGGTATAAAAAAAGACGATGATGGTGTTTATATGTTCAAACGTTTATAAAATTGAAATATAATAAAATTATACTGTTAAATACAAATGTCAGGCAATCACTCTACAGAGAAAGTAATGCAAGAATTAATGGATAACCTAACTGTATATGAAACATTTTATCTTGGATCAACACCATATAATGTGTACATAAATGATGACTTTGGATGGTTATCTGTTTATGGAATTCCAGTTCAGACAAATTGTGTTGATAGTAATAGAGAAGTATCTATCAAGGATGAATGTGAAAATATCATTGAAAATACATCATTATATTTGGACAGAGATGTTTCTAGTTATTATAATAAATTAGTTTTAAAATGTTATTTTACAGAATTATTTGTTGGAAAAGATAATATTACAAATTATGATGGAAATAGTTTATTAATGAAAAATATGAATGATTCGTATACATATATTGGTGATAGAGTCTATAATTTTAGTGTACCGAGTGATGATATTATTATCGATTTTTATTCACCAATACATGACAATAATTCATATCCATTAGCAATAGGTAAAAAAAATGTATATTTTCTTCTACATGGTGTATATACGGAAAAGGAAAATATAGATTTAGAAGAAGATAAATTAGATGAATATATTAATTACATGAGTTCTAATAAGATGTTTAAATTAATTGATACTATTAAAATGATTGATAATGGGTATTATATTGAAAATACCGATTTATTACAATATTCAATCAGTTTCCATACTAATTCAAATCATTGGAATGGATTGATTCAAGATTATGAGATTAATTCCAAACATTTTATTAGAGACCAAATTAAAGAAACCGAAAAATTTAAAAAAACATTATATTCAATGTACAATATTGATAATAGTGATAATAGTGATAATAGTGATAATGATGAATCTTTTATAAAATATGAAAAAGAAGATTTAGATTGGGTGTGTGAATATGTTTCATCATTTATAGAAATTTAATTTGATATGCTGGATTTGCATGTTTGAAAATCTTTTTTAGAGAATTCTGGACTAATATATTTAATTTCATTTTCAGGTATATTAATTCTATTTCCCCAATGTTTGTATAAAAATTCTTTTAATTTAACACCAGAATGTTCAACACTATAATTTTTAACAAAATAATCCCTTGGTGTATATTTATTATTTTCTATTCCATTGATTAATGTATCTAATGAATTAGATACATCTTTTTCATCATTAAAAAATTCACCAGTATGTTCATTAACATATTTCCATCCACCTAATATATTTTTATTTACTAAACAAGGTACATTAGATGCTAATGCTTCAGTTAATACTCTAGGAGACGCATCTTTTTCATTTGGTAAAAATATAAATTTAGCTTGACTATACATTTTTTGAAGTTCACCATGTTTTAACATGTTTGTTGATTTCATGTAAGAGCATCCATTTGGTAATTCACATCCTTTACGCCCAATTAATAATCCTTTTAATTTATAATCATTGCAAAATACATCTAAACATTTTTTAGCTAAAGTCCAATTTTTATTATATGTAGCCCAGTCATCGCATGCTGATTTTTTCTCATCTACTTTTAAACAAATATAAATAAAATCATATATTTTTTCTGTATTTTCAACTGGTTTTGAAACATTGCAATCTATCCAATCAGATTCACTCGCAAAATGTAATGGAATATCTTGTGGAAAATAATCTTGTGGATTTCTAAATCCATGTATCCATCCTTCACATATTTCGGTATATTTATATTTTTCATAATTATTTTTAAAATTTTCATGTGGATTAGATGGCATTTTAGGAAATTCTAAATAACTACAAATACCTAAAAATATATTATTTTCTTTATTTTCTTGATATATTTTTAATTCTTCTTCATTTCTAAATGGTTTTGATATTAGTATAACATTTAGTTTTTTTCCATTATTATCAAATAAATTAACATAGGGTCGTTTAACATTCGGAGTTAATACCTTTGAAACTGAATTGGTAAAAAGTTCCATTTGATTAAAATATTCTTTATGAGTAATCATCGAAATAATTACTGTTATCAAAATACTTATAGTAAATAGACAAATTAATAGTTTATAATTCATTAATATATACACGGAAAAAAATATAAAGATTTTAATATATTATATATATGATGTCTAAATCAAATGAAGCAAATAAAGAGAAAAAGGAAAAGCAAATGAAAAAAATACCAGATACATTATCAAAAGAATTAACATTATTAGAAAAAGAGGAGATATATATTTATAATTCAGTTTATTATATAGGACAATATGAAAATAAAATTAATAAATCATTAACCCAAAATGAATTATTAGAAAATAGTAAAAGTTTTACAGAAAATAATAAATATATATTAATACAAAACGATCATATAGAATATAGATATGAAATATTATCATATTTAGGAAAAGGTAGTTATGGAAATGTTATTAAAGTATTAGACCATAAATATAATATTAATAAGGCTATTAAAATGTTTAATAATTTTTCAAATATAGATGAACAAAAAAATGAAGCTATATTTCAGAATGAACTAGATATTTTGTATATATTAAATAAAAGAAGTGATGAAAAGGAGTTAATTACATTATTTTATTATGATGCTAAATGGAGATATCATAATTATATAGTATTTAAGATGTATGGTGATAATTTATATAAATCAAAAAAGACACATAATTGTATTATAGATGATAAAATAAAAATAATTAGAAATATATTTGAAGCACTAGAATTTTTAAAATCTAGTAACCCAATCATTATACATGGAGATCTTAAACCTGAAAATATTTTATTCAAAGATAATGTATTAAATACGTATGAAGTAGTATTAGGAGATTTTGGATTATCGTGTATATTACATAATGACTATATAGATAATCAACCATTAATTCAAACAAGGTGGTATAGAAGTCCAGAAATAATATATGACATACCATTTAATGAAAAAATAGATATATGGAGTGTTGGTTGCATAATATATGAACTTTTAAAGCACAAACCATTATTTCCATCTAAACATGACGACGAACAAATACTTCATATTCATTATATTTTAGGATGTCCATCATTTGAGTATATTGAATCATATGATAATATTAAAAAGAATTATGATAGAAAATATAAACCATATATTGTAAGAACTCGTAAAGAGAAATTATTAATGCCTAGAATGGGAAGTTATAGATTGGATAAATTTTTTGAATATAATCGTAATAGTTATAGTGAAAGGATAAAATATCATCTAATTAGACTCGTATATATGTGTTTAGATTACAATATTAAAACGAGAATTAATAGCAAAGATGCTTTAGAATTTTTGGATAATTATATGTAGTAATATCTATTTTTGTTTACAACAATTATGAATAAAACCAATAATTATTAATATTACTACAATTAATAATGTAATCACATAATACATGTAAAAATCCCATAAATTTTTCTCGGTATCTTTGTAATATGTTATGCAATCATTTGTTAGTTTATTGTATAAATAACCATTATAAACTATACTACCAATAATTAATAATGATGGTATAATTAATGATATTTTTTTAACACATGAAATAGCATACATTAATAAATTAAATATTAATAATACTAAACTAATAAGTCCAACTAATAATCCATAATTTAAATTACCACATTTATAATCATTAAAATGTTTGTAAACATGAACCCCTCCACTAATTGCTGAACCAGTACTAATTATACCAGTTAATATTAAGATACCACCAATAATACCTAAATTAGAACAAACACCCATTATAATGTGTAATACGTTTTATATTCTTAAATACTTTAGATGATATTAATATATGTCAGATATTTCTATAAAATCGAATATTAGTAATAGTTTGTTTACAGATACCTATCAATATCCATCTTGGTTTAATAAAAAGAAATATATTTTTTACAATAAAATTTTAGAACGTTTGCAACGATTAAGTGCACTTCATTCTAGAGCATCCCAATATTATGAAAAACAAAACTTTAGAATATTTGCTCCATCTATAACAATAACAGCATTATCGGGAATCGCATCGTTTTTATCAACATCTCAATATGTTAGTACTGGAGCTCAAAATGGATTTGGAATAGGTGTTGGTATTGTAGCATCTATTTCATCTGTTTTACAAGCATTAGCTGGAGCATGCCAATATAGTGCCAAAAAAGAGGCACACAGAACAGTTGCTGAACAATATAATAATTTAATTATTAGTATTAAATTTGAAATAGAGATGCCAAATGAAGAAGATTTTACAGATAAATTAGAAGAACAAATATTGGATATTCAAAGTAAATGTAATTATTTTGTCCCACAATTTATAGTAGAAGATTATGATAAAAAAAAACAACAAAAAAAAATAAATACTATTAAACATTCAATGCCTTTACCAAGAACACCACTTAGACATGATTTAGATACTAATGTAGTTATAAATATAGATGATAAAAATTATAATACATTTACAAATAATTGCGATATAGAAAATGTAGCATCAACACAAACGGAAGCAAATATTTTAAATAGTTTAGATAATTTAGATAATGAAAATGATTCTAATGTTTAATTATCGTCTTCCAAAACTTAATATTCTGATAAATATATTGAATATATCTAAGAATAATCCTAATGATTCCTTTATATAATCTGCTAATACACATTTTTTAGCATTAATTTGTAATCGTTTAGTGTCATACAATATAAATACCATAAAAACACCAATAAAGAAATATGACATAAATCTAAACCATATTGACCTATTTTGACTTTTATTCATTATAAATAATAATGTTAATTCCATTATAATACCTCCAATAAGTAGTAATAATAATACTGGTCCCCAAGACAATGAAATATATTCAGGTTTTAAATAAGCAATAGCAGATAACCCAACGAATAATAATATTGTAGTTAACATAGCACTTAATATTAGTTCTTTTCTATCTATAAACGAACTATACATTGGGTAAAAAATGAGACCTAATAATAATACAAAAATAACCCATACAAAATGTTTTAACACTATATTTAATGATGAAATGTTATGCATCAAAAAAATACAAAATAGTGTTAATATAAATATACCAACAAATAATAATAAGCTTGGATTAAATTTAACACCATTATATTCTAATAATAATAGTTGTATTGCAATTATATTAAATGTTAATATAATGTATAAATATGTATTTAATATGTATCTATTACATGTAAATTTTCGATTTTTAATAGCATAATTACCTATAGCAAATATAATGCAAATAAAAATTAAGAGAGCACCAAATAATTGCAATAAAACATTATTCATATATTAATTATTATTATTTTATTTTTTAATTTATACATTAATTGGACACCATTTAATAGCACGTGCAGCACAATAATCATGTCGTTTTTCATTATCATAAAATTCATATACACGAGCAATACGAGTTTTGTAATTATAATAAAATGTGTTTCTAGTATCTGCACCACTTAATCCACTAAAAAGACTTTTATTCCCAGTCAAGAAATTTGTATGAGTTCTACCATAATTAATCATTTCAACCCACATATCCATTTTTTCTTCAATTGTTTTACCACTATCATTCAAATAATCCCAAAGAATCATACCCCCTTCACTACCCGTTAATGAATACCATTTTTTCATTTGCTCCTTCTTTTTAAAACAACCCAAATCTTTATCTTCACTTTGTTGTAATATATTCCAAATACGATGACTATTACCATCGTCTTCTTTATTTCTAAGAGGCAATGTATCATAAATTTTATCAATCAAATTATAATAATATTCAAAGAATGTCTCAATTTCCTCTTTTTGCTCATCGGTAATTTCTGTTTCTAATTTACCAGAACCAGGCCCATCTCTTCCTAAACATTGAGATTTAAAACATGTTGTAATATATTTACCTTTAATATCAAGCTCATCTCCATTTGAATTAATAATTTTTCCAGTACTAATAATTCCAGAAATAAATCCAACCAAATCTCCAAGTCGTTTTCTATTTTTATGACTATATTCATTTGGTTTCATATAGACTTCATTAATAATATGACTATTTTCAGTTAAACACGTATGAGCATATTCTACTAATGGAAATGTAGTTTTTCTATTCCAATATTTATCAGCATCATCGAGTGGTTTTCCTTCTTGTAGTCTTTCAAACATTTCTTGGATATCATTACTTTTAGTGTCTATTTTAGATAAAATTTCCAATGACATAGCATAACAATCAAATTTTCTTTTTTGAACATGAGTCAAATCATCATAATACAATGCTGTAATTTCAGGATCAGAATCTTCAATCTGTTTGTATGAAAATCCGCCATTGTAATATTCTTGTAAAACAGATGCTCTAGATTGACCATCTTCAAAATCATAATAAATTTCTCCTTCTTCTAAATCAATATGTTGTGAAAGAACAAATCCACTCATAGTATAATTTTTAAACACAGTATCAACTAATTTACGTTTTTTTTCTAATGGCCAAGATGGATATCTTTGATGTTCTGGAATTCTATATTGTAATTTAGAATTATGTCTCGCAACACCACCATTATGTTCATCATAATTACTATTGAATCGAATTGGTTCACCATCTTCATTTAATTCAAATAATTCTCCCAAAGTAATTGTATTAATTTTTCGTTCAATTGTAGTAGTTGGAATTGACAAAGACATGTTTGTTAATTTAATAATAATAATAATATATTATTCAATTTTATATTTAATTAATACCCACCTTATTATTTTTATATTTTTTGGATAATCTAAATATTTTCGAAAACCATTTTTCAGATTCTAATTGAAATATATCTTTAAATAATGGGAAATAGTTACAATAAACAACCGATATTAACCATCTTGTAAAATTAATAGTATTTTTTTCATTATCATAATCGCTAAAATTATATAAATCTTCATCTATTTGGACTATAAAAAATATAGCAACAGAATTAAGGATTGCGTCTATAATAGAGTCTGAATTTAATATTATAAAAAAATTAATAATCGGGATTCCTAATGGTAAAATAAAATTAGAGAAAAAATCAGCCCACCAATTATATATTACATGGTATTTTTTCATAGTAATTTTACGTTTAATATAATATTGTGTGGACCTTTCATCTTTAGATAATGATAATTGTGGAAAGTCATCATATATTCTTATTAAAAATTTGTATAAATATCTAGAATAAAAATATGATTTTATAGAATTATAGCTATATAATAATGATAATATAGTAGATAATACTGATATTAGTATAATTAATACATCATCACTAG
>JGI24005J15628_10000965_pt1 | contig 15725 bp, 18 predicted proteins | sample LinPmetageLP40_FD_15628 | JGI IMG/M metagenome (IMG submission 15628)
AGCAAAGGTGGTGGTGCAGGACAATGGTCGGCACGGAAAGCACAGATGTTAGCCAAACAATATAAAGCTAAGGGTGGAGGCTATAGATGAAGAAGCCATTAACTCCAAAACAAAAAGCAACATTAAAGAAACATAGTGTTCATCATACTTCCAAGCATATGACCAGTATGAAAAAGGATATGATGGCAGGTATGTCGTTTACGTCTTCTCATAAGAAGGCTTTGAAAAAAGTTGGTAAGTGATGGATTGGATAACTGCAGACCTAGTTACAGTCTTGCATGAGATGTCTTGGTTTGATGGAATCATTTATATTTTTTTGGGTTTAGGTATTTATGCAACTGTTAAATGGATTAATAACAAATGGCGTTAAAGAAATCACAAAGGTCACTCCGTGCTTGGACTAAACAAAAATGGCGAACCAAAAGTGGTAAACCTAGTACACAAGGGAGTAAGGCAACAGGCGAACGTTATCTTCCTGAGAAAGCAATTAAAGCTCTATCGGACTCTGAATACAAAGCCACTACTGCTGCTAAACGAAAAGCAGTTGCACGAAATAGACAAGTATCTAAACAGCCCAAAAAGATTGCAAGCAAAACGAGAAGCTATAGATCTTATTCATAGGATAGAGAATGTCGATACCAAAAGAAGTTAAAAAAAAAGAAAAGAAAAGTTTATTAAAAGGTCCTACTGCAATTAAAAAAGCTGCTTTATCTGATAGTGGGTTTAAAAATTATATGGTTAAAGAAGAAAAAATATTAACTCCTACAGAGTTTGATAGTTTTATTTCAGATCCTAAACGTAAAGATATTATAATTAAAATGTATAAAGAGTATTTAGGTAAGGAGATTCCATTCTAATGAGTTTTCTACATACATTAAAGATAGAGGAAAGACGCATACTGCGTGAAGTTGTTAAGCGAGTACACCTAAAACACCACCCTAGAGAATTTGTTACAGACAGAGAAGCTGATAAACTTATATCTGTTATTGGTCCTGAAACTGTGGATAAGTTATTACGAGTCGGAGTTAATACAAACATTGATAACGTTTAAGTACAAACCTGATGGTGAAGTTCTCAAGAAGTTTATGAAAAATGAAACATTCTTTCGTGGGATAAGGGGTCCAGTAGGTAGTGGCAAGTCTGTTGCTTGTTGCATAGAAGTCTTTAGACGAGCCTTGTTACAGAAGAAATCTGATAATGGTAAACGTAGAAGTCGTTGGGCTATCATTAGAAACACAAACCCACAACTAAGAACAACAACAATTAAGACTTGGCTTGACTGGTTTCCTGAAGAAGACTGGGGAAGATTTCAATGGTCTGTGCCTTATACTCATCATATTAAACAAGCTGATTTAGATTTGGAAGTTATCTTTCTTGCGTTAGATCGTCCTGAAGATGTTAAGAAACTGCTCTCCCTAGAGTTGACTGGCGTGTGGGTGAACGAGGCAAGAGAGATACCTAAGTCAATTATTGATGCAACCACTATGAGAGTTGGAAGATTCCCATCTATGAGAGAGGGAGGTGCTACATGGTCAGGTGTTATCTGTGATACAAATAGTCCTGAAGAAGATCATTGGTGGCCTATCATGTCAGGCGAAGTTCCTGTACCTGATCACATTGGTAAGGAAGAAAGTCGTATGTTAGTTAAGCCTGATAACTGGCAGTTCTTTAGTCAGCCTAGTGGTATGTTAGAAATAAAAGATGAAGAAGGTGCTATCACAGGATACAAGCCAAACAATGAAGCAGAGAATATGAAGAATATATTGGGAGGCTATTACCCTAACTTAGTACAAGGTAAAACTAAATCATGGATAGATGTCTATGTAATGAACAGACTTGGTAGTATCCAAGATGGTAAGCCAGTATATAATATGTTTGTGCATGATACTCATGTAGCTAAAGAAGAAATACCTATAGCTGATGGTGTTCCACTATATATAGGTTTAGACTTTGGTCTTACTCCTGCTGCAGTCTTTGGTCAAAAGGTTAGGGGTAGATGGATTATACTGCAAGAGATTGTAGCCTTTGACATGGGTATTGTTAGGTTTGCAGAATTACTAAGGGCAGAGATTGCAACAAGATATAGTAACTTAGAAGTAAATATATTTGGTGATCCTGCAGGTGACTTTAGATCACAGACAGATGAAACCACTCCATTTCAGATACTTAGAGGTGCAGGATTAACAGCTAGACCCACTAATAGTAATGATGTTTCTCTAAGGATTGAGTCAGTTGCATCTGTATTAAATAGAATGGTTGATGGTCTATCAGGAATTTTGATTGACTTTAGGTGTAAAGAATTGGTAAAAGGGTTTGAGGGTGGTTATCAATATCGTAGAATGCAAGTGTCAGGTGAACGATATGAAGACAAACCTTTAAAGGATAGGTACTCACATATCCATGATGCTATGCAGTATCTTATGTTGGGTGCAGGTGAAGGAAGGCAAGTGTTAGGAATGAATAAACCAATAGAAGCATTCAATGCTAAAGTTGATTATGATGTTTTTAATCGTAGACCTAAACAAGCTAGACGAGGACTTTGGTCAAGAATGTAAGGAGATTACTATGTGCTTAGGTGGCAGACCCAAAACGCCTCCTCCTACAGTTGAGGAGAAGGAAGAAGAAATGGAAAGAGAAGCTATTAAAGAAGAAGAAACAGTAAAGAAAACAGAAGCAAGACAAGATGTTCTTGAAGAAAACATTACTAGAAAACGTAAAGGATCAGGAAGAAGATCTTTATTAAAAGGTTCAGGTGGTGGCATTGGCTTTTACAATGAGTATGACAAGTAATGCATGAAAAAACTGCAGACGTAATGATACAAAGATATGAGAAGGCTCTTGCTGTAAGGCGAGAGTTTGAAGAACTCTATGATGAAATCTTTGAGTATTGTTTACCACAAAGGCAGGGATTCAAAAACTATTCTGCAGGACAAAGAAGAGATGATAAGATCTTTGATGAAACTGCAGTTGTTGGAATACAAGAGTTTGCATCAAGACTTCAGGCAGGGTTGACTCCTAACTTTGCAAGATGGGCCGACTTCATTACAGGTTCGGAAGTTCCTGAAGATGAAAGAGATGATGTTAATAATGCATTAGATAAAGTAACTGATTATGTATTTGAAGTATTACAGACATCTAACTTTGCTCAAGAGATACATGAATGCTTTATAGATCTTGCTTTAGGTACAGCAGTATTGCTTGTGACTGAAGGAGATGCAGTAAATCCAATACGTTTTCAATCAATACCATTACCTCATGTTGTTTTAGATACTGGACCTGATGGTAGGGTTGATCATGTTTATAGAGAACGAATGATTAAGAATGAGGATATAATGATTGCTTATCCTAAAGCAGCGTTATCTCCAAACATATTAGAAAGAATTAACAGATACCCTGATGCACATTGTAAGATACTAGAAGTATCTTGTAAGCTATATGATGATATTAATGAAGAGAAGTATTCTTACATGGTCATTGATATGGCTGATAAAGAAATGATTATGCAGGAAATATATAAAGGTGTTGGTTCAAATCCATTTATAGCATTTAGATGGAGTAAAGCGTCAGGTGAAATTTATGGAAGAGGCCCTGCAGTCAATGCACTTAGTGCAATCAAAACCACTAACCTTACAGTAGAATTAATATTAGAAAATGCACAGATGGCTATCTCAGGCATCTATCAGATTGATGATGATGGTGTAATTAATGTGGATACAATCAACCTAGTTCCTGGAACTGTCATTCCTAAAGCACCTAATTCACAAGGCCTACAGCCAATTAGAGCAGCAGGATCATTTGATGTTGCTAATCTTATCTTAGGTGATATGAGAAATAATATAAAGAGAGCCTTATATAATGATATGTTAGGCGATCCAAATAAGACTCCTGCCTCTGCTACAGAGGTTGCTGAACGTATGGCAGACCTATCACGAAAGATTGGTTCAGCTTTTGGCAGGCTTCAAGCTGAGATGGTTCAACCTGTTTTACAGAGAGTCATCTACATATTGAGGCAACAGGGTCGAGTGGAAATGCCTACTGTCAATGGAAGAGAAGTCAAGATTAGGAGTGTTTCTCCCCTTGCTCAGGCTCAATCTAATCAAGACATAGTTTCTCTTAACAGATTCCTGCAAACAGTTTCAGGATCATTCGGCCCTGAGATTTTAAATATACTTATATCATCTGAGGAAACAGCATTGTATTTAGCCAAGAAGTTTGGTGTTCCTGATAATCTGATAAGGGACGCAGATGAACGACAGCAGTTAATACAAATGGCACAGCAAGTGCAACAATCACAACAGCAAGGAGAGATGCCAAGTGACCCAACCCAAATACTTGGGGGTTGATGGATACCAACGACCTCGTGAACAAGACGAAAGAATATCCCAAGATGTATTAGCATTATTCAATACCCCAGTTGGTATAAGTGTAATGCAGTATTTGAAATCTATAACTGTAGAAGCTATAGCAGGTCCTGCTATAACTGACTCAGAACTAAGACATATGGAAGGGCAAAGATATGTTATTGCTCTTATTACTAAAAGAATTAATCACGCACAAAGGATAAAGAAATGAATGATGCTCCACAAGAATCTGCTACAGAACAACCAGTAGAAGGTACTCCTGAGATTCTCAACCAATCTACTGACTCTGTAGCAGAACCATCTGCAAGACCTGAATGGTTGCCTGAGAAGTTTCAGACACCTGAAGATATGGCTAAGTCATATGGTGAACTGTCTACAAAGATTGGTCAAAAGGAAGAGGATATAAGAAAGACATTAACCGAAGAGTTAGAAACAGAAGCCTTTTCACAACGTCCTGCTAGTGCAGGTGACTATCAAATACCTGAAATATTAAGTGAGGAAGAGGCTGCAACAAATCCATTACTAAAAGAATGGGCTGAATATGCATGGGAGAATGGTTACTCTCAAGACGAGTTTTCTCATTGGGTTAATAGGTTTGCAGAGTTTCAAGACTCACAACAGCCTGACTTAGATCAAGTGAAAAAAACGTTAGGTGACAATGCAAATCAAAGAGTGGAGTCTGCTCAGTTATTTATGCAGAAGTTTTTTCCAACAGAAATGCAAGATGCAATAGCATCATTAGGTTCTTCAGCAGAAGGTATTAAAGCTGTAGAGTATATACAGAAACAAATGCAAAGCACTACTATATCTAATCAAGCAATCATACCTTCAGGTTTAACTCAGGAAGATGTTGAAGCAAGAATGAGAGATCCTAGATACTATGATCCTGCTAGAAGAGATAGAGGTTTTGTAGATCAGGTGAATAATGACTTCAAGAAACTTTATGGGTAGTGGCAGTTATAGTGGACAATCCATTGTAAAAGCAGACATATCACATATTAAATATCTACAAGATAACCTAAGAGATTCTGACGTAAGGGAGTGCATGATACATGGTGCTACTCCTTTTCGTGCTTTGATGTCGGCATTTAGAGAAGATAAAGCTGAAACATATACTGCTATTCTTGATGGTAAACCTGCAATGATGTTTGGTGTCACACCTGTCTATGAACAGATGATAGCAAAAATATGGGCGTTAGGTACATATAAGATAGATGAACATTCAATTAAGTTTCTTTTTTGGAGTAAGAAAGTAGTTGAATACTTCCAAAATCAATACTATCAGCTAGAAAATGTAGTGCCTGCAGACCATACAAGGACTATAGATTGGTTGAATTTCTTAGGGTTTACTATCCTTGAAGAGCCAGTAATGTTAAATGGATTTCAAGTATTGCGATTTATTCGTTGCAAAGATAAGAAATTTTTGATAAAGGATATAGAACAGCCTGTTATAAGCTGATGGCCCTTATGGATAACCAGATGATGCAGAAGACGGATAACTGGAAAAAGTAATTTTAATTTTTAACAGGAGATCTAATTATGGCTAATACAATAGACACAGCCTTTATTAGGCAGTTCGAAACTGAAGTTCATCTAGCTTATCAAAGAATGGGAAGTAAATTAAGAAATACTGTCCGTACTGTAAGCAATGTGAATGGAAGCTCAGTACGTTTCCAAAAGATTGGTACTGGAATTGCTACAACTAAATCCAGAAATGGACAAGTAACACCAATGGAATTAACACATACAACTGTAGATGTAACTATGCAAGACTTCTATGCTGCAGAGTTCATTGATAAGTTAGATGAGTTAAAGACTAACATAGATGAAAGACAAGCTGTTGCTCAATCTGCTGCTGCTGCTCTAGGTCGAAAGACAGATGAGTTGCTTATATACAGCAATGGACGCAGGTGCAAACTCAACTCAGATACATGATACAAGTTCAGCTTTGGAAAAAGCAGACTTACTTTCATTGTTTGAAACTATGGGTGCTGCAAACATACCTGAAGATGGTGGAAGATATTTAGCAATGAATCCTAAAGGATATGCTGACTTATTCCTTATCACAGAGTTTGCAAGTTCAGACTTTGTTGGTGAACAGAATCTACCATTCGCAGGTGGAATGTCCATGAAAGAGTTTTTAGGATTCAAAATTTTCTCAACTAATGCAATTACAGCAGGTAAAAATATTGCATATCATACCTCATCAGTAGGTCTTGGTATTGGTGCTGATGTAACTACTGAGTTAAATTATGTTCCTGAGAAAGTTTCTCACTTAGCAACCTCAATGATGTCAATGGGTGCTGTTGTTATAGATGACAACGGAATCTATGAAGTCCTTGATAACAACTCGTAACATAGGGAGATATTAATATGGCTTACGCAGCAAGTGGACTTCATAAAATGGCAGGTGCTAGTGGTGTTCAACTCTTTATATATCAAACAGCAGATGCGATTGCAGCAGTAAATAGTGCAGGCTATTTTAATAGTGCTGCAGGTATGTTGAATATTAGAGATCTTATTATAGTGATGGACACTAATACACCAACAACAAGTTTTGTTTCAGTTTTATCTAATAATGGATCAGTAGTTGACGTTTCAGACGGAACTGCTGTAGCAGAAACAGACTCAGACTAAAGGGAGGGGGAGCAATCCCCCTTATCTTATTATATGACAAGTACTGCAGCAAATTCGGCAATAGATATAGCATCAAGAGCATTGGTGTTAATTGGTTCTGAGCCTATAACTTCATTTGATACAGCTAGTACAGAGGCTTTAGTTGCATCTAATATGTATGAAGATACAGTTAGGGCTACATTATCTTCTGCTAGATGGAGATTTGCAACAGAGCAGGCAACATTAAATCAATTAACAGATGCACCAACTGGAAGATTTGATCTTGCACATCAACTACCAAGTGACTTACTTGTATTACATGGTGTTACAATTAACGACAGACTAATTGAATATACAGTATATGGTGACAAAGTATTCTCTGATTCATCAACAAATGATTCTTTAATTGCTGATTACACATTTAGAGCAACTGAAGACACATGGCCTAGTTACTTTTCCTTAGCAGTTCAGTATGCATTGGCATCTATATTTTCTACATCAATAGCTAGAGATGATGGATTAATGCAGGTAATGGAAGCAAAGGGCAATCAACTTATGGCAAAAGCTAGAAACATTGATGCACAACAACAGACTACAAGAAGATTATCCACATCAAGGTTCGTTACAAATAGGAGAAGTTAAATGGCTAGAGTGCGAGTGCCATTAAATAACTTTCAGTTTGGGGAGGTTAGTGCATCACTTACATCAAGAACAGACACAAAGGTTTACACAAACGCAGCAGAAGAAGTACGAAACTTCTTTATACGATCCGAAGGAGGATTGAAAAAGAGAACAGGTACAAAAAGATGGGCGAACTTCGGAAGTAATCCTGCTCATGCAACCAACATAAGACAGTCAGTTAGAATAGAACCTTTTATATTTTCAGATGATGAGAAATATATAATAGCCTTTAGTAATACTAGAATAGAAATCTTTCAGATAAATCCTAGTACTGGTGCAGTATCTTCAATACAAGCTATTACAAGTCAGTCATGGTTGGCAAACACAACATCTGCACCTTATCTTGAAGAGATTACGTTTGCTCAACAAGGTGACGTAATGTTTATTGCACATCAAACTTTTATGATAAGAATGTTGACTAGAACCTCTCTTACTACATTTGCAGTAAGTACATTTGCATTTGATCAATCAAGAGATGGTAATGAAATATTCCAACCATACTTTCCTTTTCAACCATTAGGTGTAACGCTATCTGCTAATGCAACAACAGGAAGTGGTAAAACCTTAACATCATCAGCCGATTATTTTGTGTCAGGTCATGTAGGTACAGACATATTAATTGGTGAAACGAGATGCAGGATAACTGGATTTACAAATGCAACAACAGTAACAGCTACTATTAATGGTACATTACGACAACAGTTACCAATAGATTCTTTAAAAACATTTGAGGGTAGTGGCGTAGTTCAGGTAACACAAGCCTTACATGGATTGGCTACTGGAGCATCAGTAACATTTGAAAGATCAGGTGCAGTTGGTGGAGTTGCAAATAGTAATATAAATGGTGCTAGATCTATTACTGTTATAGATGAAAACACATACGAGTTTACTGCAGGCAGTAGTGCTACAGCCACATCAAGTGCTATTGGTGGTGGAAGTCCTAGAGTTNTAACAAGTGNAGCAACTACTGAGTGGCAAGAACAAAGCTATTCAGCAGTNAGAGGTTATCCTGCAGCAGTTACATTTCATCAAAATAGATTATGGTTTGGTGGTACATTATCTCAACCTGATGGTATATGGGGGAGTAAGTCAGGGCAGTTCTTTAACTTTGATATAGGTGATGCTGAAGATGATGATGCATTAGATTTAACTGCAAACGTAGGTGAGATATTTACAATAAGACATTTAGTTTCAAACAGAGATTTACAGGTCTTTACTACAGGTGCAGAGTTGTTTGTTCAGGCTCCAACTGATAAACCAGTTACACCTGCTAACGCACAGATCAGAAGACAAACTCCGTATGGAAGTTCTTTTGTTAAGCCTAGTGTATTTGATGGTGCGACTTTGTTTATACAGAAAACTGGTAGTGCATTAAGAGAGTTTTTATTTACAGATTCAGAAGCAGCTTATACATCTGTGGCAGTATCAGGCCTTGCTCCTCATTTAATATTAGACCCAGTACAGATGACATCAATTAAAGGTGCATTGAATCGAAGTGAGTCGTATGCTTTCTTAGTTAATAATGATGGTACATTGGCTGTATTCTATTCGGTTCGTGGAGATCAAAAAGCAGGTTGGGCTTTGTGGAATACACAAGGAACATGGCATAGCATTTGTTCAGTACATGAAAGATTGTTTGTAGTAGCAGGTAGAGATGATGGATCAGGAACAAGTAAATACTTTTTAGAAGAGTTTCAAGACGATATGCCTATGGATTTTTGTGATAGTTTTAGTGGAAGTAGTAGTGCTTTTGGTAGTTTAGGATCACACTTTGCCAATGATGCAGTCGTTAAAGCTACAAATGGTAATGACTTTCTTGGTAGCTTTACTGTGGCAGGTGCAGCAATAGATGCATCTACCATTAAGACTGGCATAACTCAGGCATTTATTGGCTATGCATTTACACCTACACTAAAGACTTTACCTATAGATGCATCAATTCAAGGTGGGCCATTAACAGGAGAGCCTAGACAGATTCCTAAAGTTGTTTTAGATTTATTTGAAACTACAGCAGTAAGTGTTACTGGACCTAATGATACATCTACAACTAGAGATCTTGTCATAAGGAATGTGACAGATGATATGAGCAATGATAGAGTTGCAGTAACAGGCAAAGAAGAGTTTAGAATGTTAGGGTATAGTCGTGATCCAAGAGTAACAGTATCGCAATCGTTTCCTTTGGATCTTCAAATTAACGGAATGATAGTAGAGGTAGCATTTTAATGTGGCAATTAGCAGTAGCATCAGCATTTATAACAGCCAAAGGTCAAATGGACGCAGCAGCAGGTGCGAAAGTAGAAGGCAGACTTACTGAAAGAAATATTAAAACGCAGGGAAAGATTAGAAAGTTACAAGCCTTACAAGAACATAATGATATTATGGCAAACCTACAATCATTTAAAGCAACAAATGCTTCTATCGTAGGTGTGACTGGAAGGGCTGAAGATAGATCTTATAAGGCTATGATTAAAAAGGCAGAGCAAGATAATAAAACATTAGCACAAAGATCTAATTATCAGAATCTTGCAGAACAAAGTAAGTACTCTCAACAAGCAGTTATGGCAGTAACAAAAGCTAACAATATATCTAGGGCTTATAGATATAAAGCATTTGGTACAATACTAAGTGCAGGATACAAAGCTAGTACTATGACTGGTGGTGGCATGGGTTCAAGTACAGATATGGGTAACATTACATAATGGTACAGTTTATAAAATCAAAACCTACTACCTTTAGAAACAAACCAGTTGGTGTTGTTGCTGCAGACACAGGAGCAATACAACTAGGTAATGCTGTATCAGAGTTAGGTAACTCTATGCAAAAGATCTTTTGGGAAGAGGCAAGGCAAGATGCGATAAAGTCAGATGTTGAAAGAGCAAAGACATTAGCAGTAGCAGATCAAGGTAAAATTATATTTGAAAAAGCTAACTTTACTCAAGTAGGCACTCCATATGCAGAGAAAATATTAGCACAAAGATATAGTGATGCAGTTGGATTACAATCTAAATCAGAGTTTGCAAAGCTACAAGCTGAGAATAGATATGATAAAGAAACATTTGATACACAAGCTAATGGATATATAGAAGCAAAGATTAAAAGTTTTAAAGATAATGGAATGGAAAAATACATTCCTGATTTTATAACTAAGATTACAAATCAAAAGGTTTTACATTCTAATAAAATATTAAATGATACTATAGGCAGAGATGAAAGAGTTGCTGCTCAAAATCTTTTGCTAACTACAAAAGATAATATAAACGCATTGCAAACACTTACATATAATAAACAAAACTTTCAGTTCTCAGAGGTTGAGGGGCCTGAAAGTGAAAAGCAAATGAATGTTGATATTGATAATACTGTTACAGATATTAAAGAAAGTATCAATAGCCTTGTAGCAGAAGGACATATTAAAGCACCTGCTGCTGCAGATATGATGTCTGAACTAAGAAGAAATCAAGCCTATGGTGTTGTTAATAACATTGTAGATAAGTTAGGTGAAGATGCTAGTGCTATAAAGGCTATAGAACAGCTATTTCAAAGTAAGAATGTATCACCACAACTTGAAAACTATTTGATGAGAGCAACTAAAGGCAAAATAAATAGAGATGACTTATTAAAAATATACAGATTAAAGAATGAATTAAATCTAACTAAAACAGATATGAGTGTTATCTCACGAGAGATAAGCAATAGATCAGGTGATGCTAGTAAATTACTTGAAGGTATGGAAAAGGAATATGCCTCAATTAACTTTGCTAATTTACTTAAAGGTGGATCAGGTAATAAACTTCTTAACAATGACAAGGACACAAGAAAAGGAATTAATGATGGTATTGATTACAATTCAAATGAATTAATTACCTCGATTAGTTTCTTCAGTCTTCCTGCAGCAAAGTATTCAGATGTTGTAAAACAAATAGGTAATGTAGATGTACTGCCTACATTTGCACACGATATATTTAAAGCTGATAATATATTAAACTCTTCTGCATTTGCAAATCAAAGTCCTGCTGTGAAGAAGAATGTTGCAGCTAGAACATTAGATATGTGGAAGAATGTAGCTTACACTAATACTGGTGCATCAAGATTGCAGGGATATGATGATGAGTACTTTAAGTTTAGTTTAATAGATGCTGCAGCTTCTGTAAATGGCAATGATTTAGTTGGTATATTTGATTATTTTTCAAGACCAAATACTACAAAGAAAGAGCTAGATAACTCTGTAATGACATCATTTGCAAAGTTTTATCCAGACTCTAAAGCAACAACTATTAAGGGTGCTTTAAATGAAATCCTTACAGATGCTAAGATACCAAGACATTCGTGGAATTTAATGACACCATACGCTAACAAACTTATGGTATTCAAAAATGCTAAGAATGATCAGGGCAAAGTAGTAGAGTTTACTAAAGAAAGTATGCAAACTGTTTTGCAAGAAACATATGAAAATATGTTTGTCGAAGATGAAACTGTTTATGATTACTTTGCAAAAGATTTAACAACCAACACTCAGTACACACCTAAAAGAAAATATACTGGTATTACCTATGATAAGTTTAAAGTTCATGTAAATAATATTATTTCTGAAACAACAAAAGGCTATGATAGTCTTGGAGAAGATGTATTTCTTTTACCTGATGTTAGGAACACACAGTTTGGAGATCAGAGATATACCTTAGTAGATAAAGATGGCATTGTTATATTAAATGCAGAAGGTGTTGAAACAACATTTAATACTAAAGAATTTGATAAGTCATTAAAGAATCAAAGCATTGAAGAAAATAAAATAACATTAAGCAATGCTTTAAAGTTAAGGGCCGAAGATATGGGTGCGACAATACCTCCGTCTTTATTTAATGCAAATATAGAAGACATAAACTTTACTGATTTTATATCTCCTAATGATTTAGACTTAGGTTACACATCAACATTTCAATCTATTAAAGAATTAGATGCACCTGTACTAGCAGGAGATTTTGTTGGCAGAGATGCAGTTGAAACATTTAAATCAGAAGATCAAAAAGAATTTGAGTCTGTAACAAAGTTTGGAACTGCAGAAGATACTAAGAAGGTAGGAGAAACATTAAAGGTATTTAAAAACTATGTTGATGGTCTTGAGCCAAACTATCTTGAGAATAAGATAAGTGAAAAGGGTTATCAGAATCCATCTTGGAAGTATATCCAAGAATCTATTATAACAAAAAATAGTATAACAGATAAACTCAGATCTTTATATACAGAATTAACAACACCTGATGTCGCTGTAGAAATTCAAAATGATTTAATTGATGTGGTAAAATTTACTGCAGGTAAAGAAGGATTTAGAACAAGAACATATAGAGATGCATCTACGTTATCTATTGGTAGAGGATTTAATGTTAGATACCTAACTGAAAACGATTATTCCTTTATTCCCAAGGACTTAGGAGCAGAACTTAAAGTACTACAGAAAGATCTACTTGCTAATAAAAACCTTACAAAAGAACAGCTAGTAAGAAAGTCTAATGACTTTCAAAGATTACTTGAGTCAAAAGGTATTAGAGGTTTACTCCAACAGACTGCAGATAAAATATACACAAGTAAAATGAAAGACATATATCAAAAATACACTAAAGAGTTTCCAATGTTTAGCACTCTATCAGGTGAAAGACAAAGTGCAATTATAGATTTCTCATATCAACTAGGCCATGAAAATGTAAAGGGTAAGTTTCCAAAATATTATCAAGCTATAAGTAATGCTTTGAATAGTGATGACATAGATGTAAGAGATTATTATTTTAGGCAAGCAGGGTTTCATCAAACATATAATGTAGGTCAGTATGGGAATACCAAGACTCTTATTCATAATCAAACAAGAGGTAGAGTGAGAGAAAGAACAGCCATGCTTGGTTTTAATATAAGAGATATAGATTTCTTAGATGAGGATATGAGTTGATAGATCCATTTGAGCCAGAGTTTAAACAAACAAAAGGTCCTACCTTTCAGCCACAGGGCGATCAAGATATAACACCATTGCATTTTGTCTATCCTGATAGTGAGGGTAAGGTAGATCCAAGTTTTGTTGAAGGATTTAAAGCTAATTTAAAATATCAATGGCTACCTATTACGAATGCAACACAAGAGTATTTAGCATACTCTGCTATGCCATATGATGAAGAGTTTGATTTTAAACAAACTGTGCAAGATAACGAAGACTATGTATACGCAGATGAACTATCTCGTGCAAAGAATCTTGAGCATTACAATTATATTAAACAAGATCTATTAGCACTTGAAGAGAACAGAAAGGTTTATCAAAGATCAGGAATAGGCTCTACGTTAGTTGCAGGTGTTATTGATCCACTTAATATAGCTTTCTTCCACCCAGTATTTAATACTGGTATTAAAGCTGCATGGGCTGCAAAGTCAGCATTGGGTGTTACTAAAGAAGCAGGTAAGATGGGATTCTTATTTGGAATGACTAGCGAAGCACTAAGGGCCCCTTTTGATCCATATAGTACACCAGTAGAATCTATTGTTAATGTTGGATCTAATACAGTATTTGCAGGTTTGTTAGGAGGTGGTGCGAGAGGTATCACAAGTAAGTTTGGTAATATAGTAAAGAACCATAAGTCTAAAAAGAATCCTGATTCAGCTAAATCATTTGATGTATCCCTTAATGAAAAGGCAGATGATGTTCAGGTTGGTGCGTTAACGCCTGAAGAAACAGGTTTTTCTAGTTTGAAACAATTACCAATAGATAAAATAAACTTTATGAATAAGTTACTACCTTCAAGACGTATTCAGTTTGGTAAGTATGATGGTGTAGATGCACCTGATTCTGTTAAAGATTTGCATATGAAGATAGCATATAACGCTAGTGTATCTGCCAAAGGTAAGCCAATACAATCTATAGATTCAATGCAACAGGTATATAACGCTAGAGGTCTTGATGTTGAGAATGTAATTGATAATCTTTATATGCAAGAAATGTATAAAGTTGATGGTACTGGCAAAGTAGCAGGTATGGATTATCTTTCAACATATCAAAAGTTACAGGATAAGTTTGGTAATCCTATGCAAACTAAATATTTTAATGACGCTGCACAAAATTATACGCAAACAATGCCATCTAAAGCTGAATTTAGAGAAGAGATTATTAATTTACAGATATTAAATGGTAACCCTGCATGGAATAAAGCATATTTTTCTAATATACCTGAGTACAAACGTAAAGGTATGGAACGTATATCACAGTTTTATAGGGATTTTGATGAACTGGCACAAGATGTTGGTGTCTTTCATACTAAAGAAAGCACTAAAGCTGCACTTTTAAAGATGCAAGCTAGGTTAGATGAACTTGATGACAAGATTCTTAAGGCTAAAGATCCAGTATTCAAAGAGATATTGAGGTTAGCTAAGATAAAAGAGTTAAGAAAGAAAGAGTTTTATACTGGATATACTGCAACAAGAGATAATTATAAGTGGGCCATCTATTATGATAAGAATCTTTTATTAGATAACCCTGATAAACAAAAAGAATTAGCTACAGTTTTTAGAGATCACTTTATGACAGAGGGATTTGTTACTAAGTGGACTGGTAATAAGAATGAGAGAGTTCCTATTACTAATGTAGAGCAGGCACAGAAGACTGCAGATGATTTTGTTAATCTTATTTTAGAAAAAGGTGATGATCCTTATGGATATAACACACCTATGGGTGTTGGAAAGTCCAAACACATAATGATGAGAGCCACTAATATACCTGAGTGGAAAGTTAAAGACTTCATTATTAAAGATCCTGCTATTCTTACACAATACGCTAAGATGATGGGCTTTAGAATTGAATACGCAAGAAAGTTTGGTGATGATTCTATAGATTATATATTAGATATGGTTGAAGCTGAAATGAGATCAGCCAAAACACACTCAGATAAAGCTATTGCAGGTATTAAATCAGATTTACTTGCAGATTATGAACGAGTTGCAGGTCAAATGACTCGTGATCCAACGAGATGGGATACAAAGTTTGCTAGAATATCTAAGAAAATATCAGGAGTAACATATCTTACAGGTGCAGGTGTTACA
>JGI24005J15628_10000968_pt1 | contig 15720 bp, 25 predicted proteins | sample LinPmetageLP40_FD_15628 | JGI IMG/M metagenome (IMG submission 15628)
GACGATCTCTTAGCGTTTGTAATGCTAATGAATCCTTCTTTCAGTATTGGTCCACACCACAGAGTGTTGTGTGATCAACTAATGAAATTAGAGAAGGGTGAGACGGATCGTCTTATGATTTTTATATCACCACGTTCTAGTAAATCATTAATCACATCTACTTACTTTCCAGCATGGGCGCTGGGGCGTAATCCATATTGGCAAGAAATTGCAGTATCGCATAGTGATGACTTAGCTACAAGGTTCGGTCGTGCTATTCGTGACATTGTAAATACAGATGCATACAAATCTATATTCCCAAAAATAAATATTCGTAAAGATAACAGAGCGGCAAACTCATGGGGTCTTGAATACAAAGGCAAGCAAGCAGGTTCATTCTTAGCAGCTGGTTCTGGTTCAGGTATCGCAGGGTTTGGTGCACACTTGGCAATCATTGATGATCCTATATCAGAGCAAGATGCCTACTCAAAGACTAGACGTGACAGTTTAAATGCATGGTACTCATCAGGTTTACGTACAAGGTTAATGCCTGGTGGTAAAGTTGTACTTGTTATGACAAGATGGCATGAAACAGACTTAGCAGGTTTTTTATTAGATCAACAAGAGACTGCACCTATGGCAGATAAGTGGGAAGTAGTACGCATACCTGCCCTAAATACGACAGAATCTTTAGAAACTTTAGAACCTGCACGTAAAAAGCTATTAAAACAAGGATATTTGTCCCAAGATTTTACTAAATTAAAGCTAGGTGAGTCCTTTTGGCCTGCACCTGACAAAGAAGGTGGCTTTTGTTGGACAACTTCGGACATAATCAGGACTAAAAACAACACACCTGCTTTTAAATTTGACGCATTGTACGGACAATCACCCTCATCTGAGGAAGGTAACATACTTAAAGCGGAATGGTGGCAGGATTGGACTAAAGAGGAAGCACCTGAGTGTACATATATTATACAATCATGGGATACTGCGTTCTCAACTAGGACAACAGCCGATTATTCTGCAATAACTACGTGGGGTGTATTCGATAATGGGGTATCTGCCCCCAATGTGTGTTTATTAGGAGCTGAAAGGGGCAGATGGGACTACCCAACACTGCGACAGAAGGCAATTGACAAGTATGAACAGCATCAACCTGACTCAATCCTTATAGAGAAGAAGGCATCAGGTCAATCGTTGATACAAGACCTACGAATGACAGGACTTCCTATCTTTGAGTTTAATCCAGACAGAGATAAGGTGGCAAGAGTGTATGCAATCACTGCATTGTTTCACAATGGTAGGATATATGCACCACATGACCGTACATGGGCACATGAAGTGATGGAAGAAGCTAGAACATTTCCAACAGGCAACCATGATGACTACATTGACACACTATCCCAAGCATTACTTTGGATGCGTAACGGTGGTTACATAGAGCATAGCGAGAATACATGGGTTGACAAGGCCGAGCAAAGAGTATATAATAGAAAAGAAGCAGCTTACGGCAAGAAGAGAGGGTTATATTATTAATAAGGATACGAAATGGCAATTGAGAAAAAAATAGACTTAGACGAACTAGAATCAGGTGTAAGTATGCCTGATGGTACAGAAGAATTAGAAGTAGAAGTAACAGACGATGCAGAACTAGAAGCTGCAGAAGCAATGGGTCTGTTAGAGGACGAAGAAACATTAGAAGATGAGTTTACTGCTAACTTAGCAGAGCTTATGTCGGAAGAAGATCTTGAATTAATTTCAGGTGAACTACTAGAAGGTTTTGAACGTGATAAAGACTCACGTCATGAATACGATAACATTGCAGAAGAAGGTGTAACTCTATTAGGGTTTCAAGATGAACAAGGTGATGAACCTTTTCCAGGGGCATGTAGTGCAACTCACCCTGTCTTAGCACAAGCAGTTGTAAAATTTCAAGCAAAAACATATAAAGAATTATTTCCAACAGAAGGTCCTGTACGTACGCGTATCATGGGGCTAGACACAATGGAAAAACAAGAACAAGCAACACGTGTTCGTCAGTTTATGAATTGGCAAACACAAATACAAATGCCAGAGTATGGCCCAGAACTAGATCGTTTATTATTTTATGTATCATTGTATGGTACTGCATTTAAGAAAACATATTGGGATCCAACCATGCAAAGAGCACGTACCGAATATATTAAAGCTAGTGATTTTTATGTAGATTATTATGCATCTAATTTAGAAACAGCAGAAAGATTTACACACAAATATGTTCTATCAAAAAACGAAATTAGAAAATTACAAATAGCAGGAATGTTCCGTGACATAGACGTTATGGAAACTGAGATTGATGAAGACGCTGCAACCGAAACAGCAAACGAAGCTGTGGGTAGAAGTAGACCTGGTCAAATAGATGATGAGGTTGAAATTTTAGAAATGCATGCTAATGTAGATTTACCAGGTTTTGAAAACGAAGATGGATTAAAACTTCCATACATTGTTCACATGACTAAAGATCAACAAGTACTATCTATAACTAGAAACTGGGATGAAGAAGATATTTTAATGAAAAAGAAAATGTACTTCACACATTATACAATGATTCCAGGTTTAGGTTTTTATGGTTACGGATATTTACATTTAATTGGTGGTCTTACTAAGACTGCTACTTCCTCTATGCGTCAACTTATTGATGCTGGAACCTTTGCAAACTTACCAGGGGGTTTCAAGGCACACGGTCTTCGTGTACTTGCCCCTGATGAGCCTATCTCACCAGGTGAATGGAGGGAAGTAAATAGTCCAGCAGGAGATTTACAAAAATCATTACAACCATTACCATTTAAAGAACCATCAGGAACTTTATTTAACTTAATGCAATATGTTACAAATCTTGCAAAAGAGTTTGCCGATGCGACAGATAGTGTAGTAGAACAAGGTTCTAACTATGGTCCAGTCGGCACTACAATGGCTTTGCTAGAGCAATCTTCAAAGCTATTCAACGCTGTGCACAAACGCTTACATGCTGCTCAATCCAAAGACCTGCGTATTCTCGCTAGAATAGATAGCGAATATCTTCCAGATATGTATCCTTATGAAGTCGCGGGTGGTGCACAGCAAGTTTTCAGAGAAGACTTCAATTTAAAATCAATTGATGTTATTCCAGTATCAGATCCTAACATGCCTACTGAGGCACATAGGATTGCTAAGATAAATGCTATTATGTCTATAGCACAACAGAACCCAGCTGCATATAACATGCAGACTATTAGTATGGAACTGTTTGCAGCTATGGGAGTAGAAGAACCTTCTAGATATTTAGCACAATCACAACAACCTATGTCAGCTAATCCTATTACAGAGAACATGGCTGCTATGAAAGGTACACCTTTACAAGCACAGATGGAACAAAATCATGATGCACACATTGTTACTCATGGAACTATCTTACGTAACCCAGCTTATAAAGAAAATCCACAACTGCAACAAATATTAATGGGGCACATAACTGAACACTTAGCTATGAAGTACCAACAAGAAATGATGCAGATGATTCAAGATCCTCAAGCTCAACAAGCATTGATGATGGCTCAGCAACAAGGACAACCACTACCAATGGAAATGCAAAATCAAATTGCAATGATGGCAGCAAATGCTTCAGACAAAGTATTACAGTTTGATGAAGAAAAAGCTAAGATCATGGCTGGTGAAAATCCTACTACTGAAGAAGAAAGAATGGAATTACAGAAACAAGATCTCGCATTGCGTGCGCAAGGGGAGATGAATAGGCTTAAGATACATCAAGACAAGATGGATCTTGAAGAAGCGAAACTTATGACAACGGATGAAAACGAGGATGAGGATCGTGCGCTTAGACTAAAAGAAGCGGAAATGAAATTTGCCAGTAACATGGCAAAAGATGCTGCCAAATCTATGGATGCAGCAGTTAAAATAACTAGACTATAAGGAGTATACTATGCCAAATTTAGCATATAAACAACCTGCGCTGCAAAGAAACAAACCAATGGATTATGCAAAACCCGCAGGAACTAAATCAAAAGGAAGTTCTATGAAAAAGAAAAAACCAGCTACTAAAAAGAAACAAGGTTATAACGATAGAAAAGATGAATCTATTGCTATGCGTGTTAAAAAGAAAAGAACTAAGAAACAAATGAAATCAAGCCGCGACGAATCTTATGGCAAGTTTGGAAGTGGTAAAGGTAAAGGCAAGATCAATAAGTAATGCCTTTTAAATCGGCTAAACAACGGCGCTATCTTCACGCTAATCATCCTAAGATTGCTAAAAGATGGGAAGCAGAAGCTAGCGTCAAAACAAAAAAGAAAAAAAGTGGCAGTAAAAGCAAAATCAAAAAAAGCTAATCCATATACTAAACCTGGATTACGTAAAAGAATTGTATCACAAGTTAAGTCGGCGGCTACTCATGGTACTAAAGCAGGTCAATGGTCTGCTAGAAAAGCACAACTAGTAGCAAAGAAATATAAAGCTGCTGGTGGTGGTTACAAGTAATGGCTTTAACTAAAGCACAAACGAGTTTAAAAAACTGGGGCAAACAAAAGTGGCAAACGAAGTCTGGGAAGAAGTCAAGCGTTACTGGAGAAAGATACCTACCAAAGAAAGCTATCAAAGCATTGAGCTCAGCAGAATATGCCGCGACTACAAAAGCCAAGAAAGCAGCCAAGAAGAAAGGGAAGCAATTCTCAAAACAACCAAAGTCAATAGCAAAGAAAACAAAAAGGTATAGAACATGAAGGGCGTAAAACATTATACGAAAGACGGTAAAGAGTGGAAAGGTGCTACTCACAAAATGCCAGGTGGTAAATTACATACAGGTAAAACACACGGTAAAAATAGCAAAGCATTAGTACACAAAAAAGGTAAAACTAAAAAGTGAAAAAACCTGACTCAAGATTAAAGAGAGCTGGCGTATCTGGTTTTAATAAACCTAAACGTTTAAGTGATAGTAGTGGTAAGTCACACATAGTTGTAGCTAAAGAAGGTGACAAGATTAAAACAATTAGGTTTGGTCAATCAGGAGTAAAGACTAATCAAACAGTAGGACAACGTAAAGCTTTTAAATCTAGACATGCAAAGAATATATCCAAAGGCAAAATGTCTGCGGCGTATTGGTCTGATAAGGTAAAGTGGAGTCCAAGTAAAACTAAATCACCATCTAAGAAATGGGTTAAAGGATCGTGAAAGTAAGTGATAAGACTAGTATAGATATGCCAATACGAAATCTACTCAGCATTGTAGCTGCAGTAGCTGTAGGTGTATGGGCTTACTTTGGTGTAGTATCAAGAATTACTAGTATGGAAACATCATTAATTTTAGCGGAGAAAGATTTAGAAAAGAACACAGAGTTTAGAATCAAATGGCCACGTGGTGAAATGGGAACCTTGCCTGCAGATTCAGAACAGTATATGCTTATTGAGTTTATGTCAGAACAAGTAGAAGCTATGCAAACAGAAATGGAATCTATGATGAGTAACACAGTTAATATAAATTTTTTAAAAGATCAAGTATCTCAGTTACAAGGTGACGTAGAAAAACTAAAAGATAAAGTGAGGCAAAATGGAACCAGTCATTAGTGTAGTTTTTGCTTTAATCATGTATGTTAATGGTTCAATGGATGGTTTTATGATGACTGATGGTTTGTCTAAGTGTCTTAAATCAAAAAGAGAAGCAGAAAGAAATCTATCAGATAATAGAGTTAACGTTATCCGTTACGAATGTGATAGAGTTAAAGCAGAACTCAGACCAGATTTTGAGGGTGAGTTAAAAATATATAAAATAATTAAATAAACCTGGAGGGGAAATGTTAAAATATTTAGCATCCATACCTGTAGTATTGTCTGTATTGGCAGCTACTTATGGAGCATTCAACTATACAAGTAAACTTACTGCACAAATAGATGCAAGTACTACTACTATAGCTTTATTAAAAGCAGAAGTAATTAACTTAGAGAAACGAATTTACGGTGATATAGATAACATACACACTATTTTTAATGATAAAACATCTAGAAATTCTAATAACTATGCGGAAGCTAGGGAAGAGCTCGTAAAAGAAATGGCNGAAATGNCAACATGGGTNGGNAGACTCGAGGGCATTGTTGCGGCACTGCGTGATGGTTCATACAAACTAGCATCTCAAGCAGAGTANCANGCGTTAGAAGAGCTCGTAAGAAATAATAGTGAAGCAGTAAGAGACATGGGATACGACATAAAAGAAATTGAAAGAGTAGCATCGGGTGGTTATTAATGAATTACGAAAGAAAACTATTAGCTTCTCTTATTATATTATTAATTTTTTTATGTTTGTTTAGTAGTAAAACAGAAGCACGTAATGATTATTTAGGTTCAAGTAACAGTAGTTGTGAGCGTGGTAGGATAGAACTATACACAGAACTAAGGGGGCAAGATGGTAAGAGCATGTACTTAGATGGTGATGGTAATGTCGATAATAATTATAATAGTTATAGTGATGACGTTAACGGAACTGTAGGCATACGTTTTAGCTGGCCATTACAATCAACATGTAATGATGACACTATACAATTACTCCGCGAAAATGATCAATTAAGGCAAGAACTAGAACTACTAGCTAACTGTGCTAAATATCAAGATCTTGAACTAGGCCCTGAGTTTGCAACTGTGCGAGAAATGTGTAAAGGTGTGTCAAAGAAAAAAGAACCTAGTATAAAAGTAACAGTAGAAGAAGAAATTCCTAAAGTAATCTTGACAGTTCCTCTTAGATAGTATATAATAATATACAGTATACTTTAGGAGAAGAGGCCTAAAGTTATGTTAATATAGTAACAGGAGGTAACATGGCTACAGCCAACGATTACAAAGACAGACTACAAAAAATTATTGATGAATCTATAGAAGCTAATACTTCTCAGATTTTGCAAGGTGCTTCTTCTATGGAAGACTACAAGTACATGCTAGGTATACAACATACCTTAGGTGATCTTAAAGACAGATTACATACCGAACTAATTAAATTAGTAAAGGATTCCCATGAGTAAAAGTAAATTACCAAAACCAGCAGGTTATAGGTTAATGTTAAAACCTAGAGAAATAGCTAATAAAACTGCAGGGGGCATATTCTTAACTGATGAACTTGTAGAGCATGCAAAGTTTTCATGCGTAGTATCTCAGATAATTGACATGGGGCCTGATGCTTACAAGGATCATAGCAAAGCTAAGACCGAATGGGCTAAGATAGGTGACTGGGTATTGACTGGAAAGTATGTAGGACTTAAATTTGTATACGAAAAAGAAACGTATACTATTATAAATGATGACGAAATCATAGCTATTGTGCCTGATCCTTCAAAGATTAGTGCGAAATAGCCTTGCATTACCAAACAAATTAGTATACAATATACACTGATAGTGATAAACGCGGTTCACAACCGAGGAGATCTAAATGATAGACGAAGAAAATAAAGGTATAGCTGACAATGAAACCGAAGAGGATATAATTGTTGAACTGCCAGATGAAGAAACTACAGGAATTGAAACTGTAGATGCAACGACTGAAGAACCTAGTGATGCAGAGGTTCCTGAGGAAGAAGCAGTTGAAGAAGATACAGAAGAAGAGGAATCAGAATCTGTAGAAGAAGAAACTGAAGAACCAAAGGATAATAAAGCATTCGGCAAGCGCGCTGAAAAACGTATTAAGCGACTTGTTGCGCAGAAAAAAGAACTTGAAGAGAAACTCAAGGGCTATGAATCCGAAAAGGATACTTGGCTAAGTGAGAAAAGCGACCTTAAAAATAAGCAAGCTGACTCTGAGTTGGACGCAATCAACCAGTATATGGAAAGATTGGAGTCTCAAGAATCTCAGGCTTTAAGTGTACTTAGGACTGCAAAAGAAGCTAGCGACGTAGACGCTGAGATCAAGGCAACTGATGTCTTAGCATCTGTGAAAGCAGAGAAGCTAGTGGCCAAACAATATAAGGCTAGAGCAGAAAAAGGTTTAGGAACAACTAGACCAGACAGTACTGCAAAGACGGAAACTAAAGCGGCAGCACGACCAGCTACCCAACTTCCAGATCGCAAAGCATTAGCTTGGCAGAAACGGAATAAGTGGTTTGGGGGTGGTGATACTGGAGACAGGATCAAAACTCAAGCAGCATTAGTTATTCATAAAGAACTACTCGATGAAGGTATAACACCTCAAGATGTAGCAGATGAATACTATAGTGAGCTAGACGCTAGGTTAACTACCGAGTTTCCAACTCTTAGAAAACAGACTGTTAGGAAAGTTCCTACAGTTGTAGGCGGAACGCGCTCCGCAACGGGAAAACGCAAAGTTACTTTGACAGGTCCAGAAGTGGAAATGGCAAATAGACTAGGTGTTTCTTATCAAGATTATGCGCGAGAAAAAATGCGCCAAAATAAGGCGGGGAGCTAATATGACACAAGCAACTAAAACAAGCCGTACGACTAGAGCTTCGGCAACTCGAGCAAAAAGATCATTCGAGGCACCTTCTAAATTAGAAGCACCTCAAGCACCAGACGGGGTAGAATATTTATGGGTTCGTCACGAACTACTAAATAATCCTGATGATGCGAATGTTCATGAACGTCTGCGCGAAGGTTATGAAATTGTTAAACCTGAGGAATTAGGGGAAAACTACATAGTCGACGTAATGACAACTGGTAAGCACGCAGGTGCTGTCCGTTCAGGTGATCTCATTTTGATGAAACAAGATGCAGAGTACATGAAAGAAAAGAGACAGTACTACGAAACACAAACAGCTAAAGCGGCTCAAGCATATGGGCAAGATTTAAAATCGCAAGCGCACTCAAGTATGCCAGTAGAGGATACATCCTCAACCTCCGTATCAGGAGGAGCGGCTAAACAAGCTAAGTTTCAAGACTAACACCGCGTTAGTTATTAATTGACATTTAGCGTATAAGCAATAAGGAGAATTTATGGCTTATGGTTTATCACCCGTAAGACAATCCAACGGTGGGACAATTCGTCTCAACAACTGGGTTGACGGAAACGGGTATCAAGTTGCTGCTACTGCACCTTCAGCATTTTTTGAAGGTGATACTTGTTCTTTATCAAGTGGTCTATTAGTAACCGACATTGGGAGTGGCAATACAGGCGCTCTTGTCGGTGTTTTTTGGGGCGCAGAATACCAGGACAACAGTACAGGCGACGTAAGATTTGTTAGATCAATTCCTGCAAGCACTGTAGCAAAATCCAATTTCAAAGTTTACGTTTATGACGATCCATCAACGATCTTCAAAATGGAAGCAGACCAAGCTGCGTCAGCATTGACGTTAGCAGACGTTGGAGCTAATGCACAGAACTTAACAGGTGCTGGTTCAACAGTAACATTTAAAGGTGGATCATCTCTTGATTCATCAACAGCAAGTAACACGCAAAATGCAACACAACAAGCTTACCCTTTTCAGATTTTAGGATCTGCTCAGGATAACTTGCAGTACACTGCAGTTGGAACTCCAATGAATGTACTTGTTAAAATTAACACTCATTCGTGGGGTCGCTATGATGGCAACTTCCCGACTGCTTAATTGAAAGGTAATATACAATGGCTATAACTAGAGGTCAATTACTCAAGCAATTAGTACCGGGCTTGCATGCAATCTTTGGAACGGAATATAAACGTTACGAAGACGAAGCAGCGATTTTGTTTGAGAACGAAAAATCAAATAGAGCTTTTGAGGAAGAAGTACTCTTCCCAGGGTTCGGCGAAGCATCAGTAAAATTTGAAGGTCAAGGCGTAAATTACGCTAATACAGGTGAAGGTTGGGTAGCACGCTACACAAACGAAACTGTAGCAATGGCTTTCGCAATTACTGAAGAAGCTATGGAAGACAACTTATACGACAAGCTGTCTACCAGACTAACAAAAGCATTAGCTAGATCAATGGCTGCTGCTAAACAAACTAAAGGTGCGGCTGTGTACAATAACTCGTTTACGGGTGGTGCATTTGCAGGTGGTGACGGTGTTTCATTAATTAACGCTTTACACCCACTTCAAGACGGATCACAAACTGCTGCTAACAGAAANGGAGCTAACACTCCTACAGTTCAAGCTGAGCTTTCAGAGACTTCTCTAGAGCAAGGCTTAATTGANNTAGCAGGATTTGTAGATGATAAATCTATNCCGATTGCTGCACAAGCTAGAACTCTTCACATTCCAAGACAATTGGTATTTGTGGCTGAGAGACTAATGGCGTCTCCATACAGAGTTGGAACAGCAGACAATGATGTCAACGCAATCGTATCTACGGGTATGGTTCCAGGTGGATATCATGTTAACCATAGATTTACTAATAGTAAATTCTGGTGGTTAAGAACTGATGTACCAAACGGTATGAAGCACTTCACTAGAGCTCCAATCGCAACTTCCATGGAAGGTGACTTTGAGACTGGTAACGTTAGATACAAATCTAGAGAGAGATATTCATTTGGATTCTCTGACTGGAGAGGTCTATACGGTTCAAATCCAGCCTAACGGCTGAGGGAGGGGGTATTAATTTGCCCCCTTTCCATACTAAATAAACCCAGAGACTACGAAAGTAGATTATAAACAAAAGGATAAACAATGGGAAAAACAACTTTTAGCGGACCAATTAGAGTAGGTGCTGCACAAAAAACAACTAACCCTGAATTTGCAGGAGCAGTAGCTCTTGTAGCATGGGGATACATTCCAGATGCAACAGCGGCTGCAACAACAGAAGTTCAAAAATGGATATTCGGTTCTCAGAAAACTGGCAAATTAATTTTACCACCTAACTCAGTAGTATACCGTGTCGAAGTAGACGGATCTGCAACAGGTGGAACTAACCCTACATTCAATCTTGGTTTTGTAAACGCAAACGATTCTACTGAATTTGACGTAGACGGTATAGTTGCAAACGGAGATGCCGACGCTGATGGTATTATTAAATGGGGAGATGCTACAGCAGGTAATGATTTAGCTACAATCTTACCATCTAATGGAACTACAGCTAGTGCTGATCCAGTTATTATTACTGGTGGAGTAGGTAACTCTGCACCAACAGGCGGTAATATTGCTTTTAGAATTTACTATTTTGTTTGGGACTTTACAAATGGTACTGACGGAAGTGCTCAATAACTAATTAACTATGGGGGGCTTCGGCCCTCCTTTTTATAAAGGATTAATAATGACATTTCAAACAGACTCAAATGTAACTCAAATAGCATCAGGTGCAACTGCAGCTAATGCTACAGCAGATGGTCAGAACACACAGGTTACTAGAAAAAGAGCAGTCGGTGTAGTTTTAATGGCTGGTTCTGCGGCAGCTTCAGTATATGTACATAATGATAATGCAGCTTTTGGTGCAAGCACAAGAATAGTTTCTTTAAAAGCAGCATCTGAAACAAGTACATCATTTACCTTTCCAGATAATGGAGTGTTATGTGATATTAATGTATCAGCTAATGTAGCAGGTACTGGCGCAATAGCTTATTTATATTGGAATTAAAATGCCAGAAGTTTCTAAATACGATTTAGAAATACAAGCACTAAAGGGTGAAATAACTCTTTTAGGTGAACGTATATCTACAATCAAAGACAATCATCTTCATCATATTGAAGAGAAGATTAACGGATTAATAAAAGTAATGTATACAATTGGCTTTATGGTTTTAGGTCAGTTATTGTGGGTAGTAACTCGCGCATTAATGTAAGGGGGCAACTTGGCTAGTTCAGGTACACGTACTTTCAATCTAGCGATTGATGATGTAATACAAGAAGCTTACGAGCGTTTAGGCGTAAGTTCAAAAGGTGGTTATGATTTAATCACAGCAAGACGATCTTTAAATCTGCTTATGATAAAGTGGATTAATCAAGGCGTAAATCTTTTTACATTACATTTACATGAAGTAGCAGTTAATTCATTTAACAATACTACTTATCCAACATTTAGTTTAGCAGCAAATGAATACTCAGATATTCTAACGGCATCATGTCGTAATACTGAAGCAACTCCAGATCAAGATATTGAAATGGAAAGAATTAGTTATGCTGATTGGTTATCATACCCAAATAAATATTCTACAGGTACCCCACTTAAATTTGCAGTAGACAGAAATGCTGAGTTTGATGCTAGTGGTGTAGCAAATCATACAGTTTATTTATGGCCTGGGCCTAATGTAGATAACAAGTTTAAAATAATTATGTGGGCTATTAAGTATGGTCAAGATATTACTGATAACTATTCACAAAATGCAGCTATACCTAAAAGAATGTTACCAGCTTTAATAAGCGGATTGACAGTAGAGTTAGCAAACAAACATCCTAAATTAGTAGACATTAATAGAAGACAAGAACTCATACAAATGTATGAGAAAGAATGGGAACTAGCTAGGGAAGAAGATAGAGAACGTGCAAGTTTTTATGTGACGCCTAAGGTTCGTGGATATGCATAATGGGCAAATACGCGAGGGGTAAAAACGCAATATTAATCGACGACCGATCAGGGTTTAAGATTAAATATAAAGACGCTCGAACAGAGTGGACAGGATTTAGAGTATACAAGGGTGACTGGGAACCTAAACAACCTCAGTTAGATCCGGGAATGTATATCGAAGGGGGAGACCCTAGTGTTCTAAGGAACCCTAGACCTCCTCAAAGTACGTCTGATACTATTGTACAACTAGGTTCGTTGTATGGTAAATGGTCAGGGCAGATGGGCACTGCATTAAATGCTAGGGGCATTAAACATCCATCGGGTGAAAATGCTGTAGGCATGCAGATGAACACAACTTTAAATAGTTTAGGTTTATCTATTGCGGTTGTATTACCAATACCAAGTGCTGCTTATCAAGTAGCAACAAGCACATTAAATAGTGCGGGTATAGTAATAAATGTAGATGAAGATGCTACATTGCCAGCTATGACTTCTACTTTAAATAGTACAGGAGTAACAGTTGCTGTAGTAGCACCAGTTACTTTGTCAGCGATGGCAAGTACATTAGGTACTGTTAGTACGAACCATGCGGAGGATGCAAGTCTTCCAGTTATGGCTACGACATTAGGAGCAGTTACTCTTAATAGTACAGAAATAATTGTAGCTTCTACATTAGGAGCAATGACGGCGGTTGAAGGTAGTACAGGATTATTCTTTAATACTACTGAAATACCACCTGGATTAGCAAGTACTTCACAACTAGGTACTGTAGCTATTAACGTACCAGGTTGGGGAACAGGCGCATGGAACGAAGGCAAATGGGGTCAATAAGATGGGATTAACATACGCACAATTAGTAACAGCAATTAAAGACTGGACTGAAAATGATGGTACAGAATTTACTACTAGTAATATAGACTTATGTATAGCAAATGCAGAGCTACGCATAATGAAAGAATTAGATCTAAACGCTTTTAGAAAGACAGTTATCTTACAAACAGGTACTGCTTACGCAGGTATGGCAATGCCAGAAGACTTAGTAGTGTTAAGATTTTTAAGATTAAGTGGATCAAATTCACCCGGAGGTCAAACTCAAACAGGTGATATGTTGTATTTAAAAGACGAAACCTTTATAAGAGAATACCAGAAGAGCCCTACTACAACAGGCAATCCTGCTTATTATGCTTATCAACGACCAGGAACTAAGTATACTAGTACCAATAGACACACAAATATTATATTTGCACCCACTCCAAGTGTTGACAAATACGTTGAAATAGGTTATACTTATCATGTACCGGGACTATCATCAAGTAATGCGAATACGTATTTAGGTGATAATTGTCAGGATGTTTTATTATACGCATGCCTCATAGAAGCTGCAGTATTTATGAAAGATGCGAACCAAGTCGGTACATATCAATCTTTGTACGAACGTGCTGTTCAAACATTAGGGGTTGAAGAACAAGTAAGAATGAGGAACACTGAACTATACAAAGGTGAACTTCGTACATTAGGAAGATTAGAAGGAGATCGATAATGGCATTAACATCAGCATTATGTACCAGCTTTAAAGTCGAACTATTGGAAGGCGATCAAGATTTCAGCAATGGAGCAGACGCATATAAAGTAGCATTGTTTAAAGCCAACGCAAGTATCACAGGTACTTTCGGTGCAGCGACAACTAACTATTCCCAAATGACTGGTTCATCAGATGAACTACCAAATGGAAGTGGATATACAACAGGTGGATACGCATTGACAAATGTTAATCCATCATCAGGGGGCACAGTAGCATTTACAAGTTTTGCAGCTAACGCCGCTTGGACATCAGCAACTTTTACAACTAGAGGTTGTTTAATTTATAATACAAGTGATAGTAACTCAGCAGTAGCTGTAATAGATTTTGGTGCAGACTATTCTGTAGCAGGAGGTACATTTGAAATACAATGGCCAGCAGCTGACTCAAGTAACGCAATAATTCGTATTAACTAGAAGAGGTAATTAATGGCATCAACATGGTCTAACGCTGAATTGATCTTGATGACAACAGGTGAAAACGATAACACCTGGGGTGAACAAACAAATAATAATTTAAATCGTCTTGACGATATGGTTAACCAAATGATTGGTGTAACTTTATCAAGTACGTCATTTACATTACCTTTTACTAACGACCCTACTTCTTATTCACAAGAAGCTGGACGCTGTAAGATATTAGATTTTACAGGTAGCCCAGGGGGTACATGTACTGTTACATTTCCTAATAAGAAAATGTGGTATTATGTTTTAAACAATACAGCTAATACTATTATTTGCACAACAGGTTCAGGTACATCATACTCAGTATTAGCAGGAAGAGATTCTATTATATTTATTAATGGATCTAATGTTGTAGCAAATGCAATTAATGATTTACAAGTTAATACAGTTAATGGAGTTGACCCAGCAAATGGCGCAACAAAAGGCTTCGCGATTGCGATGGCCGTGGCCCTCTAAAATAAGGAAATATAATGGCACAAGACTTTACAAGATATAAATCACCAGCTGTGGGAACTAGCCCAGTAACAATACATACAGCAAACAGTAACGACGTAGTAGTAGGAATTTCAGTAGCAAACATACTGGGATCAACTATACTAGTAGACGTCTATTTAACTAATTCAGGAACATTCCATCTTGTTAAAAGTGCACCGATCCCAAGTGGCGGATCGTTACAACTATTAGCAGGTGGCGCAAAAGTAGTCATGCAAAATAATGATGCTCTTATTGTAAAATCCGATACTGCAAGTTCTGCAGACGTTTGGGTTTCAACAGTTGACAGCGTAAGTTAAGGAGGATTAATTGCCCTATATAGGTAATACACCAGCAGAGAAATACGCGGCATTTAATGTCCAGTATTTCACAACAAGTGCAACAACTTCTTATACATTAGACCGTGCTGTAGCCAATGAACTAGACATACGTCTAGTTATTAATAATGTAATTCAAGAACCAGGTGCAGGAAAAGCATACACAGCGGCAGGCACAACTTTAACACTTTCAGCTGCAACGGCAGGATCAGACACAATGTACGCAGTGTACATTGGGAAAGCGGTGCAAACCGTAAACCCAGGTGCAGGATCGGTTGGAACGACAGCGCTTGCAGATAACGCCGTTACTTTAGGTAAGATGGCAAGCGGTACAGATGGTAATATAATTAGTTATGATGCTTCCGGTAATCCTGTTGCTGTCGCTACTGGTTCAAGTGGACAAGTTTTGACAAGTGCTGGTGCTGGAGCGCCACCAACTTTTGCAGCCGCTTCTGG
>JGI24005J15628_10000972_pt1 | contig 15676 bp, 18 predicted proteins | sample LinPmetageLP40_FD_15628 | JGI IMG/M metagenome (IMG submission 15628)
AACCAACCAAAAAAAGAAAAGGTAATATTATTAAGGGAGGTGGAACATCTCCTATATTCGACATTACTCCACAAAGTCAAGCAAAAAAATTTTTAAATTCCAAAAATTCATCCATATTTGATAATGTGTTATTAACCGAAGTAAAACAATATATTGATTGTAATTTTAAACATAATTATTCTGTCAATTCTGAATCTTTAGACGAATTGAAAGCAATATTATTAAGAAAGAAAGAAGAATTAAAAAAAAAATTAACAAATATAGATGACACAGTCAAAAGTTATAAAAAATCATTATATGACTTATTACAAGATAATATTAGAACAAGTTTTAATTCTATCAATTTAACGCTTAGACCTCCAGAATTAAAGCTCTACTATGAACACTTAAAAAAATATAGTGACTATATTTATCGTGTTGAAAAATTTGGAAATCTTGACGAATATAAAGAGAACTCAATGCGAATACTTAATATTTATTATAATAATAAAATGACGCAATATAATATTCAAAAACATACATTAGAAAAAAATATAAAGCAGCATGAAACATTTAAAGAAAATCCTACATCTATTGAAGCTAGAGAAAACGATGAAACAAGGATGGATACTTTATCACAACAAATCATAATATTAAGACTAGAAAAAATAGAATTAGAAGAAAAAAAAAGAGAAATAAAAAAAGAGATAAGAGAATTAAAAAAAAAATTTTATGATTTCTTGGCACATATTAGAATATTTTTCGACAAATATTATTCAAAAGTTAAAGATCTCACTGATAAAAATATAACTAAATTTAAAACTAAATTTGAAAAACATAGAGAAATATTAATATCTTTGGTTGAACAAAGTTTCTCTAGGTGTACAAGTGTCGAAGTTAGATAAAAATTCCCCTAGGACTGGTTCAAAGTCGATTTCATTGTTAAAACATTTTCCTGTTTTTTCATTAATATAATTTAACTTTTCTAAATATTCGGGGTTGTTAGTATCATCATTATTCATAACTAGACACGGTAAATTTAAAGATAATGCATCTTTTAAAATAGTAGTTTCGCTTTCTTTAAGTATATATGGAACAAATAAAAAGCGACATTTTTCTAAGTGATTTATTGGTTTATCATCTATTATATTACATTCTTGTGGTAATTCATTATAATTTAAGGTTCCTATTAATAAGCCATTTAATTTATATTTAGAACACATTATGTGGATATATTTTTGTATAATGTTATTGTTGGTGTTATTATCATCATTGTTAGAATTTATAATATACATAAAATCATATTCTTTCATAAATGTATTTTTAATATTATTTTCGTGTTGTTGTATTTTATTTAAATCATTATCTTCTTGTAATTCACTAGATGTATTTTCTATGTCCGATACAGAGGGTTTTAAAGTTTTTTGGTTGTTAGTGAATTTTTCTTCTTTTTCGGTTTTATTATAAACGAAAATAATAATAGTTGTAATTGCGAATACAATAACTAAAATAATAATAGGTTTATTGTATTTTTGAATGTCTAGTATTTCTTTAATTTTTAATATACTCATTTTTATTTTGATAAATATAAAATGATTTAACATATTTTATTATGATTTTTAACACATTAAAATGAATATTTTCCTTTTTAGAATAAAAATTGAAAAATATAGTGTAAATAATATAAATACTTTAATTGTGTTTTACACAACAAATCGTTTTCGTTTTAAAATGACTTCTATCAAACCTAACCTAATAAGTTGTTTTAAAAAAACAAGTAAATGTAAAAGTAAAAGTAAACGTAAATGTAAAGGTATTAGTTGGGGAACAAATGACATTCGTGTTATATCACCGAGAAAAATTGTTATTACAATACCTAGTGGTTTTCTAACTAAACAAGAACTAGGAACTATTCAGACTGGTGTAGGAATTGAAGCTACAATAATTGAAGATACAAGAATACCTTGTCTTCCAATAACGGAAAGTCGTCTTTGGAAAAGAAGACATAAAACAAAACAACCAAAACAAACAAAACAAACAAAACAAACTATATCTAGTCCCATAAACTAAAGTCAATATAATGACTACTATAAATAATAATAATAAAAATAATAATAATAATAAAAATAATAATAATAATAAATTTTTTTTGTGCTTATTTAACTTTATTAATCTGTATCTCACAATTTTCTGGAAATACTTTGTTTCTTTTTTGTTTATCTTTATATAAGTTAAATAAATCATCTGAAACTCTAGCTATTTTCAATTCATTACATCCGTGGAAGGCACTTATACTGATAGTTTCGACTTTGAGCATTGTGACAGAGGTCAAACTAGAACAATTTTTAAAGGCAGACTCGCCAATCGATTTTACGCTGATAGGGATTTTGAGTTCTCCATTCAAATTAACACATTCATAAAAGGCCATTTTGTTGATCTTCTCGACGCCTTTAGTGATTACGATGGTATTCAAGGATATACAATAATTAAAGGCGCATTCAGAGATGATATTGACGCGACCATGGATTGTGAGTTGTCCAATCAACCCAACACATCCGGAAAAGGCATAATCGCCAATCTTCTGCAAACCTTCCGGGAGGGTGATCGATTTCAACCCAACACATCCGGAAAAGGCATTATTGCCAATCTCCTGCAAACCTTCCGGGAGGGTGATCGATTTCAACCAAATACATCCGGAAAAGGCATTATTGCCAATCTTATGGACTGTGTTTGGGATTAATAAAGATACTGTGTTTGGGATTAATAAAGATCCTGTGTTTGTATTGTAGTTGTATGCGAAATCTTTAATTTCTGATGTATCATTAGTGGTAAAATCATAACTATTATTTCGGTTATATGATACTATTTCCCCCCCCCTCATTACTTTGTTGCTCTTTTTGCAAGAACGCTTTTTCTTAGCTACGCGACGGGTTTTCTTTGCTTTGCGAACCTCAGTTTTACGGACTACGCGACGCTTTGTCCTTTTACTAGAACGAGTAGATTTTCTTGAACGCGATTTTCTAGGCATAATAAATATTTATTATAAATATATAAAAAAATTAAATAATTAATTAAAGTGTAAATAATATAGTAAGACAAAAAAAATAGAATAAATTTAATTTTATGTATTTTAAATTTCTTTTTTATTTACATTTAAAGACCTTTTAAATATTAATATTTATAATAATTTTAAATTAACATTTAAAAACATAAACTACAAAAGTAGTTGTGCGTATATTATTTAGTTAAATAAAATAATTATATAATAATATACAATTATGGATATTCAACATAGTAAAAAAACATTAAAGAATACAACTGCTAATGTAGATGAAGAAATTTATAAAAATCAAGATAATGTTTTAACTGGTAAGCAATATTTGTTATTAATTCCATTAACGCGTTTTTTTTGTCAAACTGAAAATATTGATAAATTGAAAAACATTTTAGATGGTAAATCAAAGTTATCTTTGCGTTTAGTAGATTGGTTTGTCACTAATTATTCAAAAAAGAATCTAGTAATGTATAATCTTAAAAAAATGAAACGTAATGCATTATTAAATAAAGAGAAAAAACAAGAAAACAACATTGAAATAAATGATGATTGTTCAGAGGTCGATAGTGGTGTTGAATTAGAAGAACAAGAATATTTTTCTGATTATTTTAATGTGTTTAGTGATTATAGAGGTCAATTGAAATCACTGAATAAAAAGAATTTTGACCCCTTTTGTAGGAGAGAACGTATTAAGTTTTTTTATGGTAAAGCAGATGACGACTATATTATTACGACAGTAGGACAGCTCAATTTTTTTAAATGGTCAATTGAAAACTATATTTTAGAACATATTGAGGCTAATATTAAAGTTATTGAAGATGATATGAATAAATTTACATATAGTAAAAAATTCATTCTTGAAAAAACAAAGAAAAAAACTGATATAGGAAGTGGTTGTAAAAAAGGAAAACGAAAATATAACAAAAAGAAAAAGACATCAGATAAAAATGTGGAAAAGCATACCAAAAAAAACACAGACCATATAAATGAATGCTGTGACGACAACAATACTAAAGAATCAAATGAAATTGATGGTAAAAAGAAAAAAGCAACTAGAAGAAAAAGAAAAGAATTATCTATTTCTGCGAACAAATCGTTTGTTATACATAATTTGAAGGCAGTGATTAATTTCGATTAATCTAATTTTCGAGTAATCTATTTTTATATTTTTCATTAATAATCAATAATAATATTTATATATTTTACAATAAACAAGGGAGGTTTGATATTCTAGTGAATATTTGTAGTGGGATTGTTTTTTTTGTAATTCCAATCCACATTTCTCGCGTGAAGAAAGAGCAAATATGAAGCCACATTTCCGGTGGTAAAAATAGAGGGTGTTCTTCCACTTGATTAATTTTGTGTTGTATTAAAAGAATACACCAAACCGCATTTCGCACACAAGTGGGATGTATATAATGTCTAGACGGCGACCAATAATTGAGAGAGTCTTGTAGATATTTAAATTTAATTTTGTTTATTTTATCATCCAGTGATTTTAATTTAGTATCTTTTTTAAACTCATAAGTCATAGTTTCTTCATTAATTAGATACCAATAAGTAGATATATAATCAAATTTATCATCATCGTAAAAATATTCCTCATCAGTATATTCAAAAATTTTATGTTCAGCATATTTTAACAATAAATGTTCAATATCTAGTATTCTATTGCGTAAAATATATTTAAATGAATTAGTTGAACTAAACAAACAGTAATCAATTATATATGAATATTCAATTAAAAAAGTATCAAGTTTGGCATTAAATAAATCCAAGTAAATGTCATATCCTTGTTGAATTTCATCATTTAATTTACGTAATAAATCCATTTCACCAAATTGTTCTGAATAATCCAGAATCGCACCACTTTCTAATAAATATTGTATTATCCTGCTCTTTCCTTTATAATTTTTAGTAACACTATCACAAAGGGAATAAAAGGGTGTTTCATTATCATTATTAAGAGCGTTAATATCACAATTGTGTTGTAATAAATAATCACATATTATTGCTATATCTATATCTATATCTTTATCTATATCTATATCTATATCTATATCTTTATAATTAAATATACGACTGATTATAGCATGAAACACATATTCACCTTTATTTGTAAGAGGTTTATGAATATCAATACCCTCTTTTATTAAAATGTTAATTCGCTCTATTGTTTCTGTACCTGATATATTAGATTTAAGAACATCATATAATTTTTGTTGCGGAGATATATTATTGTAATCTAAATCCCAATCTAGACCCCAACAATCCATATTATTTTTATATTATATAAAATTTATACCTCTTATTATAAATATTTTCAATTTTATTTAAATCATTTACATAAAATGGATATATTAATAAATAGATTTTCTAGTGAAAATATTTTACGATCATATTGTGCAAGTTCAATACTAGATTCTCCACATAATTCTATTATTCTACTTTTTTTATCGTATTCAATATTAGGATTACTTAGTATCATAGAAAGACTTATTTTTACTATTTCTAAATGAGATATTCCCATACTTACAAGAGCAATTAACATTTCTTTTATTTTAGCAAATTCTTTCAAGGGGTCGTTACTATTATCTATAAAAACATAATTTAACATACTAGCAACTAACTTCTGTTTTATAGGAATAGAAGCNTTTCTATTTTGTGAAATAGTGTATTGAATCCATAAAACAATATCTCTAAAATTATAGTTCATTGTTTGATATGTTTTATATATTTTTTTATGTGTTAATTTTGTATCTTCAAGTTTTATAGTATTTTGTTTTAGTATTTTTTTTATACTAGAGCAAAGCTGTTTTTCAGTAAGTTTATTTATTTTAATAGTAGAAAAATAACCATTAAATGCTCTATTGATTGGTTTAGAAGATATAAAAATATATTTACAATATGAACTGTTTTTTTCAATTATATTTTTAAGTGAAATTATATATCTTTTATTTAAATCTTGTATATTTTTGATAATGATTATTTTATCTAAACTATTATCGATAAGAGTTCTTCTAGAATATTTTCTTATAAATTCTATAATATTACGAATATCAACGCTAGTATAATAAGTAAAATCAAACATATATATTGATTTATAATATAATGTGTTTGCTATTAGGGTATCTGCTTTGAAATCATCTAATGTAATATCATAACATTGTTTTAAAATACATTTTAAATACATTGTTTTTCCATATCCATTACCACCATATAATAATAAATTCATAGGTATTCTACTATCTTCATTTTTAATAAAGTTTTTAATTTTTTCATAATGTGATTTCGGAAACACTAGATTTTTAAAGGTTGGTTTATAATCTAAAGCCCAACAATTCATTTTTAAAAATTAATAAAAAAGATTCTATTTAATAATTTTATAGTTATAAATATGTTATATGATTTAAATTAAATATTTATGTGTAATTTAATGTACAATATTAAAACTTATATATTACATTTATTATTTTTTTATCTTTTTTACTATCATATTTCATATCTATTATCAGAGGAGGGGATTGATTATCATCAACAATAATTGTTTTTATATCATATTTTTGTTTTCTGTAAAAAGCCATACGACGCTTTCCTTTATTAATATTATTTGCGAATTGGTCATAAATATCAATAACGAGTGGTTTAATTGTGCGGTCTGATTTTTGTTTTCTTAGAATACGACCCACAGATTGTTCTATATTAACCTTAGGTGTAGCCATAATAAGTGTATCAAGTGATTTACAATCAAAACCCTCTTCAATCATATTATAAGTTCCAATAATAATACGACATTGCAAGGACGCATCAAGAACATCTTGTTTAAGACGACCAATATATTTTCCAATTGACGCTAAACCACTTTCTTCAATCGTATCATGGATGTATGTTACTTGTGAAATACGCTCTGTTAAAATTAAAAGTGTACGACCTTCATCTAATAAAGGTGAAATAAGTGATATAATAAAGTCATTTCGTTTTTTACATTGAGCTATATTATTTATTATAATAGGGTTCATAATTTGTTTTCTATAATTACGAACTTCTTTATTATATTTAGGGTCATCATTTTGATAATTGTATATTTTTACATCAACGCCAGAATCGTCATTTTTCTCTTGTTTATAAACAATATTTCCTAAATACCAAAGAAATACTTTAGTTAGTCCATCTTTTCTAGTTGGTGTTGCTGATAATCCAAGTGTATATTTAAAATTGGTTTTACGCAATGCTTTTGAAAACACACGTGCACCTAAATGATGACATTCGTCGTAAATAGCTAAACCAAAATCATCAAATACATAATGCGGATATACGTGCATACTTACGCTTTGGAGCATACCAATTACTATATCTTTTCCTTCTACATCTGCTTTATCTCCCTGAATAATACCCACTTTAGCATTTGGAAGAAATTCATTAATTCTATCTATCCATTGATTCATTAAAAATTCCTTATGAACAATAACTAATGTTTTAACTTTTAAATGTCCAGCAATATAGAGACTAATAACTGTTTTACCAACACCACACCCAGCACAAATAATACCTCCTCCTCCAAATTTATCATTTATATTTTTAACATAACAATCTACAATATGATTTTGATGAGGTCGTAATGTAGTACTAAAATTAAGGTTTGCTTTTATTGATTTTTGTATTTTAGTTTTTTGCGGAAAACCAAATTTTTCAAGCGCATAATATCTAGGAATATATATTTTTTCTTTATTTTCTTGGTATAATATAACAGGTTCTACAGCTTCCCCTTGTATACCATAATTTTGACAAACACGTGGAATTACAGTTAAATCTTTTTTAAGCTGTTTAATATGAGAATCGCCTATTTCTTTTTTAATAAATGTATATCCATTTTTACCAACACTTTTTTTATATTTACTAGATGATAACATTTAGTATTATTTAATAACTTAATAAATGTTGTATATTTCGTTTATTATTATTTTTTATGATTATATTTAATAATTTAACATATATATATATAATCAATTTTATATTATATTATAAAAATAAATTAAATTTAATTCGTCTATTTTAGTAAATTATAATACTAGTATAAATTATAAATAAAAATTTAATTTAAATCATTAGTATAATTTATTAAATATAAAAATGTCTAATCAAGAAGGAAAAAAGAATCTTGGATTACCAAGTGATAAAACTCTTCAACAATCAGTTAAACTTAGTATTAAAACAGCTAAACCTATTTGCTTTTATTTTTATGTTGATTCATTAAAGAAGAAAATTTCAATTTGTAGTGACGGAGAAGATAAAATTATTTTTAAAAATCAAGAAGAACATACATCTCCAATCTTAAATACTTATAAATGCGGTGATGAATATCTAGTAATTACAGAAAATACAATTTATGTAGTATCCGCCAATATTTCTGTTAATTAAGATATATTATATTTTTTAAATAATATTTATCATTTTAAAATTATTATATTTTAATAGTAATTAATAATTTCACATACTTATTTACCATAATTCTTTAAATTTTTCTATATAAAATGGTAATTTATTTAAAGCATCAAATGTGCTTTTAGTTTTTCTTGTAAATTTATAAGATTTAAAATCGTCCATATATTCATCAAATGTTGTATAATCATCTTCTTTGAATTGTTCCTTTTTTTTTTTAGCTTTTTTTTGTAATTTTTTACTATTTAAATTGCTAGATATAGATTTAAATTTTTCTTTTTCCTTTAAATCCTTTAATTTAGATGTAAAATTTTCTATATTATTTCTTTCATTAGTTAGATATTTTTCATCATTTCTTTCATATAGTCTATAAAATACCATAATTAATGAAATTACATAAAAACAATTTATTAATATTAAATGAATATTAAATCTTTGAATAATAAAAATAAGTAATGTGATTAATATAATCTTTGGAAATAATTTATAACTAGTAAAAAACATATAAACACATAAATATTCTATTAGAGATATTATTATGAATAATATTAAATCTTTATTATCTAATTGAAACATTTTACTATATATAATAATAATATATGTTAATAATTAATAATAAAATAACTAAGTAATAAAAATAAAAAAACTAACTAATAAAAATAATAATAAAATAACTAAATAATAAAAATATAAATTAGTTTATTTATTATTTAAACTATAAAAGATAATACTAAAAATATTACTGTTGCTACAACTCCTTTTAATAGTACTCCCTTCATATTAATTTCTCCAGATTCTAAAAGCATGCCTTTAACTTTAGTAAAAACAAACCTATTGAATTGAGGAAGAGATACAATCATTACTAAAATAAAAACGATTATAGCATACTTAATTTGTTTTAAACAATTTTTAAATAGTTCTTCCATATTTCCCCCTTTTAATTTAGAAAGCATATTACCTTTAAATGATTCATTTGCTTTGTCAGATTTCTCTTCTAAATTATTTGTATTTTGATCATTTTGAGGCATATCTTGTGGATTGGAATTATTGTTGTTTAAAAAGTTTTCTTCCATTTTTTCTGGGGGAACCTGACTTGGGTCCATAATATGATTAAAACTTTCAGTATTCATTTCGTTATGTGATGACATTTCATTTAAAATATCATCTACCATTTCACTAGATGAATTTTGTTGATTTTGTTGTCCAGATTTATTCATATTTTCTCTAGGTAATTGATTTAATGGAGTAGATTGAGACATTATTTATTTTTATAATTAAATATTATATAAATAAAACTTGATTAAAACGAATTAATTAAAAATTAATTGTGTGGACACTTAGTAATTTCAGGACTATATGTATAACATTTATTATGATGTTTAAATACGGAACCTTCTATTTCTTCTTTTGGAGGACTTTTAATAATTAAACAACTATCGTCTATACATACCTTTTTAAATAAACTAGCCAATCCTAACCCTAATACACACGATACTATTATTTTCCCTGTATTATTTTCCAATAAATTATTAAGTTGCATTTCTTATAAATATTAAATATTAATTATTACTAAATATTAAAAATTCTAAATATTACTATATTACTATATAAAAATATAAAAAATTAAATTAATTATCCACTGGATGTTTTTTTATTAAATCTGGATTGACAGTCTTACAATCTACTTCAGTTGCTTTATATTTAAAGCAGCCATCACTATTATCTCTATATAATTCTTTTCCAGCATTAAACGGAGTAGGGTGTCTATATACTATTTTACGAGCTGGTTGTTTAACACAAACTATTAATATACCTATACAAAATGATATTATAAATACCAACGGATTTAAATGTTTAAATAAATTCATAATTAAATGAGTATTTCTTTTATTATTTTATTATTTTATTACTTACTAATATTTAATTTTTAATTATATATCTAATAATTTTAAATATTTTCTGTATTTAAAGTCTTTATTTTTTTATTAAAAATTAAAATTACAAGTATTGCGACTATCATTAAAAAAATAAGTACAAAAATAATACAAGTTGCTAAAACATAAGGATATGTTTTATTTAATATATAATTAACACTAGGGTCTAATATTTGAGTTTTAATTTTATTAAAATTCTTATCATCTTTAAATTCTTCTACACATTTTTGTACGATTTCACTACATAAATTTTTTAATTTAGCAGACATATTCTAATTAATTAAATACTATAATAATATACTATTTACTATTTTTTGAAATTAACTTTAATTTAAAATATTTATTATTTTATCATATAAAAAAGTAATATAGAAAACGAATTATCATTTTTTTTGCGTTTTAAGAAAAAAAATAATAACTATAAATTTAATTAATTAGAATATGTCATCTAGTAAAAAATTTCCACGTATTCTCAATTATAAAAATCTTGATTTTGAGAAGATAGAATATTATCAACCACAGCGAACAAATGATGGATGTTTATTATCAACTATTTATTATAAGTTAATGAATAATAATCCATTATCTATGTATATAGAAACGCCTAAATTAAAAACAATATCGGGAATAATTAAAGATGGTGAAGATTACTATATTGAAATGGAACTTTCATTAGAAGGATATGACAGTAATTTTTATACATTTATTGAAAAGATTGATGAAAAAAATGTATTGTCTTGTCATTTTAATAGTAATATTTGGTTTAATAAGCAATTACCCCTTAAAACAATAGAGCAATTTTATAAATCTCCAATAAAAATTAATATGAATGGTAAAAATCCTACTATGTTATTAAAAATACCAACATACAAAGGTAAAATATTATTAGAGGTTTATAATCAACAAAAAAAACTTATTAATATGAATAAATTATGCATAAATGATGAAATGGTTGCTATTATTAAATTTTCTGGCTTACGATTTTTAAAGCAAAAATTTATTGCTGAATGGGAAATTTATAAAATTAAATTATTAAAAGTGATTGATGAAGATAATTTACCATCTGGTTATTTTTTTAGCGATGACGCTGATGCTAATATTGAATTACAACAACCAGTACAAGAAGAATCAGTAGAAGAATCTAATATATTTTTTAATTTAGAAGAAGACGAACAACAAATTAATTTTATTAATGATAATAATATAAATGAAAAACAATTAATTGAAACCAAAGAAGTAAAAGTAGAAACAAATGAAACAGTAAAAGAAAAAACTACTAACATTAATAACGAAAATGACAATGACAATTATAATGATAATGATAATGATAATCATAATGATAATCATAATGATAACGAAAATGACAATGATAATCATAATGATAATGATAATCATAATGATAATGAAGAAACTAGTAACCAAGTCCAAGAAGAACTAGAAAAAGAACCTAATAACGACGATAATGAAGAATCTAATAACCAAGTTCGGGAAGAATCTAATAACCAAGTTCGAGAAGAACTAAAAGAAGAGCTAAATAATGATAACAATGACAGTAACAATGACGATGATAATGACAATGATAATGAAGAATCTAATAACCAAGTTCAAGAAGAACTAAAAGAAGAGCTAAATAATGATAACAATGACAATGACAATAACAATGACGATGATAATGAAGAAATTAATAATCAGTCTAAAGAAGAAATAAAAGATACTAATGATGATGTAATAGACAATGATGAATATAACTCAAATAGTGAAGAAGACATTGATTATGAATTTACAGATTCGGAATATGAACTAGATTTAGATGACGAATTAGACGAATTAACATTAACAAATAATTTTGAACACATTAAAAAAGAGACTAAAAAAAAATTATTATTACAAGAAAAAGAGAAAAAAGAAGAAGAAATGGCTAAAATACAAAAAGAACTAGAAACAATGAATAATTAATAATGTTTTATTGTTATATTTTTTATATTTTTTAATCTATTTATAATATAATATATATTATATAAACTATTAATTTTAAATTTTAATAATTATTGGTATTAAAAAATGGTATTTGGTATTATTGATAATTTCGCTAATCAGTTCCAAGATACAACAGAAGCTTTTGAAAATCAAGAAGATAATGATTATTCTAATGATAATAATAACATAGATTTAGATTTATTAATTAAAAATAGTATAAAAGAAGATTTTCAGTTGACTGGTGAAGCCGAAGAAGAAGAAAATGAAGAAAATGAAGAAAATGAAGAAAATGAAGAAAATGAAGAAAATGAAGAAAATGAAGAAAATGAAGAAAATGAAGAAGAAAATAACGAAGAAGAAGAAGAACAATTTAATAATTTAGTTGAAGGATTTAACGATTATAAAGTAACAGAAGGATTTTCAGGGGGTGATGAAAATGACTATAACTCTCATAAATTAATTCTTAAAAGTATATTATTTGGATTACTTTTTTTTGTGTTGTCTAATAGTAAAATATATGCTATAACAAAACCAATTACAAAAGGATTAGACAGACAAGTTATACACGCTATAATTTTTACTATATTATATTATATAGTAAATACTGTTATCAATTAAATATCAATAAAATATAAGGAAAATAAACATCTTAAAATAAATATCTCTAATAAAATATATAAAGTAAGAAAACTATAATATGCTTACACAAGAAGAAATAAAAGAAAAAGAAGAAAAGCTCTATAATAAAAATAAAAATTATCAACTTTTAATACAAACTGTTCTTTTTTCATTATTAATCTATATTTTATTTTCACCAGTATTTGTGTCTCTAGTAAATAAATTTAATAAAAAAAAACTAGATTCACATTTCATACTAACATTCATTTTCGGAATTATTTATATAACTATAATGAAATGTTTTATTGTTAATTAAAATATTATAAAATAATAGGAATAAATTATTTATAATAAATCATATTATATCCTAGTATGAAGCCAACCAACACTACAAATTGGAATAAGTAATCAAAATGATATAATAGATTTTTAATAAATATAAAACGATTTTCTTGTATATTAAAATTATATTTTTCTTCAAATGTTTTTTCTTTTTTTTCCATATTAAAATTATGTTGAATAATATCTTGTAATCCACCAGAAATCATAGTAGTTAAACATCTGTTGGTTGAATATTTATTATTTGGTCTAGATTTAGCAGAATATCTAAATCTGTTAAAATATTCAGAGTTATTAAGAGCATAAAGTAATCCACTAATAAAAGTACATACTTCACATACAATAAAAGAAAGAATTAATATTTTATCCATTTTTGTAAAATAATCTATAACTGGTATAGCATTTGATACTGATATTAAAACCCATATAACAGAAAGGGGTATGAATATAAGGATATATGTTCTATTATAATTACGATTATCTATCATATTAATACAGAGAGCAACAAATGTTAAAATAAAAATATATGACGTTGTTAAGTAATATTTTTCTGAATTACGAGAAATGGAAATGTCAAATGTTATAACAGACCATCTATCATCTAGACAACATTTATAGGTCTCTGATGTATAAGAACAATTATAATAAACTATATTCCATTCATTATGTGTAAACGCAGGACTTATTGAAATATTTTTATATTCTATTTGATACTGATGGTGCTTATTTTGATTTCTAGTTATATTTTTATTTTTTAATTTAGGTTTATTTGTATTGGAAGTTCTACGTGTTTTATTATTAGATAGTACTGTATTGTAATCTTCATCTTCATCTCCATCTTCATATGAGTAATCATAGTAATCATAATAACCATATTCGTAATCATCATATCCGTCATCATCGTAGTAATCTTCCATAATAGTTTCCATTTTTCCATTTACAAATATATTGTTTTCTTTTAGGTATGTATTATCATATTTATAATCAAATGGTGTAATTAACACTTTGTTTTCTGGAAAAGACCAAGAACCAAAAGTCATTGAACACGTCTGTATATCAGTTGGAAATTTACTTAATTCAAGGGGACAAGAAAAAGCAAATGATGCTGGTCTTACCCATAATATATGACCATCGCTTTTAAGACGCACATTATCTTGTATATTATAGACTTTGGCTTTAGATGCCGAATTATAGAGTTCTATATCTGGTTTCCAGATGAGTTTATTATCGAGATTGATATATTTAATACCATATTCAGTTTCATTCCATGTTAAATATTCATCAAACCACATCATCGTCATCCATATATTGAAAACAGCAGTTTCGTCTTTTTGATTAAATGTTTCCAATCCTTTTACTTCTATTCCTATTTTTAAATCAAGTGTATTTGTATCATTGATTACTGGTCTAGAATATTTATTATAATCGTTTAATAATACATTACGCAAATCATCTTCTTTTGTTGCGAATGTATTTCTGAATAGTAGAGTCGTTATTAATATAATTAAATTAATAAATGATTTCATTGTTAAAGCACTTATTTTCTTTTTCTTTACTTAATAAAAGTAAGTTTATTCTTAAATAGTGAAAAATGTTTAAAATGTTGATAAATTATTGATATAATGTTATTATTTATTGATATTAAACTAGGGGACAGTCTCCAATTTTATTACCTTCAAATACTGTAGGTTTTATTTTACTAATATAATCTACTACTATATTTATACATGATTTATATTTTTTGTTATTAATAGTTACATCCAGCAAATCACAGTTAGCAAATGCATAATCCCCTATATGTTTTATATTATAGATATTTTCTATTGTAAGACTTTCCAAATTGGTACACCATTGAAAAGCACTCTTTCCGATAGTAGTGACTGACGAAGGAATTGTAACCGATGTTAAATTATCGAACCCATTTAAAGCATTATCTGGTATTTTTGTTATATAGTCAGGTATATCATTTAAATCTCTAGGTGTATTAAGTGTATCATTTAATTCTTCCTGTAATCTATTCCAATATTCTTCTTCACTTTCTTTTACTGTATCTTGTTGTATCTGTGTTTTTTTTTGAGGTAATATTACAAAATAAATAAATAAAAAAACTATTAAAAATAATATTATTATTTTGTTTTTATTTTTTAAATTTTGTTTTGATGTTGATTTAGACGATTTAGTTGATTTCCTTTTAACCATAGTGAAAATAAAAGTTAATTAGTTATATATTATAGTAAGATAAAATAAAATAAAATAAAATAAAATAAAATAAAATAAAATAAAATAAAATAAAATAAAATAAAATAAAATAAAATAAAATAAAATAAAATAAAAT
>JGI24005J15628_10000975_pt1 | contig 15628 bp, 20 predicted proteins | sample LinPmetageLP40_FD_15628 | JGI IMG/M metagenome (IMG submission 15628)
TTTCCATGTAATGGATTATGTGACATTAAACATAAGTCCCATTGATAATCGATAAGTTCTTCGAATATAGACCATTGTAATGTACCGTCAGTTTCAAAATCATCCTCAAGTATCATTATGTTTTCATACCCATTTAAATAAGCATCTTCCCAACACATAGTATGTGAAATCATACCACCAGCTTCACCATACGTAGTGGGTCTTTCCCACCAATGCCAATTAGGGTTTAAATCTGAAATGTCCCAATTATGATATAACTCATAACCTAAATCAGTTTCAGTTTTTAAACGAGTACCTAAAAATGCATCAATAATGAATACTGGTGTATCATAAGGTAGGGGTATTTTACTCAACCTATCGTATAGGTCTTGTATGTATTCCTCACTGTGGTCTAAAGAAATAACATATACTTGGTCTAATTTCATGAAAATACTTTTATTATAAAATATACCACTTACGAATAAATTCAAGGATTACCCAAATAAAATTTAAAGCACCGTCACAAAAATACATATAAAATTCTTAACCACAAAATTATAAACTTATTAAAATAAAAAAGAGTACCGTTTCCGATACTCTTTAATAGATTGTTTAACCCCCTTTTTCTTAAAAAAGTTTATGAAAGCATATTATCTCTAATGTCTTTCAACTTTAATTCCATTTTGGAATTAACGTCCCCTATAACAGGCTTTAACTTATCGACAAATGTGTCTTCAAGTTTTTTAACCATATCTGAGTTGTCCGTACTCACCATTGAATATTTACTACCCATATCTTCCGAGTATGCCTGAGCTATTTTTTGAGCCAAAAATCGTGGGTCATTAAATAATTCAGATACCTCATCCATTTCAGTGTTACCTATAGCACTAACTAATATTTCTTGTTCAATATCAGTAAGTTGTAACTTACTTTTTAAGTATTCTGCTAATTTTTCTTTAACTATGTCAAGAAAACGAGGACCTTCCTCATCAAACATTTGACTTAATACTTGAACCATATTTTCATTAATTACTTTCTGATTAATACCGTGAGATTTCAATGTTCTCACTTCGTTAAACAGTACATTAAACGTTTTATTATTTTGTATTATGGAGTGTTTATTTATATTTTTAGGTACCATAGAGAATCTACCCTTAACTATTTTTTCTTCAGTTAACGATACCTTTTTTTCTTCTTGTAAGATTTGAATGTTTCTTCTTATTGAATCTTGTATACCCATTTTATTAATCTTGTTTTTTCCAAACATGAAATGATTCTGTAAATTCAGAACTGTTCACTTTTGTCTTTTTATAGTTTGAGTCTTCAACAGGTCTCTTAAATAAATATCCTTGACCTTTAAGTTTCTCTAATATTTCTTTTTGTTTTTTTGTAAAATCACCACCAACCTCATCAGAACTAACCAAAGACGCCAAACCTTTAAGTTCTCTTTGTTTCATTACCTCCTCATACGGTTCTTCCTTAACAGGTTGACTCATTATTTCTTTAGGTTCTTCTACCTCAACCTCTTGTTTAAATTCAATATCTTTATTAATATCCCCTTTAACTATTTCGAAATCCCTATCGTCAGGACCATCGTTATTTTTAATCGAGAAGTACTGTGTCCCTACAAGACCACCTAAACCTTTTTCCTCACCAAACCCTAAATTAACATTAGAATCTTTTGGGTATGAACCTAATTTAATTAGTTGTCCATCTTCTTTATCGGAACCCTTAGCTCTTACTACAGCCATAACAAAACCTCTGTCACCAACTATATTTTGACTATGTAAGTCTTTCAAATGTTGTTCGATACTTTTTTTATCTTGTAAATCGAACATTACTCTCTCTTTACCTTTTTCTGAAACAGTATAAAAATATATGTCTCTTAACTTTTCTTCTATTTTGTCTGATATTGATTTCATTTCTTTTTGTTCAAATAATTTATTTTCATGTAAAGATGTTGTGAAGTATTCTGATAGTTTAATCCATCCTGCTTGACCACCTTCCTTTTCGTCATCATAAAAAAACCATTCACCACTATCTTTTTTTAATTTAAATGGTTTATTTTTACCATTAGTCACTCTACTTTCACCCTGTAAAAATAGTTCACCATTAGCACTAAATAACGAGTCCTTAGGTATCTTTGATTGAGTTTCGCCTGATATATTTTTAAGTGTTGGAAAATCATTTATAATGTCACTTTTTTTAAATCCAGTACATATACCCCCATCTTCTATTACGGGTTTACAGAAGTTTAAACCAACTTTGGTTGACGTTATACTACCTTCACTGTCGGTACATTTAATACAAAAATTAGATTTCCAATTAGTAATTGGAGAATTATCGTTACCTCCATTATCATCATTGTCATCATTAGGCGTGGGAGGTGGTGTGGGAGTCGTGTCATTACTTATATCAAATATACCCTCACATGCCCAATACCCAATTTTCCCTGAATCAGTGTTTTTACCCTCCCCATGGACTACACCCATGCCAGGAGGACTTACTGGTTGGTCATAAACGGTGAATTCGTATTTTATTCCATTTTTTCCACCAATTGCCGTAATCTTTTCTTTACCTGGAGTATTCACAACAGTTATATTCTTATAACCTTTAAACCCATCCCATTTCCTTATACAATTATTATCAATTGCATACTGTAACCTCTTCGCCTTGATAGTTGTTTCTTGTTCTTGTATATTCATAATATTATTAAAATTCTACACTTCCCGCATCAGCATTTTCTATCTCTGCAAGAGCTTTATTTAACCTTTCCATAATAGTTTCATCACTATCTAAAAAGTAACCTAAGGCTGTTTCCACAACACCCTCAGCATCTTCTTGTACTTTGTTTAACATTTTTAATCTCTCCTCAGGGGACGCATTTTTGAACTCATCACTTTCTCTTATTGTAGTAATTCTTTCAAATTGTTGTTTAAAGTAATTAGAACCTCCACCAGTTTTTGAGGTTTCTCCCATAATATTAATAATTGCATATATTGGTATTGAGACATCTAATTTTTTCATAGTATTATTCACAACATTAGCTAACATATCTACAGACCAATGGAGACTTTCATAATCTTTATAGTCACCCGCCCCACCTATTCCTAAAATTCCAGGATTCGACAGAGTTTTAGCTAATTCAGGGTTGTCCTCAAGAAATTGTGGGGTTATTTCGGTCGTAGGATTACTTGACATTGAAATCCAATCCATCAGGGTTTCAAACCCACCAAGAACTAAAGGTAAGCCTAATAATCTTGACCCGAACTCAGTAGCTAGAATACGAGGTAACTTTTTTGGGGAATTAATTAACTTTTTAAATGCGGGTATTACATCACCAGAAAATATTCTAATAAGCGCGTCCCTATATCCAAGTTCTGCTATTCTTGCCGCAGTCTTTTCACTTCTTTTAATAATTGCCCGTTTCGCGGGCCAGAATTTTTTCAAAGCGTCTACTCTTCGGGTACGCATCTCCAAAATTTCTTTAAATAGGTCAACTGGTAAATAATCACGTATAGAAAAAACATCAGCATCTTCTGATTTTAATTTTCTAATAACATCAGCGAGTTTTTCTCTTTCAGGTGATAGTCTAGGTAACTTGTTTCTTTTCTCACTAAGTTCTTCTATTAAAACACTTATAGCTTCTTTATTTTTTCTATTTAAAATACCTAAATTGATTTCCATTCGTTGCACAAATCTATTGGCTTTTGTTATAGCATTCATTTTAGCTTGTCCTGTTAATTGATTGGCCTCTTTTCTTAAAGCGATATAACTATCAATATCTTTTATTACATTTTCACTATATTTTGAATAGTTTTTAAGATAACTGGTTAATACTTCTTTAAATTTAACCAATTTACCTATAGTTCCACCTTTTTTAGCTATTTTTGTAACGGCAACTTTTAACGCTTCTTCAAATTGATTTTTTGAAAACCCGTTGATGGACCCAAAGAAATACTCGTCTTTTATGAAACGTTCAAGTGACTCATCCCCCCATTTAGCAATTCGTTTAAACTCTTTGTCAAAGTATCCTGCCGCGGCGATTGTTTGGTCGTTTTTTACTAAACTTTCAACCCCATTTTTCACTTTTGTAAGTTTTTGAACTATACTATCACCCGTTTCATCTACCATTTCATCTAAACTCATCTTAATACCAGCTAAAGTATCATCAAAGGCTTTTGAATTTGGTAATTTTCTCATATCCTCAAGAATTTCACCTATACCTCTAGTGACCTTCTCGTTTTTTGTAGTTAACTGTTTTAATAATCTGGCACCATCATCACCAAACTCATCAGCTAAATCAACAGCACTTTTACTACTAATTTTTAATATATCATCTATAAATTCAACCATTCCTTTAACTAATGTCGAGCGACCATCCTCGTTGAGGATTCCCATCACTTCTTTAATTCTACTAACTTCGTTTAATACTTTTTTATTATCCATTATCTTTGTTTTTAATCGCCTTTTCAATTGCCTTTAATGTTTTAGCACCAACAATACCATCAAGTTCGTCTAACATGATAGCATCTTCAATTCCATAACTATCAAGATTCATTTGAAAATATTCTACAGCGTCTTTAGTATCGTCACCGTAAAAACTATCGGCACCTTTTTCACCTAAATCTAAACCAATTTTAAGTAACATTTTTTGTATTTGTTTAACGGAAGGACCTTGGTCTCCGTAGTGTAAATCAGATTTACCTTTTCTAATATCATCTATAGTTATTTTTTTACCCGGTAAATTTTCTTGTTTTGTATTAAATACTCGTTTTTTAGCCGCTTCCAATTCATCTGGTGACCTTACCCCCTCTCCTGTAGTATTAATAATCTCGGTCCAATCAACTAATTCTTCATCTGACATTTCATCTGTTACTCCGGTAATTAGTTCAATTAATTTTTTTCTTAAATCACCACCAAATTCCTGAACAATATCGGCAACTTGTTTAAATTCTGATTTTTGTCTATCTTCATCATTACCATAAAAATAAAGATATAGTTTGTCAAATCCATAATACGTACCACCTAATGTTACACCAATCTTTCCAATTTCTTTAGATAATTTACCCGAAGTCTTTAAAACCTTATAAACTAAATTAAATAACGTTTTAAGTGTTTTTTTAGAATAAATCTCAACTAAACCTTTTTTAGTGATGACCTTAAGTTCTTCTTTAATTATTTTTTGTGTAGTTTCAGAAGCTATGTCTTCACCCGCCTCTTTTAAAAATTTGAGTTCTTCTTCGGTAAACTTTAGAGACTTATCCCCTTTTTTAAATTTGTTGTATTTTTCTAATAATTCTGAAGTTGTCTTTCTTCCGAATTTTTTAACGAACCACCCACTTTTTTTAAATACTTTACCAAACTTAAATGCGGGTACTACGGTAAGACCTAACGCTATCCATGCTGAGTGAGGGTCATCGTCTACCCATTTATAAACGGCAGCATCGGCAATACCTGCACCATAAGAAACCGCAAGAAATACAGGTGCTAATGGACCTGTAAATGGTGCGATTACCATCGACACAATCTCTATTGCCATCAAAATATCATGAGCATCAATATTATCCATCATCTCATAAAATGCCGGATGTTCCATTCTTCTAGCTTCCTCGTAAGATATACCCAAATGTTCAGCATTCCTCTGTCTTTGATACATATCAAATTTAGCATCACCTTGTTCCATTAAAGTCTTAGACCTATCGTAATTCATTAAAACAACAATTTGTTTTAATTCTTCCGTTATTATTTTATTATTACTATCCATTACTATATAAATATGTTAATTAAGGGGATTTGACTTACCTCTAGTTATTCCTGTTTCCCACGTACCTGTTGAATCAAGATGGTTACCCTTACCTCTATTAACACCACTGTTCCATACCGCAACAGTTAATGTGTTAGCGGGACCTCGACTTATACCCGTTTCCCATGTTGATACGTTTGAGTTTGTTGATGAAGAATCGGGTTCACCGCCACTTTCTTGCTCACCCACCTCTTCTTTATCTCCATATATTTCAGGGTCTTTTAAACCGTATTTTTTAATCATCTCACCAGCAACTGAGTTTGCTTCATCTTCAATAGGTCCACCAACGTTGGATACCTTACCTTCAAGGTCCCCTTTTTCATTTTGCATGTGATGTACTAACTCATGAGCAATAGAACGTAGAACGTCTACTAATGCCCTTCCTAAGGTAAAGACTCTTATTTCAGAATCCTCAAATTTCTCATCTTCACCGTCTTTGTACTTATAAACTGCAGTTGTCTTAATACCGTCTTTATCGTTTTGAAGTTTAACTTCAACGTCATTATTGATGTTAAGTTCTTTTTTTACGAAATCGACAAAATCGTCAATAGTCTTTTTTTCTGAGAAATCAAATTGTGATTCACCCTCAGATATAATTCCCATAATTCCTTTTATTCGTGATATTTCGTTTATTAAGTGACCCATAATTCAATAAATATTATAAAAAAGCATTATCTTTCATTGCAGTTAAATAAAAAAGCTTATCTTTGTATTAAATAAAATACATAAACATTATGAAAAATATACTATTCCTTTTATCTTTACTCATCACATTAGTTGGATGTGAGAAATACGAACTAGAAACTTACCCTACATTAGATGGTACATACCTTGTTAGTTTCATTAGACACGATGGTGTTAATACCTATGAAGGGTACGATGAAAACAACACAACATATGATGGTGTAGTAACAACAACTATCGGGGATTTAAATGTGGGTACAGAGAAAGTTTCATTCAGTGGTAGAACTTTCTACAAAGGTTATCAAGTAACTCAAGGTAGTGATGATTGGAACGAATCTTATTACTGTGAAGTAATTCAAGGAATAGACGGTTATTGGGATGATTTATTAATTGACTATAATGGACTACCAAGAAACTTTATTATTGAGGAAGATGGTTTAGAACATATAATGTTGAAATTTCCAAATCAACATTTAAGTAATGGTGAAAATGTTAATATGTGGATTAGACTCTCAAGAGTTGGTCCTTAAAGAGAAAAAGTGGTCAATCGACCACTTTTACTTTTTTAATATATTTTGAACATGTCTTATGTTTTTAATAAACTTTTCGGGGTTTTCTTTTGCCCATTCCTTAATCGATTCAGGTAGTTTGGATTTTTTTAATTCCTCCATTACTACGATACTTAACTCCCTTTCTTTACTACCTTTAGATTCAACCATAACGTCACCTAATGACATTAATAAGTCTCTCCTAAGTTTAGGTGTCTCAGCTGAAAAAGTTATTGAGAACTCATTATTTTCGGCCCATAACTTTAAATCTTTTATATTTAAAAACTTCTTTTCATCAAAAGGAAATTTTTTTAATAACCTATCAGGTGAAGTGTAAATACCATATATTTTCATACTAGGACTTACTAATAGAGTTATTTTGTGTTCATCTATCCCAAAAAAAACAGGTTTCTTTAGAAAGATTTTTCCTAGTAATCTATTAATCATATCAACCATAGAAGTACTCTGTGGTCTTTCATTATCGTTATGTGATTTAAAACTTCCTGACATAACTATAAATAGTCTTAATTATATTCTTCGTCAGGTTTTCTATCGGGAAAAACTACATAATATTCATTTAAAAACGATATTAGTGTTTCCTCATCAATGAATGACTCATCTACCTCATCCAACTCATCATTCCATGTTTCTATTTCATCAAAATCTGAATCATAATCGTCAAAAACATCCATAGTCATATCAATATTATAACCAAATTCTTCGACATAATGATATTCAATAGTATCTGACGTAATATTATCATTGTTTAATATTTGAAACTCAACTTTCAATATATTATTACTTTTATTTACATATGAACTTATTATTTCTATAACTTCCATTTCCTTAATTAAATAAATCGTTTATTTTATATACAAATATCTATAAAATGACAAAACACCTTATTGAACTACATGAATATGATTTTATTGATGGGACATTACACATAATGTTTTCACTTAATAATGAAGAAGAATATAGAGAAATAGAAATTTGTGAAGGAGACTTTTCAGATTATATTGAATCCTCAGGTAAATTAGAAGTATTTAGTGATGAATGGGATTATGCAACTGAAAGTCATTTCACTAAGGATTGGGTAATATCATATGATGAATATGTTGAGGATTATTTAGAGACTAATGATTTACTAGAATTTATTATTGACTACTTTTCAGATAAGGATTATCCTAAACCAGTAATAGAATAACACATATGAGAGTTAACACATTAATAATTGACGATTTTTATATTAATCCAAATGAGGTTAGAGAATATGCCTTAAATCAAGATTTTGATGTAGATGGTAATTACCCTGGTCATCGTACAGTTTCACATTTAGACGATGACTTAAAAAATAGTTTACAGAACTTAGTAGAACCTTTTGCGGGTAAAATAACATATTGGGGTGGTGACTATTCAGGTAGTTTTCAATACACAACATCGGAGGACCGTTCTTGGATACATTCAGATAGTACCACAGGATGGGCGGCGGTATTATATTTAACTCCTGACGCACCTGTAAGTTCAGGTACAGGTCTATATAAACATAAAGAAACCGGTCTTTGTGGTTGGGATAATACTAAATATACCGAGGAAGAGACTTCATTGGCACCTCATATGACAGAAGCCAGAGATTATACTAAATGGGACTTAGTCGATAGATTAGGTAATAAATTTAATCGTTTAGTGTTATATCGTTCAGATAACTATCATGTATCTATGGACTATTTTGGTAAAGATAGGTATGACGGTAGATTGTTTCAAGTATTCTTTTTCACTACCGAGTACTAATTATAAAGTAAAATATGAAAGATTTAATTAACCCTAATTTAGACTTAAAAAAAATACATTCATCCTTTAAAGAAAAAGGTTATGTTGTAATAGATAACTACTTAAAAGATGAAGTGGCTGAAAATTTAAATAACTTCTTCAGTTATGAAATGCCTACCGATTGGTGGTCAATCGCTACGTTTCCATCTAAAGATATTGACGGAGTTAGTTATTTTAGAAATACTCCCGAAGAATATAATAATATACAGAAAGCAAGACAATACTCAATAGACTCTTTCGGTAGAAATGAATTTTCCTATTCCTTTCATCGAACTTTAGATAACCATTTTGATGATTGTGATTGTACTGAGTGTCAGATTAGAAAGTTTTTGGATGGTAGTAAATCACATGATTTAATCTCAAAAGTGACTGATTTAACCATTACAGGTTCTAATGAAGTTTTTGCCGCTTGTTATGTACCTGGAGATTTTTTATCTCCACATCAGGATAGCCCTAATGGTATTGTTGGTTTTGTGTTACATTTAACTAAAGATTGGAAACCTGAGTATGGTGGGTTATTACATTTTTTAAATGATGATGGGGATGTTGTAGAAAATGTTGAGACACCTAAGTTTAATAGTTTAACACTATTCTTACTACCTGAAGATAAAGGTAAACTACATTATGTTTCCCATGTTAATCCGGGAACTCCTGAGATACGTCTATCCCTCACTGGTTGGTATAGGAATTAATTCGGGGTGTAATTCAAAAACCATACGTAGTAGGGTATCTAAACAATAACATTCTTTTCCCGATTGGTCATACTTTAATTGACCATCAACTACACTAATTATTTTAGGATTAAATAAACCATTAGAATAATCCCATATTAAGTTATCATTTAAGCCAAAGTACTCCATAATTTTTGGATTATCAGAGATAAAACTTTGGAAAAATACTACATTAGGAAATTGCTCACTTAACTCTTTATTTACACTCTCTATTTTATCATCAAATGGTTTTAGAGTTAAAGTTGAGGTTTCTTGACCTTTTCTAAATAAAAACCATATAATTTTAGGATGTTTAGTTACATGTTCAAATAAATTATTGTCATTTACGTGATATACCATTATCTAAAAGATTTTCCCGTTATACTCAAATTTATTGTACGTTTTACTCCTGAAAGTATTGGAGTTATTCTTTGTAATAAATATGAAGGGGTTATAACTACATCACCAACATCAAATTTAGGTTGAGATATTTCATACCCACTATTAAACTCTGTGTGACCTCCACTATATTCCTCTTGAAGTGATAAGTGTAAAGTTACTGATAATTTATTATTGTTTGAACTTGCTATGTCAGAATACCACAAATAATGTCCACTATTATTAGTGTATGTACTATATTCCATATATTCATTAATACTATCAACATCAAAATTCCAACCCATATCTTGATTAGCATCGACCGATAATTTATAAATTTTATCATAAATCCATGAAGTTTCATCATTTAATGGTAAGTAACTAATAGTATTTCTTCTTTTCTCATCAGATGGAATATTAGAATCGCCATGTTTAGTTATTTCTGAATCTAATTTTTCACATATTAAAATTATGTCTTTTATCTCATCAGAATTAAATGCTTGTTTGTAGTAAAAGTAGTTTAACATATCGTAATTAGTGTCGATTGTTTCAGTTTGAGCGGTAAAATTTGTTTTAGACATATATTTCTGTTATATTATTGTTATTATTATAAATGAAAAGTAAGTAACATATGACAGATATCAACATAACCAACTATTATTTTAGAGCTGAAGAGGTTTTATTATCGTGTACCAATGGTATACAGTTAGAAAATTCTTTAAATTATATAAAACTTTACTATAAGTTGAGTGGAGATTATTGTGGTTATCAAATATTACTTAGGAAGTATGATAAACTATTTAATGAATTACATTAAAATGGGGAAACAAAAAATAATTGACTCTATCTTATTTTTTAATGAATTAGATTTACTTGAGTTAAGGTTAGAGGAACTTTATGACCATGTTGATATGTTTTTAATTGTTGAGTCCGACAAAACATTCACAGGAAAACCAAAACCATTATTTTATAAAAATAATAGTAAACGTTTTTTAAAGTGGTCAGATAAAATATATCACTATGTGGTTGATGATATGCCAATATCTGTTACCAATACTGAATTAAATAGTTTTACTCTAATTGAATCTCAGAAGACTATAGAATTTTATAGGGAAGCACATCAAAGAAACTCAATAGGTATGGCACTTAAAGAATTGGATATTAAATTTGATGACATTATAATAGTTTCAGATGTTGACGAATTCCCCAACACAAATATCTTTAAAAATTTAAATACTCATTTACCGTATGGTCCTGTAGTTTTTAAGCAGAAATGGTTAGTTTGGAATAAACGATTGGAAAAGATGCATTATTGGATGGGTTCAACCGCCTTTTACTACGCTCACTTCGTATCTAATAATAAAATATTTCAAGAAATAAGGGATGAAAGATGGAGTGAAAATAAAACAACATTTTATACTCAGGAAAATGGTGGTTTTCATTTTTCATGGTTTGGTGATTTTGATTTTATCAGGGAGAAACTTAAATCGTTTTCACATATCGAATTAGTTAGTGATTTTTGGGATAATGATGATAATATTAAAAATCTAATAAAAGATATGTACGCATCTAACGGAACTAAAAAAGATGGTGTCACAGGTAAATTAAAAGTATTTAATCAAGAAGGATATGATTTACCAAAAATATGGAATAAAATAACTGATATGGAAACTAAAATAAATAAACCAAAAATATACGATTGCTTTCTATTTGACCATGAGTTAGACATGTTAAACTTAAGGTTACATGAAATGGATGAATATGTTGACCACTTTATTTTAATAGAGTCAACAAATAGTCATGCGGGTAAAGTTAAAAAACTATATTTTCAAAAACATAAAGATTTATTTAATAAATTTAAACATAAAATTGAACATATTGTGATAGATTTACCTAATGAAGTACTTTACGAACCTCACCCTACACCTAAAAATGATGAAGAAAGGTTAAATTGGTTTAGAGAAAATTATCATAGAAATTCTATTAAAGATGTATTAAAAAAAATTAATCCCAATGATGATGATATAGTACTTATTTCAGATATAGATGAAATATGGGATAACCATATTTTAAACCGACTTAAAAATAATCAAGTTAGTTTTGATACGTTTAAAACTATATTACAAAGGTGGCAATATTGGAACTTTAAATGGGACTTTGAAAATATGTATTGGCCTGGTGCAGCTTTTTGTAAATGGTCATACCTTAAAACTACAACACCTCAAGAAATTAGAAATGTAAGGTACGAACAAGAAACTCACCTTAAAGATATTAATGGATGGCATTTATCGTGGTTTGGTAATGTTGAATTTAATTTACATAAACTTAGAAATTTTGCGCATCAAGAATTGTCACATACAACTAAGGAAAATCTTGAAATGATGATTAAGGGCGGTTATTTATTTGACGGTGAAAAGATGGTGACTTTAGATTGGGATTACTACCCTAAGTATCGACATTTAATTGAAGATGGGGAATTATATAAAAACTTATATAAATAAAAAAACCCGTGAGATACACGGGTTTTTAAAATATTTTATTACTGTTATTTAATTAAATTTATTAAATCTATTAAACATTTCTCTTATTGTTTTTCTCTCANTATCAAGTGATTCATGTAAGTCGGTATCGACTGTTTCGTACATAGCTCCACATTCAACACATTCACCTTCACTCATTTCAGAACCACACTGTTCACAAGGTTCACCTTCGTGAACTTCTCCACAACCTTCTTCAACTTCTCCACAATCTTCTTCAACTTCATATCTTGAAGGGTTATTACCTTTAAGTGAAAATATTTTACCTATTGGTTTATCCATAGGCATTACAGACACTAAACTTTCATCAGTCTCACCTTCACCTTCTTCCACAAAACCTATTGACATATTGGTTGCTTGTTCCCCATATACGTCAGCATTTCCACCCTGAGATTCGAAATCAAATGCTGATTTTTCATTACTATATTTTTCTTTACCGTCTAAATCTGCGTTCATTCTATCATTAACATCATCAACACTAGCTGGCGACATATCACCACCAAACATTTTCATAATTGCGTCAATATCGTCACCATAAGAATCATCAGAATATGAAGAGTCAAATTGTTCGGGACCATCAGATTTAAAATCGTAGGCCGAATCTTCATGAGATATGTCCATATCGTATCCCTCCATTTCATTAGTTTCTTCTTCGTTTACATTTGCATGGTAACCCGCTAATATTTCTTCACAATCTTTTTTAGATGAGCATTTTTTAAAAATACCACCTTTTTTATTATTCATAATTACCCATTTACCATCTTTTTTCTTAATACATCCTGAACCACCTTCAGATTCTGCACAACCTTTACCTTCTTGTTCTTTTACTTCAACTTCATTAACATTATGGTTAGTATAGGATTTTACGTTACCTTGATTATCAACAGTTACACCACCTGAATCTTTAATACTGTTATCGACTCTTAGTGGTTGTAAGTTACTTGGTACGTTACCCGTGGCATATCCATTATAAAATGCTGAATGATTTTGAAGAATAGAATTTTTTTCTTCATCTGATATTGTCATATAATTTCTCATAATCTTTGTTTTTACTATAAATATGTTGATATATTCATTTCTCGTTTGACATAGTAAACAGATTAAGTTATATTTTAAATAAAAACTATGAATAGAGAAGAAATAGATGAAATTGCTGAAGGAGCAATTGTTATGGACGGGTTCGATGATTGTATCGTTGGAGTTAGTGAAGAATTTGGTCGTGGAACGAGAATTGTGTATTCAAAACAACGTATCATTCAAAAAATGGTAAAAACTGACCTTATGACTGAAGAGGAGGCTGATGAATATTTTTATTTTAATATGGTGGGTGGACATTTTGGTGAAAGAAACCCAATTTTCTTAACTACTTCTATGGCAGTTTAATATTTTATCCGTATATTTGTTTTAACAAAAAAAGATACAATGTCAGATTTTATAGAACAATTTAAAGCAGATAAAGGGGTAAGGGACTTAGTTAAGAGAAAAGTCTTAACCTCACAAGATTTGAGTGCATCTTGGAGATATGACTCTCACGACTTGAATTTCAGAATTACACATATTAAGAGAGACGGTAAATGGAGTACCTCAATGATTGTTAATGTTGCAGTTTCTGGTGGATTGAAGGGTTGGGGTTGGAGAACTGATGATAATGGTTTGTGTAATATTATAAATTCACGCGACTTTCGTAGTGCTATCTACAGGAATCGTGAAATTAGACGTTTTGTTGAAAAGTCGGTAGCTCATGAACTTAAACTTTTTGGGGTAAAGCCGTGGATGGTTAATATTGGTAAGTTAAATATTAAAGAGTTAATTTAACTACCTACCAAACATCATTATGTAGTATTTAAGGGCCTTACTTGTTAGGGTCCTTATTTTTTTCTCCAAATTTCTATTTGAGTAGTCTTCAGTCCCTTCATCTTCAACCATTTTCATAGCCATTCTAATAAATTCATCTCTTGTTTTTTGAGACATATCCATTAACTCCTCAACCATATCTTCATCATATTCTCTACCTGACTTTATTTCTTCAAACTCTAAAAACTTTTTTAGATATTGTGGACCTGAGAATAAAAATTGACCCGATTCAAACATATTAACAATACCAGATTCTCTAATCTTACTTAGAAAATCAAAAAATATCTTCTCATTAGAGTATTTAAAAATATCTTTAAGTGAAATAAGACCATCTAATTCAGGGTTAATTTGTTCTTCGATGTTTACTTTTAAATCCTTTTCCATCATCCATATATCTTCTGAGGACACTAACGATAAAGACCTACCATTCTCCCATTTAACTGAGATAATCTCCTCACCTTCATCATAAGGGTCTTTAGAGATGTATTCGACAACGCCTTTAGTACCACCAGGAATTGGTGAGTATGGGTCTTTCATATAAATTAAAATTATATTATCACCTACCTTTACACTTGGGTTTACATCTTTAGCCATTTAAACTCTTTTAAAATAAATATATCGAATAACAGTTTAGTATTAGTGACATATTTATAATAAAACATTACAAGTGAAAGTTTTAATTACAGAAGAACAATATCAAGTATTATTAAACGAGAAAATCGGAGAGCAAGTAACGTCTAAATTAAAAAGGTTAGATGATTTACTTAAAAAAATAATTAGAGACGTAAAACAACAATTTGGTGTTAGTACTAAATTTGCTTTGACTTACGGTGCCGGTATCGGAGCACTTATGGAACCTGTTGAAAAATACCTTAATGGGGAGTTTTCAGGTTTAGAGTCTTGGCAGGTCTCATCATTAGTTATTGCCGCTATTTCTATAGTTTATTTTGAAGGTAAAGAATATCAAAAACTTAAAAAAGATATCGAACAACAAGGTTTAGGTGATGAATTAAAGGGTGCGGTTAGTAAAACAGAACAACTTAAAGATAAGTTTAGTTCAATGTTAAACGTTATTGGTATAAGCGTTTATAGAGGTGCAGATATATTAGCCTACACTTTCTTATTACCTATTTTAGGTATGATTATAAATGTCGCTAATACTTTTGGTTTTGATTCTGTAGAAATGGCTACCTTGTCATCCTCCCTAATTCATTCAGGTCTCATAACTGTTTCATCAGTCGTTTTTAGAGATGTAATTCAAAAAATTGCCAGTAAAATTTCTAAAAAATAATAATTAGTCGG
>JGI24005J15628_10000976_pt1 | contig 15612 bp, 7 predicted proteins | sample LinPmetageLP40_FD_15628 | JGI IMG/M metagenome (IMG submission 15628)
AAAACTGACGAAGGTATGGAGATTTACTCCAATATTGAAAAAAGATTAAATTAATCTAACTGTAGATGCGGTCGCTCTACGGAGCGATCGTAAACTACAAATTAAAAAGAAATTATGGTAAGTGTAAATAATGTATATCAAAAAGTTTTGGCTCTAGCCAATAAAGAACAAAGAGGGTATATAACTCCTCAAGAGTTTAATTTATTCGCTGATCAAGCTCAAAAAGAAATATTTGAACAATATTTTTATGATCTAGAGCAAAGGCAAAGAGGAATTGGTAATAAATTAGATTACGCTGACATACAAAACAATATAGAAGAAAAGATTGCTATATTTGAAGAATACGATAAAAGTGCTGGAGCGGTAGCGGATGGAAAAGTAAACATACCTAATGTTCAAGATGTATATAAATTAGGAATGGTTAGGGTTTTTTACCAAAATAGTACCGCACAAACACAAGGGCTTACCGGTGTGATAGCCGAGCAAATCCAATTAAAAGAACTACACGCGGGTAGTAGTCCATTAACAACGTGGACTAAGTCGCGACCTGTTTACACGGTAACAACAAGCGCGATTAGTACGGGGAAATTTATTGAGATAAATATATATCCAAACCCAACGCCTGGTACTGATTTAGTGTATTTTAGTTATATAAAAAAGCCTGAAAAACCAAATTGGACTTATATAATTGCTGGCGGAAACCCAGTGTTTAACCCCGCTTCTAGTTTTAGAAATTTTCAGCTTCACTCGTCAGAAGAAAATAGCTTGGTTATTAAAATACTACAGTTAGCCGGTGTAGCAATCAAAGATTTTAACTTAGCACAGTTAGCAGGGCAAAAAGAAGCTAATACTGTTATACAAGAAAAACAATAAATAAATGGGATTATTAGATAATATTACACACCAAGAATATTACCAAGGAAATGATTATGGCAGCTATCAATTTGTTTCTTTAGAAGATATTATAAACCAGTTTATGGTTGTATATGTTGGTGAAAACAAAGTTATACCAAAAGCTAAAAGGTTAGACGTTGCGTTTCATGCGCAAAGAGCAATGCAAGAGTTATCTTTTGATACGTTTAAATCTGTCAAATCCCAACAAATATCATTACCACCAACTTTAGTCATGCCTTTGCCGCACGACTATGTTGGTTATACTAAGCTGTCTTGGGTTGACACTAGCGGTATTAAACACCTCTTATATCCCACAAACAATACTTCAAATCCATTTCAAATTGCTCAGAACAGTGACGGTAAGTATAACTTCGACTTTGTATCATCAACTATTGGTGTGTTAGAGAATAGTGATTTTTCCAGCAGCTTAACCGATAGTTGGAGTGTAATATCCTCAACCAGTAATATCAATTCAATTTATGGAGGGGGTATGGATATTGTTGATGGCAAGTTAAAAACTTCATTTATCACTACAAACGGTTCTGGGGCTGTTAATTGGGGTTTCGTACACACTGCTTACCAAGCCATAGATGTTAGTGGCGTAAATTATTTAGATATATCCGCCTTAGGAACTGCTGATAATGTTGTTACTGTAGACGTTACTAGCCCTGGTGTCTTAAGGTTTGGACTTAGTACACAAGAGCCTGAGAATAACTACATAAACAACGGTGGTTCTAATCCGTTTCCAAACGCGAGTACAAGTGGTAACATTAACACTTCTATCTTTGATTTAACTGATGTAGATGGAAACCCTAGTTACGTTGGGTGGTTGGCAACCGCCGGTGGCTCTGAATCTAGTACAAAAGAACTACCTTCTATCGATGTTAGCTCTCACCAAACTGTTTACGCTGTTGTAGTGTCATATGTAGATTTTACAAACTTACCAAATTCCTCTGTATACCACACACGTGGTGATGCTAGTTCACCTGCTTTCGCCAACTCTATCGACGATCTACTTGTGACAACTTCTGAGGCTAGTCGTAGTTTGATACCAGAATTTGGTAATGAGAAAAACTCATCTACTTGGAACAGTTATAAAGCTGGTACTCCTTCAGAAAATCAAGATGATTATCAAGATGATACTTATTGGCCGATGGAAGGTAGTAGGTATGGGCTTGATCCTCAACAAGCTCAGGCTAATGGATCTTTTTACATAGACGATAGGTTAGGAAGAGTACATTTTAGCTCTAATATTTCAGGAAAAACTGTGATCTTAGACTATATAAGTGATAGCTTAGGTACTGATGGAGAAATGCAAGTTCATAAATTTGCGGAAGAAGCTATGTATAAGTATATTTCTCACGCTATAATTTCAGGTTCTTCTTATGGACAACAATTAGTGCCTAGACTCACTAAAGAAAAGTTTGCGGCAATAAGAAAAGCAAAACTAAGATTGTCAAATATAAAACTAGAAGAATTAACTCAAATACTTAGAGGCAAATCTAAGCAAATAAAACACTAGTACATGCCAGAAATTAAGAATAGTTTTCTTCAAGGAAAAATGAACAAAGACCTTGATGAAAGATTAATGCCTAATGGACAGTATAGAGATGCTGTTAATATAGAAGTTTCAACTTCAGAAGGATCTGATGTTGGTACTGTTCAAAATATATTAGGTAACAAAAGAATTGAAGATATTGTTTCCGAAGGGTTTAAATGTGTTGGTAGTATTGCAGATGAAAAAACTAATAAATTATATTGGTTTATATCAAAATATAATAAAGATGCTATTATAGAGCATGATATAACAAACGATAAAATTAACCCTGTAGTAGTAGATTTAAACGCAGCAAATTCTAAAGCTGTTTTAAAATTTTCTGGCAATATAATTACTGGAATAAATATAATTAATAATTTATTATTTTGGACTGATAATAATAGTGAGCCAAAAAAAATAAACATAGACGCGTGTATCGCTGGGACAATTGATATAAACACACATACTCAATTAAGCTTTGAAAATGGTAGTTTTAACGCAATAACCCTACAAAACGTTAGTAACTCAGCTGGTAATAATGATTTTTTAGAAAATCCCCCTGCAGAAGGTAGGTATTTTTGGTTCAACGCTAAGCAAATAGAAAAAATGGTTGGGATAACAGCATTTGCCTCGGGGGATGAGAATTACGTTGTACGCCATTATAGAAACAATGAGTTTCTTCAACAAAATACTGTAAGATTTTTTGGTGCGTTGGGTGGAAATGGAACTCATGCTCGCTACGCATCAAATCCGCTAGATAATGATTTTGCCGTAGGAGATATTTTATATGGAGCTGATATTAAAGTAGACATAGAAGAGCGTCACGTTACAGTTGTTAAGCCAAAACCTTTAAAAGCGCCTACTGTAAAAATAAATCACACTCAAGCGTTGGATTATCAAAGCAATATTCCAAACTTATTTGAAACAACTTTTCCAAGATTTTCTTATAGATACAAGTATAGAGATGGAGAGGTTTCTGCCTTTGCTCCATTCACACAACCCGTGTTTAATCCTAAATATAGCAAAGATGTAAACAGCACTAACGGAACTAATGTTTTTTATACTAAAGATAACGCTTTTGACGTAAAAGATCCGCACAACAAAGCTATGGTTAACTCTATACACTCTATAGATCTTACTGATTTTATAACTGCTCAAACACCAGAAGACGCTATAGAAGTAGAAATACTATATAAACAAGAAGATTCTAGTGTTATATACTCTATAGAAACTATTAAACATACTGATCCGCAATGGCACACCGCTAGTAATACTGAGGGTTACAATGTAGGCTACAACAAAGCTGTTAATAACACCAATTTCACAGCAAAAGGCGGTTACAATCAAGGTAAGCATGTTTTGACTACAGAGAATATATATGCCGCCCTTCCAGCAAATCAACTGTTAAGACCATGGGACAACGTTCCAAGAAAAGCTTTAGGACAAGAAATGACTGGTAACAGAATTGTATACGGTAATTACTTACAAAATTATAATTTAGGAAATATAAAACCTGAAATAAAAGTTGATTATAACTATAGAAACAACAATCTTGGATCTTTTGAAAACCAAGGTTTACCATCTGTAAAATCTCAAAGAAATTATCAGCTTGGAATCGTGTATTGCGATAAACACGGTAGAGAAACACCAGTATTTACTTCTAAAGAGGGCGCAGTAAGTATTCCTTGGCAAAAAAATGATGGAACTAAAAACGCTAGCAAAAGCCTACAGCTAAACACAAATGTAGCCGCAAACTTTCCGGATTGGGTAGATTCATTTAAGGTTTTTGTGAAGGAAACCTCTGCTCCTTATTACAACTTAGTAATGGATAGAGCTTGGGTTGCCAAAAGCACTTATAATATTGACAGGGGCGAGCACCTTTGGATTTCATTTCCATCATCTGATAGAAATAAAATATCAAAAGAAGATTATATAATATTAAAAAAGAAAATTGGTGCTGGAGAAAACCAAGTTGCTTTTGAAAATAAGTTTAAAGTTATTGATATTGCAGACGAAGCGCCAGATGCTATAAAGTACGAATTGGTTAATCAAGGCGCTGTAACAAACCAAAATATTGACAATGTTGGATATTCTTTTCAACATGGAAATGGCGCCATACCGTCGCTGTTTCCAGCATCTCAAAATGAAAGCAGAAGAATAGATCATGAAACCGATACTATTAAACTAAGCACTATCTTTTGGGACACTTTTACGTCTACAGCAAAAGAAACTTTTGGTAACGTACCTTTGGCAGAATTAGGTGATGAAGCTAAAGTTGCGATTGAAAAAGAAGATTTATATATTTCTTGGCGAAGAAATGGTGCGCCTCATTCTACTGCTGATGGTAAAAGAGGAGCTTCTTCTAAAAAATACAAAGTGATTGGTGGTAGTAAAGATGCAAATTATTACACACTGAAGCTTGCAAATCACATATCACAAATAGATGCTGATTTAGCTCATGAAATAGGTAAAAATAGAAAACCTATATTGGAAAATCCTAATACAAACCTTAATTTTTTTCCAGACCTAGTGTTTCAAGTAGAAAAAAGACAACTACTTGCTTCAGAAGATTTTTCTGGTAAATTTTTTGTTAAAATATCAAAAAACCAAATAACAGATATTATAGAAGAAGGCTCTACAACAGATCCTTTGAGTAATTATATTGTATCAGCAAAAACTCCGACTTACTATTGGCAAGATGATAAAGGTAGTAATTCCTCGTGGGAAAATTCAGCTTACGGCTTGACAAATTATAGTGGTGAAGATCAATCTCCATCAGGCGCAAATAGCATTCACAATGCAGCCAACAACAATGGCGTAGGTACTGATCATGCTGTTTCAACCATAACTACGGGGAGAAAGCTGAGTGACGATGCTCTTATTTGGGACGGTATACTTGTGGATCATGGACCTACCTTTTTTATAGACGCGATGCACATGGTTGCTGGTCAAAGTGAAGCTAGCAACTTGGCTAAATACTGTTGTGTTACTTGGTCTGGAACGCAAAAAACATCTGTAGACAACGAAGATTCTGCTTGGTCTTACCCGCCTGTTAAAACTTGGTTAACAGATTGGGTAGATAGCGCTATTGAAGTAGTAACTGAAGAAGATACTATAGTTACGGCTGCCGCTGGTAGCGCGGCTAAGTATTACGATGCTATTAATAGTGGATTGATTGACACTTCTCCTTTAAACGCTACAGACGATAACTTTAAACTGCTTAAAGAAGATGCTGTTGGGGTTAAAATTGCTGGTTGGGCTGGGCCTAGCCAAGTTGTAAACAGAAGCGTAGAGCAAGGTAATATTTACGCCAACCACGTAAATGGATTAGAGGGATTAGTAACTACTCAAGAAATACACGCTACAGGCCCTAGGAGATGGTTTAGCGGAATAACTGATAGCTCAACTGAATATGGAGTCGGTATAGATACTAACGCATACTCAAGCGCTGGTGAAATTGGAAGGCATTTTATGCATCTATCGTTTTTTGCACCAGGTAGAGATTTGCATAACGGATCTTTTAATTCAAATGGGATTGGTAACCCTGGAAATCAAATGGAAATATTTAGTAACGACAACGCTATTGGCTCTAGACTACAAGGTATATGGGGAGGAGGAGTTTTTACAGGTGGCAATGCTAAACATTTAGATTTATTGGCCCAAGATCGATTTGGAACTGGAAACGATAAGTTTTCAGGCTTACCAATGGAGGGAAACTATGATCCCGTTACGAATGGATGGCTACCTCAAACGCCAGGTCCTGGGATTGGCTTTGGTTACAATTTAGATTATCAAGAGTTACACGAAAGACAGTGGGATCCAACTTTTAATGAAAGATTTGATAATGGTAGTAAAATACGAGATTTTCTAAAAAATCTTCACGCTGGATCACAGTTTAAGTTTTCTGATGATATTTTAGAAAACGTTTATACTATTAAAAAAGTAGTTGTAAAAAAACTATACAATCACACTTCTTGGAGAACTCCTTTCAATAGAGATCATCATTCTGTTGCTGGTAATTATTACCACCCACCTATAGACACAGAGAAATTAATCTATAAAAGTGTTGAAGAAACAGCTTTAGAGTGGTTAAATAGTTTAGATGATACTGGATCTAACGGTTTAACCGCTACAGACCCAGTATATACCGCTTTTACTAATAAAATTATAGATTTTGGTAAAGCTAGTAACAGAAGGGTTTGTTATATAATTGAATTAGATAAAAATCCAGCAGCATCTACTTCATCATACAACCCACTTGTTAATGATGGAAAAATGACTGCTGATGTTGGTGGTTTAGATTTTCAAAATATTGAATTTCTGGAAAAAGTACAATCAACTTTACTTGCTGGTTTAAATAAATTTTCTGCAATATGGGAAACTGATCCTAAAAAACAACAAGTAGATTTAGATATATATTACGAAGCTAGTAATAATATTCCAATTAAGTTAAACGAGCGTACAAACGAGTTAATCGCCCCTGTTGGCTGCAAAGTGGAAATGTTAGGGAAGTTACAAGTGCAAAGTAGTTTATACGCAGGAGCAAAGCCATCGGTGTCGTATCTCACTTCGTGGGATGGAACAAAAGCTACCTTGCACCCCGGGCTTCCTATTGGAGATGGTACGGTTGAAATAGAGTATTCTAAAATTCCTTTTAAGTTTACAAAAGAGGATGGTAGCTACGTTATATTAATAGCTGATGAGCAGCAATTACTAGGGCAATCAGTTTCTAACAATGAGTTTAAAACAACTTTTACCTTTAGACACGATATTGGTAATAACATAAAGCTAGGGCTAGCATGGAACAATTGTTTTTCTTTTGGTAATGGTTTAGAGTCTAATAGAATCAAAGATGACTTCAACGAAATATTTATAGCAAGCGGTGTTAAAGCTTCAACCGTTTCTCAAGAAACATATAGAGAAGAACGAAGATCAAGTGGTTTAATATACTCTGGCTTATATAATTCAAACTCTGGTGTTAATGATTTGAATCAGTTTATAATGGCTGAAAAAATTACTAAAGATTTAAACCCAACATACGGCAGCATACAAAAGCTGTTTAGTAGAAATTCAGATTTAGTTGCTTTTTGTGAAGATAAAGTTGTAAAAGTTTTAGCTAATAAAGATGCGGTATTTAACGCTGATGGAAATCCACAACTAACAGCTAACGAAAATGTTTTAGGACAAACAATTCCTTTTACTGGTGAATTTGGCATATCAAAAAACCCAGAATCATTTGCATCTGAATCTTATAGGGCTTATTTTACTGATAAACAAAGAGGCGCGGTTCTTAGGCTTTCTAAAGATGGTTTAACACCTATTTCTAAAGCCGGAATGCAAGATTATTTTAGAGATAATCTGGGAAATTACGATTCTTTAATAGGTTCTTATGACAGCTACAAAGAAGATTACAATATAACTTTATCGCATAAGTTTGGTGAAAACTTTATATTCAACAGTTATTTTGATGAGGGAATAGAGCTTGAACCCGTAGTTGGTAGCTTGCTAAACTATATAGATAACCCAGGTGTTGCAGGTGTTAACTTTGTATACGCTTACAATATACCGGCGAATCAATCTACAGGAACTTTAATTGGTGAGTTTGAATGGGGACCACCAGATACATCTTTCGGTTCTGAAGTGTTAATAACAAACCACCCCGCAATAGTAGAAGGTGGTATACAGGGAGGGGTTGATGAAGTTTTTGGCATAATACAAGAAGCNANNANTGCTGAANATCAANAAATTACAGCAGCGGTACCTACTCTATATACAACTACTATAACTACTTCTACTGGTGTAACCGTAGACACTATAACTACTTCTGTAAATTTCGGAACATATTCAGCAGCTGATCTAACAACCACTGGTATAGATATTGGTACAACGGCATATGGATCTGGCGGTACGTTTACGCTTGGAACCGACACTACAGCAGAATCTTCATATGATCAGGATTTTGTTGCTGGTACATTAGCCACTTCAGATGATACTCCTTTTGCCGAAGCTACTTACTCCACTAACTTCTCAGGCAACTTACCAGATTTCGGTTGGTTTTATAATCCAGTATTTTCACAGCCTGCTGATGATATATTTGGCCCTAACCGTACTCAGTATACAGATTTAAATCTGTATAGCTACATAAAAAGACATGTTAACGCAGCCGACATTGTTGAAGGTGTTGGAGCTCCTTTTGTAGAGAGCCCAATCAACTACAGCTTTGGCTCTACAACTAACTCTATTACTAGAAGAAATAGTGACAAACACATATATTTTGATAGAGCACAACCCGAAAATTCTTACATTGAGTTTAGAAATATTGGTGGTACAAGCGGCAATCCTACAGCTGGAATAAACAAAACGTATGCCGATAACGCAGGAATACCTAATCCTCATCAGCAAGGGCTTTATCACAGTACGATGTTTAACGGTGATGAATTACACGTACAGTTTGATTTGATTTGTTTTAAAACGTTTTTTTCTGGCGCAACAGGTAGTACTTATTACACCGGTAATCAGTATGGTTACAATATTATCAAACCAAAACTAGAGCTTATTGACAATACAACGGGTCAAGTGGTGTCAAGTGATTTTCTTGTTACGCCTGGAGGCGCGATTTACCAAATGCAATCACCNNCTGATTTTAAACAGTATAGTCTACAACAAACCTCAGCAACTACTACAAGTGGCTTAAGTAATTCTACTACAGCAGGAGCTGCAATTCCAAGTTCTTATACTAGTTTTTCTAATTCCCTTTTTTATGGTAATCCTGAGCAGCGCGCTATTGGAGAAAGATTTAGTAACTCTGCAACAGTTGAGTTTCCAAGTACTTCTACTATATCTGATCTTAACACCACCACCGTTCATATGTACTTAGGTGGTGATCAAGTTCACATTACTTGTGGCGCAAGTTTTAAGTTTAAAGATCCTCTTCAACAAAATGCACAGGGTGAATCTATATCCACCGACCCTAATTTTGGAATAACAGAGGCACCCGTTGTACAAGATCTTATGATACGAATAAGTAATTCTCAGCCAGAATCTCCACTGTATTCGGGTTATGGGGGTTCAATTGAAAAACGTCAGCAACTTTGGTCTATAAAAAATGTACGAATTAAAAAAGGCTGGGGCGTAACTTCTCCCCATCAAGCTTTTGATGCTGGAACCATTTTAACTGATATATATGACACTCAATCCGTTACAACATCAGCTTACACCACGATTACGCAAGCGGGTGCTGATGCTGTTTTTGCAGATGTAGTTGTACAGCCTCAAGTACAAGGTGTTATAACCGCCTTTGTACCGGCTATTCCTCCAACAACTATTCCACCTTGGGTAGAAGTTGTTAACCAAGGAATGCACTTTACTGTACCTTGGGTTGGTGATTATGCTTTGTATGGTACATTGGGTTTAAATACATCAAACGGAAGTCCACTTACAGATTACTCTTTAAACAGTGGAAATGTTACAACGGTAAGTTACACTAAAGTTGACGGTTTAACTGGTAGTTATCAAGTTCCAGACGGAACACAGACAATCACTTATCCAGCATCTCAAGCAGGACAAGTTTCAATTAGTGGTCAATATCTAGAAGTTAGTGCACCTTCATCAAACAGTTCTTATGCTGGTAGTTTAAAATGTGATATGGGCACTAACGATCAATATGAATCAAACGTGTGGTACTTAGTTGATCTTGAGTTTGATGAAGTGCACAATCCAAATACTGGTGACAGTACCGTTGGACAAGTACAAGTGCAAGGGGTTGCCGCTTCATCTGCCACAAACGGAAGCGTTACTGACCCTGATGGTGTTGGAATTACCCGCGGTGCGGGTAGTACAAAAAATATTCAACTACTACCAGTAGGTAGAACTGAATATGGTTTGGATCAAACAGTATTAAGAGCAATATATCAAGTTGACCCAACTGCAGCTGCCTTTACTTCTAGTCAAGGTTCTGGAGCAGAGTTTAATTTGCGTTTTCAAGGTTACAACTCTACGTCTGCTCATTTTACAAAGTTAATTGTTAAAAGACTTGATGCTTCTGCTACCGATATAACACCTGACAACTGGGCAGCCTCCACGGATGTTCTAGCGCATTCTTTTTCAAAAAAACACTTGTATTACAAACAAGGTAAATTGTGTTTTGATATTGATGCCAGTAACTACCCAACAAATAGTAATGGCTATGGCTGGCGCCAAAGTTTTCCAGCAAATCACCTTGTAAAAACCCCAGGTGGATGGTCATTAAGATTTACTGTTAGTGATAACCCAGATTATCCACCGGGAGATCACACTGGTAGCTTGAGCGTCGTGTGTAATAATGATATTGGTGTAAATGGTTTCGAAGGATTGTGGGTTAATGATCTAGTAAGTACTGGAAATTATGAAATAAAATTTAATTTCGATAATAATCTTGTTGTAAGCGATAGCGAGGATTGGGGTGTTTATCTCGATGGAGCTCTTATTACTACCGGAACTATTCCTGATATAAACTATAGTAGCGCTTACACAGGGCAAACCGCAAATTATGGAAATCAAATTGTTCTGATGCCTAATCTTCCAGGCCCCGGTAGTGGAGGTGATTTTAGAATGGCTATTAGCGAAATATCACTTATAGACAATACTTTAATATTTCAAGGTGGTACATCTGGATCTTGGAATTGGGATGGTTTTGATACATCTCTACAATCCTACATATCTTGGGATGATATAGAAAATTCTAATGGAATTGCAAACAACAGAATACAATTTGGAGAAATTAATTACCAAGAAGATCCAGGTACTGGTGAACAAACTTATGACTATGATGGTGCGGCTTCATTTACCCAAATTGATTCATGCCCATTTGTTGACCCGCTATCAATAGAGCAATTTAAAACACCTATTAGCGCTAATCAGTTTTTAAATAGAACCATAAATAGATATGAAAAATATAACATAGAGTTTGAGCACGGAATAACCGAGGGTGAGTTAGATATATACTATTTCAATAGTCAGGGCTATGGGTTTAGAATACCTAATATAAACGCTAGTACGCCTAACACCGCTCAATTTACAGTTATAGTTGGGCAAGATCAAAACGACACTAGTAACATATATAGTGAAAAACGATCTGCCACGCACCCTGCGTCCGGGTCAATTACATACCAACCAGAACTGCAAGAAACATTTGTTATATCTCCATCCGCATTTAATGCCGCGGGTGACAACATAACGGGATCAAACGGCGTTGTAGGTTGGATAGATGGAATTCAAATGACCGCTGTGTATGATATTGAACTAGGTCCAGATGGGGTAACACCTATATTTGAAGAAAAAACAGTAACGTTTAGTGAAGGCGTGAATGGTTGGACTAGCTTTAAAAGTTTTGTTCCAGAAAGCGGCGTTAGTTTATCTAAGAAGTATTTCACTTTTGATGAAGGAAAATTATACAAACACTACGTACCACTAAAGTATGATTGGAGTACTGTTAATCCTGGATTTGTTTCTTCAACGTTAAGTGAAGCAGAAAACTATAACATATTTTATAACGATATGTTTAAGGATGATTTTTCACAGCAAATAAAAGCTACAGAAAAAGCGAAGTCTAGTATAAAGTTTGTTTTAAATAACGAGCCAGGAACAATAAAAATGTTTAACACTTTAAACTACGAGGGAACACAGTCGCATATTAAGTTGCCGTCAAGCAGTAACTATCTTACCATTAACAATGCAGAAGCATGGCAAAAAGGAATGGATATTCAAGGTTGGAGTTGCGAAGAAATAAAATCAGATTTAGATACTGGTAGTGTAGTTGAATTTATAAAAAAAGAAGGTAAGTGGTTTAACTACATAAAAGGTAAACCTACACAAAGTATAGATACCAGTCTTTTCAGCGTACAAGGCATTGGCACAGTAACACCATAAAAATAAAATATGAAACAAATAAAAGATTTGAAGATAGATATTTCAGAAATGCCTACAGCTGAAACTAACAGAAAATTTACAGTAACTGGAGATGTTGGAGCTAAATTTATTTTGCACGTAGTCCAAGATGATACTCTTAATTTTTATAACTTTTCAAACAAAACTTTTGAATTAGGCCACAATAGTAAAAACAATAATTTAGAGGTTTTGATGGAGAGCAGGCGCTACTATGATAACATTATTTTTCCTTCCGGTGGTGGATCTTACACAGTTACTCTTGTTTCTAAAGATCCAGCAATAATTATTTCAAATAGTTATAGCGCTCTAGATGACTCAAGTGCTATAGGTGAAAACAATAACAATTTAACAAGTACTAGTTTTAAAAGTAGTATTATAAGTAAAAATATAAAAAAACAAGCTTCTAACGCCACGATAACGTTTAAAGCTTTTACCGCTAACACTGGCAACTATGGTACTTTTCCAACCTCAACAACGGTAGGAGCTTTAAATGACTCGGGAACAGCTGACGTTAATTGGTCTATAACAAACGCGACTACAGATGCTGGTGGGTTTGGGCTTCGGTTAAATGGGAAATATTCTAAAAATAAGTCATGGTACTTTACAACAACGGATACTGTTGATGGAGCTATATCTCCAAGCGATAAAGAAGGAGGTTTTAAAGTTAAAGTAGATGATATAACAGATATTGGCGTTGGCTCAAATATAACCGCTGTTAGCGCTGGTAGTTTAGTTGGAACGCCTAGCATACTCGCAATAGATGAATCAACAAAAGTACTAACACTAAGCGGAGCGCAAACGTTTGCAGATGGCATAACACTAACGTTTATAGCAATAGGTAGCAAGGCAATAAATTATGCTATTGGTTCTAATATTACTTTTCCGGGAGTGTTAAATACATTTGGACAAAAGCTAACTCAAAAAGTTAGAGCAAACGTTAGTGCTAGCACAACAGTTACTTTAAGTGATACCCAAGGTATAGCTGGTGGAGATTTAATTGGGTACCACGGCATTGGAGTTAATAACGCTACTAGTAATCTTATAACATCTGTTACGCCAGACCCAGGTGGTGGTGATGGAGATGGTAGTATGGTTGTTGAGTTAGCGCAAACTTTAACAGCTGGAACCGTGCTTAGTTTTGATAATATCCATAAAACCGTAAGTTTTTCTGGTAAAATATCAATACAAGGATACCCATCCGCAAGTAAAACTATATTTCTAGATTTAGACCCAATAATAACAGTAGGTGCAGCCTCATAATAAATAAATAATATGGCAATAGGACAATTAAACTTTAATAATGAAATAAACAACTTGTTACAAATTGGGGATATGTTATATTTTACAGATCCACCAATCAATGGTATTTCTGGAAACCCACTGCCTGCTGGCCAAGTAACACAAATAAATAACAATCAAATTCAGTACACTCTTCAGTACCCAAGTCAACCTATTATAGGTGATTACATATTATTTTCAAAACCTATAGAGGTAAACGAATCTAGTCTAAAAGGTTACTACGCTGATGTAACATTTACAAATAGCTCAACAAAAAGAGTGGAACTATTTGCAGTTAGTTCAGAAATTGCTCTTAGTAGTAAATAAAGAGCAGAAAGTGTGACTATAGAATTACACTTAAATTAAATTAAATGGACGGTAATATAAACTTTAGAGCTTTTAAAGAAGGTGACTATGAAACTTGTTGTGAATGGTGGAGGTGGTGGTGGAAGCGTACTGGCTTAAACCCGGTTCAAAGAGCTTTACTACCAAGCAATGATAAGTGTTTTATTATAGAAAAAAATGGAGTACCAGTGGCTGCTTATTTTTTATTAGTGTTTGAGTTTCGTTTAGTAGCTTTTACAACATATCTAGTAACCAACCCAAATTACAAAGAAAAAGACAGAAGAGAATTAATAAAACAATTAGTATTAAAAGTAGAAAAAGAAGCAGAAAAAATAGGTGTGATGCAGTTGTTTACTATCTGCATGAACGACCACATGACAAACATACACGATAGTTTAGATTGGATGTTAATACCAGTTCAAAACGAGGGTTTTAAATATCTAACAAATAACTTTATAAAACAAGAATAATATGGGAAATTTTTTTGGTAAAAAGTCAAAAAGAAAGCAAACGGCTGCAATGAATGAGATGAATCAAATGATTCAAGGTCAGGTTGATGAGTTTAAAGGCCAACAGCAAGTAGCTCAGGACAGAGCTGATCAAACTAGACAGCAGTACGAAGATTTTGAATTTTCAAATCCTTTTGCAGGTGCTAAAAACGTTTTTGCTGGAGCTCAAAACGCTTATGCTGGCTTACAAAACCAATTTGCAGGTTTAGAGAATAAGTATGATGGTATGGAAAACCGCTTTGAAGATATGACGGTTGATATGAAAGCGGCAGATTATCAAACGCAGCAAGGGCAGCAGCAAAGAGCTAACATACTTCAAAGCTTACGGGGTTCTGCTGGCTCATCCGGCGTGGCTGGTTTAGCTCAATCTTTAGCAAATCAAGGGCAAATGCAATCACAACAAATTGCGGCTGGTATTTCTCAACAAGAGCGACAAAACCAAATGTTAGCGGCACAAGAAGGCTCTAGAATTGACATGACACAGAGAGGAGCCGGTATGCAGTTACAACAATTGCAAGCTTCTGGAGCGCAACAACTACAAGGCCAACAAGCAGCTGGCGCTATGCAAACGCAGCAAATGCAAATGCAAGGCGCAGCACAACAACAAGGCATGATATTAGAAGGTGCAGCAGCGCAACAAGCTGCTCAAGCCCAACAGCAAGCAACTCTTTTAGGTATGGATTACGGTGCTTTAGCTGGCGCTAACCAAGCTTATCAAGGTTCTTTAGCAAATCAAATGTCTAGTATGGGTATGAAAGCAGACATGTATGGAGCGCAGTCCCAAAATAGCATGTTTAACACTTTAGCTAACACTGCCGCAACTTATTTGGGAGCTGGTGGTGGTTTGTAAATGATGAAAATAAAAAAATATAAATATGGCAAGTAAATTAAATCCAGGAGCAGATGCAACGTTAGTAAACGCGGCTTATAGAGCTGCAATGGCTAACACCCCTAGTAATTATAGTGGTACTTTACAGCGTGCCGCTGATAGCTATAGTAGAACAATGCAAGCTTCTGCTGAAATGTGGGGTAATATAGCGAAAGTTGGAGCATCTATTGGTAGTGATATGATAGCTAACGCAAAAGAGTTTACTGACGCGGCTGCTTTAGCTGGTGCTCTAGATA
>JGI24005J15628_10000977_pt1 | contig 15604 bp, 25 predicted proteins | sample LinPmetageLP40_FD_15628 | JGI IMG/M metagenome (IMG submission 15628)
CGATTTGCATCATTTCGATGCGGTGCTTCTGCTGCTGATTGGCCTTGAAGTAATCAAGCACTGACGGCAGAAAAGATGATCCGAAGCCCAGCAGGCTCCCCAATAAAGCCATCATGTTTTTTCTCCATTAATGAAGATGCCAAAACAGCCCGTGAGCGCTCCCATGCACACAGATACAAGTCCAGCCTGTGCATTGGTCACTTGATCAGGAGGTATAGACATAAACCAGTGAACACTCTGATACGTTAGCACCGTGACAGCCAGCATCATCAGGCGCGGTAAAACTTTGAGTTTATCAAACGTCTCTGGTGTCATAGTTTTATCCCATTTTTGTTAGTACAGTCATCAACATCACGATTATGGCCGCGCTGGCACCGATCATAATCGCCTCTAAACGCTTCACCCTCGTAAATAGCTCTTTGTGCTGTATGGTCACCTCTGTGCGTAGGGACGCAAAGGTAATGTTCAAGTCATCAATTCTGCTGTGTGCAGATGACACTGTTCGTTTGTCCATACTACTCTCCGTTAGGGTCTAGCGGGATAAATTTAGGATCAATTAAACCTAGTGGGTACGCAGCATTGGCTGGAAGATCACGCAAGGACTGACGGTAGCTTGCCCATTCTGTAGTAGCTGCAGGAGTGGTAGGTAAATCCATCCAATCAGACTCTTGTAATTTTAAACTACGCCATTTTTCAAAAGAAGACGCGGACGGTGCTAAACCATTATTTACGCACCACAAAAAAAATGAATTCATCGCAAGGTTCCCTTATCAAGATATATGCTCGAAGACGATAACGCCGTGCCAAATATTCTATTTTCATCGTCAGTCCCTACCGCGATAGCCGTAATTGCTGCGGAGTTTGCAGGGAGACCGTAGGTCAAACCCGATGTTAGGCCGCTGACCGAAGTGTTAATTCCACCAGCAACAGTGATTTTACCTGAAGCCCCGCTACTAATATTCTCTGCGGCTATTCCAGCCCAAGGCAGCACATCTGCACTTTCAAGTTTAGTGCTGACTAAAGTTGCATATTCCCATAGAAAAAAGTTTAACTTTGGCCCTGCGTAGCTATCAAACCCCAAACTATAAATTGTTGAGCCTACACCACCCGGTGCATAATCCCTAGCTGGATTTGCCAATACAGAAACATCATTACCGCTAAACGCAAATTCTCTATAAATGCCGCCATCCGAAAACGAGTAACTTTTTTGTGCAGTTTCATCATAGCCGTTAGTAGGGCCACCCATGTTAGTAGTCCAAATCGTTCCAGTAGAGAAACTCGTGCCAGATATTGAACCCGCTACCGACTTCCATCCCGAAGGCGAAGCATCTCTGTACCAAACGACCACCACCTTGTTTACATTTTTATTGAAATGGGCCTGCATGTAAAAGGGATATGCAGTTGCAAAATTGTGGTTAGAACCATAGGTTATACTCGTCCCAGAGATTGTAAGTACAATCGACCTCAACTCATCAGACATAGCATAAATAGCAACAAACTTATTTGCGTTGTTGTCATAGACTAAACTTAAAGCCCCGCCAGAGGTGGAATCGTTGTTTTGTAAAGTTAAAGCCGTTCCAAAACTTACTGAAGTTCCGCTGATTGTAGCCACAACAGCTTTTACACTTGTAGTTGCGTTTCTGTATAAAATCATACTTTTCTGTGCGTTGTCATCATAACGAACATTCACCCTGCTTACACCGCCAGAGTCATATACAACCGTTGATCCAAACGATATGCTGGTGCCACTTACTGTGCCTACCGCCGCTTCGCCTCGATTTGAACTGGCAGTGTTTCTCCAAACTACTAAAAATTTACCTGCGTTGCTGTCATAACAAACGTCTGGTATTTCTTTGTTCGAGCTTGCTACCGTGACTTTGCTGCCCCAACTCAGGTTAGTGCCGTTTGTAATTGTTCCAACGTAAGCCACAATGTTATTGGCATGCTCATGGTAGACTATTACAATTTTATCCGTGCCATTGAACGCAGAACTCATGCGTGTCAAGCCCTCTGGTTCAGGCGTAGACCCAGATATTGTAACAATCCCACTAGTTTCTCCAGTAGTTTTTTGGATTGTGCCATTTGCTTTAATGCTGACTAAATCACCCGCGCTAATCGCAGCACCCGCTGTAAATGTCTGTTCGCCGCCGCCTGATGCAGCCACAAATGACAAATCAGTACCATCAGATGTTAGAACTGTTCCCGCAGCACCTTTTGCTAAGGCAGATGACACACCAGAACTGTTACCAACATCAATAGAACCTCGCGTCAGGGCGCGTGTGACAGTGCCTGTGGCTGTTATTGCGCCACCAGCCGTCACATNTCCTGTAGCAGAAAGATTGCGAATAGCTGTAACATCTTTGTTGGCATCTGCTGTAAGGACTTTATTAGCCTCAGTTGTACCGTTAGCCGAACTTTTGTCGTTAAGATTTAACTCAGCAACAGACGCATCAATACCTGATATTAACCCTGCAGATTTAGAACCAATGTATCCAGCCATTAAGTTTCTCCGGTTTAAGTAATTTCAAGCACAGACAATATAGCGTCTAAGCTAGTAGATGCGCTAGACTTGACGTATAGTTTATCTGATGCTTCTAAGATAATTTTGCCGTCTAGCACAGATAAAGAACTTGCTGCAGGTATCGGAACATCTTTTACAATGTGGTAGTCAACATTTGATCCGCCCCGTTCTATATACACGCTAGCAGTAATTTGAGTTCCCAGTAAGTTAGAAAGATTTATTCCTACTGCAACCGTTTGTGTGCTACCTGCTACCGTTACAAGAAGAACTTCAGATGTTCCGGCTTGTCTAGCCATGTAGCTTTTAAATATATTAGCCATGCTATGTTATCCTAATGCTATTGCTAAAGCAGCTGCAGTGCCAGCGGGGTCTACTTGTAGGTTTGTTTGTGCAGCACCAACAGTTGACGCCCCAGTGCCGCCGTCAGCTATGGCTAAGTCTGTTATACCTGTTATAGACCCGCCATCTATGTCTACACCGGTAGCAGCTTGTAAGGCCATTGTACTTAATCCAAGTGTGGTTCTAGCTGCTGCTGCATTTGCGTCATCAACTAATGTGCCGCCAAAACTAGAGATAGCAGATGTTTCAACCTTATCATCATTAAGATTAATAAAGTTAGCATCTACTTCTGCGTTTGTTAGCGGTGATCCTTTACCGGATCGGGTTACAATGGTTGCCATTAATTACCTCACGAAGCTGCTAACGTAACTGTCCAAGTGACTTGAAGAGTATCACCAGAACCTTTGTTTACTACTGAAAATACTGTGCGGCACAACATAGTGCCAGACGAAGAAGCATTAAATATACCCGCTTCAGTAACTGCCCCAGTGCCTACGCCAGCACCAAACTGTGCTATATATATTATGCTTTCATTATTAGAACCGCTACGAGTTGCGCTAGTAAAAGCAACTCGGCTACCTAATTGGCTTCCTAAAGCAGTATCACCCGCTGCTGCAGCTGACGATCCGCTACCTAACGCCATATGGCTCATAACCCCAGCCGATGCAGCCGTCATGCGGCTAGTTATGTGACCAATGCCTGTGTTCACAATGAGGTTTTTTATATTGCGTTCTTCTTTAATGTTTCCTTTGCTATCTGTTAAAACCAGTTTTAGTTTGCCAGACAGTGCTAAGTTTTCTTTTGTGTTCATCGTTGTACCCCTTAGAAGGTTCTTGCAATTCCTACATAATCCCCCGCAAAGTAGTCAGGGCTACAATAGTCCTGTATCACTATACTACCCGTGTCCGATAGTCCTAAATTTTCTACTGCTATAGACTTTTCTACAGCTAACAGCTGTGAATCAGCCCATACTGCGGTATTTATTACAACTCTATCAAACTCAGTAAACAGATTTAATGCAACTTGGTCATTTATTACTATACTATTTGCTACTGGCTTACTAAAAAGTAGTATCGGCTGTACGGTTGCAGTATAATTTTCAGGGCAATAGTCTTCTAAAAAATATAGACTTCCATCTTCAATGTTAAACTTGTCTGTAAAACCTTTTGCCTGTTGACCAACAAAAACATCACTGAACGTGCCAGTATCGGAAAGCCCCTTGTTTAGTATAGGTGCTGTTACATCTTGAATAGTAATTGAGTCAGATATATTAGGTTTTGTTAAAAATAATGTTGTAAGAGATTGTAATGAAACATTATCCTGAAAAAATTTAAGATTTATAAAAAATCCTATTTGTGTACGTGTTTTAAATGCACTTGCTACAACAGAAGCTTTAAACGCAGTAGTTTGAACAGCAAGGTTGTTTGCTGAACTTGTTACTCTTGCCCTAAGTTTCTGGGGTAGTGTTTTTAATTTCATGCAAAGTCTTCTCGCAATCTAAATTGCAAGGTATCATACACAGTCTGTCTAGTTCCATCGGACAATACTACTTCTATTTCTCCTTCATAATCCCCAGCGGCACGGTTAGCAAGATCGCTAGCTTGCCATTGTAATGTAGCAACTCCATTTGCCGCATCAGTTACAGCAGCAGCCCTAGTAAATAAATTAGTAGTAGTGTCTACCGCACGAAAATGAAGAGAAACTGTAGAACCTGTTAGGTTTTGTGCAGCGCCTGTAGCATTATCAGTAATTGTAAACTGTAATTGAGGGCCGGTATCATCACTTACTAAGTCTATACGCTGAGTAGATAATCGGGGGTCCATAGCAAACTCCTAAGCAAAAGGCCGCATTTTTACATGCATATTAGCTCGCATTGTACCAAGGTTAGCATTTGCTCTATATTGAGCTACACAAGACCTAAATTGTTTAGCGTGATACGCAGCTAGTTCATTATTAGTCCAATTTACATTCGGTAAAATTAATAAATTTTCTAGCGTTCTATGGACAATAACATCTTCAAGCTCATTCATAACATCCTCATCCATATCTTCAGAATCTCTACTAGGTTTTAGAGCATATAACATACGCAAAGTATAAGTAACCGCTGCATCGGGTGCAGGCAAAACTATAAATTTATTAGGTGTTAACTGGGTAAAACATAAAGGTTGGGAACCGTATAAAGCTATATCAGCAGCGGTAGTAGATTTACGCGCCCAATTAGGATACCTACGAGTAGCTTGTCCAAGTGTTAAAGCATCTATAGGCTGATCATTTATAGAAGCATACATCACATTCTGTATTACTGCTTCAGACGGTTTAGAGTAAGTATATTCGTATGTACCTGCAGTTAAAGCATACGTTGGCTGTTCATATCGCCATGCTAACGTGCGTTCACAAGTAGTTATAGCAGCAGTGCGTATGTATTGTTCTAGCATTGGCAAAGAACATCCCGGTACACTTGGGTTTACTCTTGCTGCTAAAGAAGTATATGAACGAGATGCCATTATATAACCTGCTGCTGTAGCCTTGGATTAATAGAAGGTATACCAGCTTGTTCCGTGTCTGTTAATACTCTACTCGACAGACCAGAACCTAAAGCTTGGGTAAACGATTCTAAAAATAATTTAGCTCGTCCAGAGTTTACATGTTCGTCATCTATAGACTCAGCTAAAAATACAGTTCCGTCTACTAATACTGGTAAATACGCATCTGGTAACACAGAAATAGTAGCTCCTGCTGCGTAATTTGATGGAACTTGTATGTATTCTCCTACCAACACAATATTAGCAATAGGACGAGGGTAGAGAAAATATTTATTTGGGTGTCGAACATGCCTCATATAGTTATACGGCGTACCAGCTTGATCTGTCACCCAAGCAGGGTATGATTGGTCTAAAGATTCTCTGTTTACTTCGGTAAGTACACTACCATTTTTTACTGAATATAATTCTACAAGCCTATATGAATCACTTGGTAATGTTTGAGCTACAGTATTAGCAACAGTAGAAATATCTACAATAACAGAAAACAAATCTGGGCGCAAAATAAGCACACGCTTAATAGTCTGATTTATAAAACCTAACAATTCCGCATCAGTGTAACGATACGAACTAGCAGTAGTATCTTGAATTAATTCGCGTACATCAGCTATTACGTCATTAGGTGTCATTCAGGCAACCCTCTAGATGCTTCAGCCGCTAGCTCGGGCGGTGTTTCTTTTTGCTTGTATACAGGTTTTTCTTTAGGAACAAACTTCTTTATTATTTTTTTAGGAAACCTGTCAGGAAAAGCTTCTTCTTCAGTTACTTCTTCTACTAGCGGATTTTGGGCTATATATTCATCCCAGCCATATATAAAGCCATCGTTTATATTTCTTAGCCACCGTTGTTTCATGCTACGTCCTTTTTTTACCGCTAGCTGTTGTAGACCAATTTACACGTTTAGACCCAGTTTTTTTACTGGCTTCTTGTTTTGATATTTTATTTGCAACAGCTTTAGGTCGGCAGGCAGGATAGGGGCGAGTAGATGTTTGGGCATCTTTTCTACCGCAAGGTTTACCGGTTTTTACATCAACCCATTTTTCAGCAAACCATTTTCCTAATCCCTCCTTAGCCATTACTTTTAACTTACCTTGTTATTAGCGCCGGACCATGTACCGCCGTCTTTTTTGTACTGTTTTGCAGCCCAAGCATTTGCATAAGCCGATGGATACACTTTAAATTTTGTTTTAGCTTGAGCTATTTTTGATGCCCAAAGTTTAGGATTGTTTGGTTTTGATTTACCTTTAGCCATTACACCTCACCATTTTTTACAGGACCAATAACGCGCACTTAATTTAGAAGGAGGACTGCTATCACATCTATGACGCGCTCTAAAACTTTTTCTACGGTTAGGTTGATCTTTTTTAATAGTCATATTGGCATCGCCAAATCTAATAATGCGTTCTTGCCCACCGTCACAAGCTTTGACTACAAACTTTTTGCCGCCGCTAACCTGTCGTTTAGGTTTGTTACACGGCATACTGTCTTTTGTAGCGCGTTTAGCCATTAAGAGGATACCCCTTTTATAACTACAAAATTAAGCACTATAGCTTGTGATAACGATCCACCGCTTACATTTAAAACGCTAATGCTGCAACTACCAGCAGCTACAGCACCTACGGTTAGTTGATACCCACCTGCTGTACCCACACTAGCAACATTAACAATTACAACATCAGTTGCTGCAATAAAACTATTAGTAAATGTAAAAGCAGCCGTAGCATCATCTGCTAAAGCAGCATTGTTCATGGTAATCTGACCACTTTTTGCGTTTAATGTTACGCCTGTAGTTTTGCTACTAGACTGCGTAACAGTTCCGCCACCACTGGAATACCCTAGTTTTCCGGTAGCATGTACTTCGCCTGTACCATTAGGGCTTAAAACTATATTAGTATTAGCAGCAATGGTAGATATTATGTTTGAATCTAAACTAATATTATCAACTGACACAGAACCTGTGCCTATTTTTAAAGCTGTTAAAATACCAGTGCCGCTGTACACAGGTTTTAGAGTTGCTGTCGGACCGCCATCTATATGAATTAGTTGAGAATAGGTGTCTTTAATACTTGAACCGGTTAAATTAGTAGGCATTTAGCATCTCCTAAACAGGGTAGTTGGGGGCTATAGCCCCCAACCAATTAGTGTTTAGCTGCAGTCTGCAACTACCGCCCAAAGACGCATTACAGCTGCATCAGCAGCATTGACAGTTTTAATGTCAATAGTATCTGCAGCAGCGTAATATTTCCCGTTGCTGTAACCCACTATAGTATTAGGAGTTCCTTCAGCTAAGGCCAATGAAGTAGCATAAGACGCAGCAGTATTTGCGTTTACGCCGTCAAGGAACCCGTCTGGGTCTGATGCATCACCGACATCAATAGTACAAGTTCCGCCTTCTGCAGTAGTAACGTCTAGACCTACCTGCATAACGTAAGTCTTAGCAGGAATAGGCATTACTTCCAAAACGTCACCGCCACCAATAGCGGTTTGTCCTGCAGCTAGACGATCAGCTGCAATAGTAGCCCAATTAAGGGTTACCTCAATCATAGATACTTTAATAAGACCTTTAGCTGGGATTGCAGCAGAGCCTTTGTTAAAGCCAGTGTTCTCGGTATAGGTAGCCATTTATTAGACCTCCGATTAAAGGGTTACAACGGCTTGGCAGATAGCTTCAGGTTTTACAACCTTATAGCCATATACTTGAAGACCGCGAACAATGTTGCCGAAAGTAGTTTCGGAGCGAATAGTTTCCATTTCTGTCATCTGTGATGCAAAAGTGAAACCCATTTTATGGCCAGCAATAACATCGAAGTTAGCACCGGTCTTTTTGATGTTGTGGCTCATATACACTGTGAACCTGTCAATCATACCTAAACGTCCATTACGTAGAGGCGATACACTGTCTCCGGTAATAGATGCGTCTTTAAGGTCTGATCGTTTAATTAACCCTGCCATTTTAGCTGGGATAACAAGATAACGATCTGATTCAGGGGCGTTAGCCTCATCCAGAACAGTACCCATGTTAACAATCAGGTCAATGACATTAGTAGTAGTTAGTGCTTCTGGAGCACCATTTGTACCCAAGTCAATATCTCCTGAAATACGTCCAGCATTTGCGCCTTTGTTTTGAGCAGAAATATCTGGAAGAATGTCACTAAGAACACGCGTATCAATTTTAATTTTCATACGCTCAGATGCGTCTTTAGACCACATGTCCATCATGTTTACATCTGATTGGATATTGTCAACATCGTCTTCAACGCAGGCAAAATACTCACCTTTGTCGATTAGAAGTTGCAACTTAGCTTTATCAGGGTTTTCTACTGATAGGGTTTGCCCTTTTACATAATCACGAATGGTGATTTCTGGTGTGGTACGGATATTAACCGTGTCACCCATGTTACGAATTTCACCTTCGTAAGCAGTGTTTGAGATTGCTGCCAACACCGTAGCATCGTAGAAATTCTCAATTAGTTTACCCGACCAGATTTCGGGAATAAAGTTACCCGAATACTGTGGGCTACCGGGGGATACTGGAAATGCCATGTTTTGGCTCCTTGTTTAACTATGCAGCGACTATGCGACCTTCCCGCTGTGCAGCGAAAATGTCACGTTCTATACGGTCACGTTCTTTTTCTTTCCCTTTATACTTTCCTTTTTGTACATCTGTGAAGAAATTTTTAATATCTACAGAGCTGTATGTAGCGGGTTCGTTACTAGATGTAGTGCCGCCGGAGCGACCACGCCCGGGGGCTACTTGTTTTTCTAGTTGGGACTTACTTTGAACTACCGGTGTAGATTGAGCAACAGACGGACCAGTTTGCGCCTTCCATGTAGAAAAGAATTGAGTCACCCTACGAGCATCAAGATTTTTTTGTGCGTCATCAAGATATGTTTGGCGACTAATACCTGTCAACGGGTCTACCTCCAACAACCAAGATTGAAAACCTTGGTCGGTGTTTATATCCTGCCAATCAGGTACAGCAGTTTGTATTTCGGACCAAAAAGCCTGTTCAGAAGTAACAGCTTGCCTATGTTGTAGTTGCTGCACTTGCGGCACTACACTGGTTTGCATGTTTTTTATAAGGCTTTCTAACTCATCCATACGTGTTTGCTGTTGCAGAGTTTCTTCACGACTAACACGCCGCATAACGTCAATAGAATCACCGTACTCCTCAACATCTGCATCTGTTACGAGTGCAGGTTTTGGCTGAGTGTCAGTTTTAGTTGGTGTGTTTAATGTTGACATTAATGCTTCAAGTTGTGTAACCCGCGTTTCTAGTTCACGCTTTTCTGCGTGTAAACGTGGGACTTCTGCATTATACATCCCTTGCAACGATTTATACCGCCGCTCAAATGTTTCTTCTTCATCTACATTGTCTGATTGTACTTGCTCTTGACTATCAGACTCGACTGCTTGTTCTTCCGCACTGTCGGCTTCGCTGACTGTTTCAGATACAGAATTTTCAACTACGGCCTCGGGCGTATTTACACCCTGTTCCTCAGTCTCAGTATTAAGTTCTTCGTACAATTTTTGAATAGCCTCAGATTGCTTCTTAACTTGCGCTGGTATTGCCATGCTAAACGCTCCTAACGGTATGCGTAATTAAACAGCTGTCTCATGGTGTAGACTGTGCTGCGTATTCAGGGGACTTTTCAATAAGGTCATAAACCTCTTTAAGAACCTGACACCGCCCCTGTGAACGTGCCACGTTCTCACTACCCAAATTAGGTAGATTCTCAAGCTCGTGTCTATACCAACTGTCGAGCCATTCGAGTAATGCAGGATATTGGCGAGACAATGCCGCCAAAACCTTAATTGTATCAGGACTAGGGCGCTTCATGCATTACCCGTCGCGTTTGGTGTTACAGTATTAGCATCTGCTCCCCCTTTTGGCGAACCATCAGGTTGTGTAGGTGCAGGTGCAGCTTGTTGTTGGGCTTGGGCTTTAGCTTGTGAACCCAAGCGTCCTTTTTCTCGGGACGGAACTATATCGTCTACTGGCATTTGTAAACCTTTAGCTACCTCGCGTAGTAAAGCTGCTCGTCCATCTTGTCCTACAATTTCTATATCAATCGGATTGGCCGTTGCATTTAAAAACTCTACGCGACGAACATTTACAGTTTCTTTTACCGCTAAGTTAATAGCGCCTCTAGCTATAATCTCTACATCGCCTTTAATGGATTCGTCTTCATCGTAACGCATATTGTAAATAAACTGTCTTTGTACAATAGGTTTAATAATATCATTATCTATGTGCATAACAATTTGACGAATACCTTTGCCAGCAGAACCCATCAGCATAGATAGTCCCGATGCGGTCCTGCCTGCACCTGACACGTTAAGGTCCCCTGTAACGTAAGAAGGTACGCCAGAATGATCATCGGCTAGCTTGCTAAATCTATCATACACACCCATAAGTTCGTTGGCACGAGAATCCGGTTGAGAAAAACGGACCGCAGGTGCACTAGACCCTAGGGGATCATTAGTTACTTGCCAAATTTTCCACGGAGATAGTTGCGTAATGTCTTCATTAGGAGGGATGCGCTCAAGGTTAACCTCAACTTGAGGTCCAGATGCGAGTCCCATATTATTAACAAGGGACCGCGCAGCGGCATTGCAGACATTTTGGAGGTCTTCAATAATTTCGGGGATACCCCGTCCCCAAAGCGCACCGGGAGCTTTAATAAACGAGGTAGTTGCATACGGCTTCTCTCCAAGCGGATCATAGTTAAGAATTGCTTTGATAGTGTAATTACCCACTACCCACACGTTAGCATCATACTCTTTAGCAGAGTCGGGTATTTCTTCTGAAGTTAAACCCCAATCCAGTAGCATTTCACCGCTAACTTTACCCCAAAACTCTAGTGCATCATACGTTTCAGTAGGCGAATCATATACGTAATACTTACGTTCAAGCTCGTCTTCTTGCAACTTTACATCTTCATTAATCCAAGACTGCCCGTTACCTATTTCTAATACTTTACGTATAGCAGCGTCATCATACCCGGGAACACCTATAAGGTCGGCCAACTGTGTTCTGCTCATAGGGTGATGTTGAAACAAGTAACCATCGTTTAATTTAGTAACCCCCGGTTCAGGATACATATTAAACGGATTTACGCGCTCGTATTCTGGTCCTAACCTGTCTGTTCCTTCGACCATAGTAGCGCCGTCTGGTCCTTTGGTCCAACCAAGCATACGTTGTCGGCGGACAATCGGTCCTTTAACAAACGCGCACGGGTAAGTAACCAAATCAGTAATAAAATCATTGAAAGCATCGGGCCAGCCGCCTTGGGCAAACTGATCATTGATACGTATCTTCATTTTATCGGCACGATTTTGGGCGTCTTGTAGTATTCTAAACCTATAGTCTTGGCTAACCACTTCTTTTAGTTCTTCCATTTCTTCAATAGAAGGAGCTTGTTGGGTAGCTTGGATAGCTTGTAAAACTTTATCCGCAAAAATCTGTTGTATTATACCAGATTGTTCGGGCGACAAATCAGGAATAGGTGTAGGAGTTAAATCCCAAGGTGGAGTTCCTGTATCTAATAAAATGTCGCGAAGCCAACTTTCAGCCCCACGACATTTTACTTCAGTGAGCATCATATATACTTCAGACCCGCCTTGACCTTGAATCTGTCGTAGTTTGTCCGCCTCGTACTGTCCGGCTCGTTGGCGTAGTGCTCTCAGCATTATGTCTTCGATGGGTTTTTTAGCAATACGTGCTGCATCCCAACATTGTCTTAGGTAAGAAGTAAGTCCTAAAATTAAGTCTGTGTTTTGACGGTCTTCAAGGGCACGATTAGAAGCAGCTTCCTCATCACGTACCATCTGGTCGTTACTAACAACACGTAATACAGAAAGTCCTACCATATTTATTTACCGCCGCCGCCTTTAGTCTCATATGCCTGTTTATATGCCCTATTGCTAAGACGTTTTAAACTTTGTTGGACAGGATCATTAGATAACATGCCTTTTTTATTGTTCGCAACACGCTTTAAATCTGCGGCTGCAGCAATCGCAGCGGCTCTGACTTCGGTATCTTCTCCGCCTCTAGTTATAAATGTCCTTGTAGATGGTTTACGATAATCCATTGGTCTATTTTCGGGCATGTGTACCTCCTGTGAATATGGGCAAGTATATACACGCATAAAATTTTTAAACAAGCAAAGAAAAAGCCCACCGGTCATGGAGGAAAAACCGGTGGGCTAGGAGGAGAACTAATGAATACAATCATCAGGGAGCAGTGTAATTCTCCGCTACCAGATTATTTTACCTATGTCAAGTCCAGCCACCTGCGGCTACTTTTTTTATTTCTCGACGTTGCGTCAGTAAAGCCCCTCCATCTGCAGCTGTTATATGCAGCATAAAATATTGCAGAGCTTCAGCTACATGGCTGTGTTTGTTTTTGTCGATAGTCCCATTCTTGTGGTGGAACCTATAACCCCCCATCATTGCGGCTTTAAGCTGTGTACACCTAGGGTCAACAACAAACGCGCTGTCACCATCAACTTGACGCATAAGAAAATTATCAACCGCGCTGATCCTCGCACTTACGTTGTTAGTTTTAGCCGCTATAACCCTAAGCCCTTCGGCTTTAATTATATCCACGACACTGCGTTCATCAGTCTGCGCCCGTTGTACACCAGCGGGATCAACTACAACAAGCACAGGCACACCAGCAAAACGTTCATAAAGTAACGGTTTAAGAACAGTGCGTACAAACCTTTGTACCCCCATATCAAAACTAACAGCCTCATCGTGAATAATTGTCCGACCTCTAGGATCAAGCTGACCCACCACAGCAGCAGGTGTCAACCCTAAGTCCATGCCCACAATAACAGGCCGTATGCCGTTGTTAATTATGTTAAGGGGTTTGTTTGCCATGTGGTAATCTGGTCGAAAGTACTTATACACAGGCTGTCCTGCCGAACTTAGCCCGTACTCTCCGTCAATAAACACCCGAACATATTCTTCGCTGCGACCCTGCGTGTCGTAATACTCATCCGGTAAGTTCTCCACGTTTTCAGCAAACGCACTACGGCCACTAGGTTGCTTAAAAACAGCCCAACCATTGTCGTTAGGACTTACTCCGTCTTTAGGACTTAGCCCCTCCATCTGGTAGTACCACCAAGTGTCCATAGTTGGCGGGTTAGTGTCACCCCACATCCCGTGCCAAGTCGGGCCACCGTCCTTGGAACTAGGAAAACGCCCAATGCGTTTAGACATAGCGTCCATAATGTCAGGGTGTATGTCGCGGCACTCGTTAAACCACGCAAACGAAAGCTCTAGCGAGTTAAGGTTAGCTACATCGTCGGCATCGTCTAACGCGCGGAACATTATCTCGCACTCAACGTCCCCCACCTCAAAAAAATATGTCTTAGTTGTCCGCATGTACCGACCACATACTCCCGGCGGGAACCAATCCAAAAATGTTTTAATAACGGTATCCTGTAACTGCCGTGCTGTCTCACGGACCACAGCAGCACGAGTTCGCCGTTTGCCGGTAGCGTCCGGCTTCTGTGCAGACGCTCTGCGGACAACCTCAAAGCAACAAGTAACGGATTTGCCTGAGCCAACCGGACCCATAAGAACCCGCATCTTAGCATCCGAACTCATAAAAGTACGCCCCGTAGCTGGGGGTGTGTAGTCTATGTCAAGTGGCAATCTGAGCATCCTCCACAATGTCCGGCTCAACAGTCATGGTCTTGTCTTCACCGCCTAAGTTAATGGTAATCTTAACGCCACCAGTGGGGCCATCACTGTCATCGCTCCTAGTCTCAAGCCCAGCCCACTTAACCGTGGATTTTATAAGATCAGCCTTAACAGCTGCAGATACATCAGGGTTGTGAATCAAAAGCCACGATGTTGTAAGTAGTTCTTCGGCCTGAGCACGGGCTTTTAGTTTAAATGTAAGCCCCTTTTCAGTAACCTCTGCCCGGTAAGCGTCTACACGTTTTGTAAAAATAGGGTCTGCGTTAAACGCAGTCAGGTCATGGGCTGTAATATGATGGCGGTCTTTAATTTCGTCTACGGTTTCACCGCTGCCTTCCAACATTAAGGCTATGTCAAAAGCTAATCGGTCAGACCATTTGGTGTGGTACAGGGGAAGATTGTCCATAAAGCACCTTGTTATTTGCCAGCTTTTTTCATTGCTGCTTTGTGCGCCTGTGTAAAACTTCTGCCTTGTTGCATAGCTTTTGTCATTTCTTTCATGTGTTTGGCGCTATGGTGTTCACTGTGTTTAGCCATTAATTCTTTTTGCTTCTTTGTTAAAGCTGCCATCACGCTTCCCTTTTATTGCGCTTGATATTTTGTAGATATACATGGCCAAGATTAGCAGTCAATAGATTACAGAGCTAACTTGACAAACTTGACACGGTCCTTTTTTGGGCCTGTGCAGTGTGAGGATTACTATAATAAGGGGGCTATGCAAAATCCGTAGTCCATGTACCCCCCCTCCCCCCTCTATCGACCATAGCCAGCACGGTGATAGCTGCAGCGGATTAGCAGGGCAAAAGCCCATAACTTGACATTCTGGCCTAGTTATGGGAAAAGATAATTGTCGAAGCGGCGGGAACAGACGCCGAGGAAATACCGACTAATACCTGAAGTCCCTGTTCGGACATCCTAGCTAGATCGGCGGACGCCGAGAGCGCCACGGTCTGGCGTATCTAGAAAGGAGTTAGCTTATGGCTAATTCAATCACTACCCCGAGCTGGGAAGGATCGTTCAAGATCGTCGAAACGAAAGAAGGTAGCGGGATCTTTACGATCAAAGCTGCACAAGGCGGTAAGTACACCGCCGAAACGCTGGATGACGCGGTTGCGTCAATTGTAAAAGCGAAAGTTCGTGTCGATGGATGGAAGCTGTGGATTGATGGCGATTTCGCCACCACAGTGGACAAGGGCGAAACTGTTTCATCGGCCAAATTTGCCAAGTTGGTAAAAGAAAGCGACGAAATAGTTCTGGCGTACGTAAAACGCCCCTTCCCCCAGCCCAAGATCCGTATGATCAAGGGTGACGGAGCAGCACGGACATCGCGGAAAGTGTCTAACCTCCGCGAACTCTAAGCAGACAGTTAGGGCGGCGCAAGTCGCCCTAACACTAACCCAAGGAGGACGTTATGAAGGGTGAAATACGAGCAACTCTAGCATTTGTGATCTTAATCATAACCGTGTTGGTGGTAATATGATTGATCTA
>JGI24005J15628_10000978_pt1 | contig 15580 bp, 10 predicted proteins | sample LinPmetageLP40_FD_15628 | JGI IMG/M metagenome (IMG submission 15628)
TCAATGCCAAATCTAAACTTGAATCGAGTGTTTCTATTTCGACATTGAGTCCAATCCAAATTGAACAATCAGCACCAAGGACAACTGCAGAAATTTTCAGAACTCTTCCGGGTTTTAAAGTTGAGGCTTCTGGAGGTGATGGTAACACCAATATTACAGCACGTGGGGTTCCTATTTCAGCCGGTGGATCAAGATATGTACAACTCCAAGAAGATGGACTCCCTGTAATGCTTTATGGCGATATAGCATTTGGCACACAGGATCAGTTTATTAGAGCAGATAGAAACATTGCACGCATTGAGGCCATTAGAGGAGGTTCGGCTGCGACTACTACAAGCAATGGACCTGGAGGTATTATCAATTTTATTTCTAAAAAAGGAAATCAAGAAGGCGGTAGTTTTGGAACTTCGATGGGTGTTGATTATAACTCTTTCAGAACAGATTTCGAATATGGTGCTCCAATAGGCAATGATGTTTCGTTTCATATTGGTGGTTTTTTTAGACAAGGAGAAGGGCCTAGAAGAGCCAATTTTACGGTAAATAAGGGTGGACAGATCAAAGCTAATATCACTAAAAATTTTAAAAACGGTTCTGCAACAATTTACTATAAGATGTTAAACGACCGGACAGCGGCATATATGCCTATGCCGATTCAGGTGACAGGAACAAATGCTAACCCTTCATGGAGTTCAGTACCTGGACTGGACGCAACTACTAACGGTCTTCAATCACCCTTTTTTCAACAAAATTATGGACTAGGTCCCGATGGGAATGCCAGGAATGTAAACATCTCAGATGGCATTCGTTCAAAAACGCAAGCGATAGGTGCATCTTTTGACTTTGATTTAGGAGATGGATGGACAGTGACAAGTAATACCAGAATGACTTTCAATAATGGTAGATTCATTGCTCCATTTACTGCGGAGGTTGGAGAAACTGCTAATATTGTTAATCCTATAGTAATAGCAAGCGGTGATACAACAGCAGTAGGTGCTCCATTACCTTATACGATCAATCGAGTGACCAGTGGCACAACTATTAATGATACTAGTAATGGGTTGGCACAAAGGATTCATTTGTTTGATGTGGAACTTGAAAATTTCAATAATATCATGAGTGACACCAAATTAAGTAAGTCGTTTGACGAAGGAATAGAAGTGACCTTGGGGGTTTTCAAGGCAAATCAAAATATAGAAATGTCATGGTTGTGGAATACTTATTTAATGGAAGTAGGAGAGGATGCCGAGTTACTCAATATAAACACAACAAGAGATATTACAGACCAAGGATTGGTCAACTACGGTGTGCCTTTATGGGGTAATTGCTGTACGGGAAAATACAACGTTAATTATGACGTAACTGCACCCTATTTCAACGTTGCTATAGAAGCTACAGAAAACTTAAACTTTGATGCAAGTGTGAGATATGATAAAGTCAGGGTTAGAGGATTGGTTACTCCAAGCCAGCAAGTCGCTAATTTGGATGTGAATGGTAATGGCGTCATAGATGCACCAGAAGTCAGTGTATCGAGAGTAAATAATAATCAGGCTTCTGCGGTAAACTATGATTATGATTATACTTCATACTCAATTGGGGGTAATTACAAATTAACAGATAACAATGCTGTTTTTGCCCGTGTCAGCCAAGGATATGTAGGTAATGGTGAAAGGGCGATATGGCATCAAGGCGGACCGTATTTAGAGAATGGTGCTCCTAAAAATTCTTTATTCCAAGGAGAATTGGGATATAAGCAACGATTCAAATCAGGAGGATTTTCTGCCACGGCTTTTTATGCAGGTACGAAAGAAGAAGCAGGGGTAGAAGTAACCACACAGCGTGTATTAAGCAATGACTACACATCCTTAGGTCTTGAACTAGAAGGAAGCTACAGAGTTTCAGGATTTGACGTGAGAGGTATGATGACTTATGTGAAAGCTGAAATCGATGACAATGATGGCAATACCAACATTGGTAACACACCAAGACGGCAACCTGCTGTGACATATAACCTATTGCCTTCATACACTTTGAAACAAGGACATACCATCGGAGTAAGTTTGATAGGCCAATCGAAGGCATATGCCCAAGATGACAATATGTTGGTCATGCCGGGATATACCATAGTTAATGCCTATATATCTGCGATGTTAACAAATCAATTATTATTTTCGATAAATGCCAATAACCTGACTAATACGATTGGTATTACCGAATCAGAAGAAGGTGCTATTACAGAGGGACAAACTAATTTCATAAGAGCAAGATCAATTTCAGGTAGATCCATTGTGACAAGCCTTATTTTTAAATTCTAAAATTTGTGCATTAAAGGGTGGGTAATCATTCCACCCTTATTTTTTTCTGCTTACAATGGATAATAAGGTTCAACTGATTACGTATGCTGATAGGTTCGGAGGGAAGGGTATATCTGCCATTCATGATTTTTTAGATGGTAAATTGAAAGGTGTATTTGGGGGAGTTCATCTTTTGCCATTTTACTATCCAATTGACGGTACAGATGCGGGCTATGACCCAATAGATCATACAAAAATTGACGAGAAAATTGGTCTATGGGCTGACGTGCTAAATATGTCTTATGAATATGAAATTACGGCCGATTTGATCGTCAATCATATTTCGTCTGAATCAAAGGAGTTTTTAGATGTTTTTGAAAAAGGAAAGCAATCCAAATATTTTGACCTTTTCTTGACCAAAGAAAAAGTATTTGGTCAAAATGGTTCTGCGGCTGATATCCAAAAAATATACAGACCCAGACCAAGTTCTCCTTTTACCACTAAGAAATTGGAGACAGGTGAAGAACTTAATTTATGGACAACCTTCACAAAAAATCAGCTGGATATTGATGTTTTGAATGAAATTGGACAAAAATATTTGGACAACATTCTTTCAATTTTCATCAACAATGGGATTAAAATGATTCGACTGGATGCTGCAGGATACGCTATTAAAAAAGCTGGAACCTCATGTTTTATGTTACCAGAAACGTATTCTTTCATTGAAGACATTACTCAAAAATCGAAAGACTTGGGTCTGGAGGTTCTGGTAGAAATCCATGGACACTATACGCTACAGCAAGAAATAGCAAAACGAGTCGATTATGTTTACGACTTTGCCTTGCCACCATTGGTTTTGCATACCATTTACAATTCATCATCAAAAAAATTAAAACACTGGTTCACCATATGTCCAAAAAATGCGATCACCGTATTAGATACGCATGACGGTATTGGCATTGTTGATGTAGGATCACATGCGAATAAGCCCGGTCTTCTAAATAGTGAAGAAATAGACACCTTGGTACAGGAAATTCATAAAAGATCTAATCAGACTAGCCTAAAAGCAACTGGTATTGCAGCATCCAATCTTGATTTGTATCAGGTAAATTGCACCTATTTTGAAGCGTTAGGCAAAGAGAACAATCTGTACTACATGGCTAGAGCCATCCAGTTTTTTGCTCCTGGTATCCCTCAGGTATATTATGCTGGGTTTCTAGCTGCAGAAAATGATATGGCACTCCTGAACCGTACACAAGTTGGCAGAGACATCAACAGACCCTATTTCAGTTTTGATGAAATTGAAGAATCATTACAAAAGCCTGTCGTTCAGCGATTAATTGAACTTATGAAATTCAGAAATAACCACCCTTCTTTTAATGGGCATTTTGAGCTTCTACCGAGTGATGACCATATGCTTTCCATCAATTGGACAAATGATTCTTATTGGTCTTCTTTGAAAGTGGATTTTTTAAAACAAACGGTTCAGGTTGGTTATGGAAATGAATCAACATCATCTATTTTGAGTTAAAAAGAGGAGCTAAAAACATGGGTGTAAAAGCAAAAATGAGCTTTGGTGCTATTTGGAATATGAATTTTGGTTTTTTTGGAATTCAATTTAGTTTCGGGTTACAGCAAAGTAATATGAGTGCCATTTACAGCTATTTGGGTGCTGATGCAGAGAATTTGGCAATACTTTGGCTGGCTGGACCTATTACCGGACTTATTGTGCAGCCGATAATAGGTGCCATAAGTGATGGTACCTGGTCACCGCGATTCGGAAGAAGAAAACCATTTTTTCTTATTGGTGCCATTTTAGCCAGTATTGCATTGATACTCATGCCATTTTCCACGACTATATGGATGGCAGCCAGTTTATTATGGATATTGGATGCTGCTAACAATATTGCAATGGAGCCCTATAGAGCGTTTATTTCAGACAAACTACCTAGCGAGCAGCATTCATTGGGTTTTTTAATGCAAAGCTTTTTCACCGGACTAGGAACGACTCTGGCCAATTTTATGCCAGCCATTTTGGTCTTTTTTGGTATTCTGGCATTATCCGACAAAATGGAAAACGGAATTCCTGTTTTCACCTATTGGGCATTTGGGGTTGGAGCGTTTGCTTCGATATTCACAGTGCTTTTCTCCGTGCTGACTACTAAGGAATACCCACCTACAAAGGAAGAATTGGCAATAATAAATGAAAAGAAAGCAAAAGGTAATCTAATTAGAAATGCATTATCCGAAATCATAGGCGCTATAAAGGAAATGCCTCTGACTATGAAAAAGTTGATTCCCGTACAGTTTTTTACGTGGTTTGGTATGTTCTGTTATTGGCAATATATCACGTTGGCGCTGTCTCAATCACTACATGGTACGATTGACCATACCACAGAAGCCTTCTCCTCTGCACAAGTACTAACAGGAGAAATCAATGGCACTTATAATATCATTTGCTTTTCAATAGCCTTTTTTCTTGTTCCTTTAGCGCTAAGGTTAGGTGCGACTAGGGTACATTTTATATGCCTTACTTTAGGAGGAATTGGTTTGATTGCCATGCAATATTTGAATGATTCTACGATGTTATTTAACATCCCAAACCCATTTAGCGACTCATCCATTAGTGTTACTCAAATATATCTCATTTCCTTTGGACTCGGTCTGACCTGGGCATCAGCCATGGCCATGCCTTACAAAATGCTGGTGGGCTCCATCCCACAAGAAAAGACAGGAGTTTACATGGGAATCTTCAATATGTTTATCGTCATACCAATGGCGATTCAAATATTTATGATGCAATTTTTTCTTTATGATTTACTTGGATCTAACCCGGTGAATGTGATTGTTTTAGCTGGAGTTTGTTTGATAATAGCAGGTGTATTCTCTTTATTCATAAAAGATAAAAAAGCTTGATGAACATATTGGTATTTGGAGAGATATTATGGGACATTATCGAAGAGGTTCCTCTTTTGGGTGGCGCACCTCTCAATTTTGCAGTTCATGTGAATAGGTTTGGGAATAATGTGGCTATTATTTCATGTTTAGGTAAGGATCAGTTGGGAGATAAAGCACTGCAGAAGGTAGAAGAGTTCGGAATCGATACTTCCTTGATTCAGAGATCCGATAAACCAACGGGTTACGTACCTGTGACCCTTGAAAATGGTCAACCTGAATATGAAATTATCAAAGATGTGGCCTATGACTACATTCAGTTCGAAAACTTAGATCATGCAAGCATCAGCAGCTATGATGTTTTCTATTTTGGATCATTGATTCAAAGAGGGCTAGCTTCTAGCCAATCTTTGCACAATATCCTTGGTCAACATCATTTTGAAAATATTTTCTATGATGTCAATCTTAGAACAAACGCCTATACAAAGGAAGTGATTGAATATTCCTTGAATCATTGTACCATTCTTAAAGTGAATTATGATGAAGTGGTGATACTTAGTCAAATGCTATTTGGACTGGAATTAGATTTTGTGTCTTTCTGTGCCAATATTTCTTCCATCTATTCACAGATTAAGATCATCATAATGACCTCAGGAAAGGCTGGATGTCAAGTTTATTCGGATACAATAATTAATAAAATTCCTACAGAACCTATTGAAGTTGTAGATACGGTAGGGGCAGGCGATTCATTCAGTGCAGCTTTTCTTGCTGTTTATTCGAAAACTCTGGATCCGATAGCATCAGCTCAGATAGCCAATGAAGTGGGTGGTTTCGTAGCCTCATCATATGGCGCCATACCTGATTACCCAGAAGGGTTAATTGCGAAATTAAAAAGTTAATCGACTAATTGGAGTCTGTCTATAAACTAGATCATTCCGAGGTTTCGTGTCCTCACGAACCTCCTTCTAATCCAGAAATGGGCAGTGAAGACCTGCCTATGCCGGTCAGGCAGGCACAGCCCATGGAGGACGAAGAGACTTTATAGACAGGCTCTAATTACACAGATGTTATATAATGGCACCGTGTTATGTTACTTAGCCCTGCCTGACCGACACAGTCAGACTCTTTTCGCATTTGTTGTAGGACGTGCAATGTTAAATTGCAAAGGTTTAAGCCCATAATCACTATTATCTGTGCGTAATATGTATCTTTAGAATACCGAGTCCACTCCGAAAACAGCCAATTTTCACAAAAAGAAACTTTTTTGATTTTGTGTGTTTTCGGAGTGGACTCAATACTAGTGTTAATTATTACTATCTCTGCTCGTAGCGTTCGCTAGAACCAAACTACTCTCTTGACCTATTGCGGTTGTAGGATCGTTGCACCTGCCTGCTGCAGGCATGGCTAAACCTACCAGTGGGGTATAGAAATGAGTTATGAACATGCCAAATGAATCCCTAAAATGCTCCGAATGTGTTTACATAGATCAAGGAAATCGAGAATTATCTAACTTTCTCAATATAATGATCGGCTATTTCACGCCTTAGCTCTTTTAGGTTAACAGGCTCAACTTTGGTGAAACGTTTTAGCGCCATCAGCATCATTTTCAGTTCCTCACCCTGTACAAAAGCAAACAATGCCTCTTCGCCCACATCCCTTATATTCTTAACTGTTTCATGCATACAAACTTGCATCATAGCACTTTCAATCGGATTAATGTCTCCTGTAATTTCGGCAATTTTTTGGGTTTTGAGAAACGTAGATTCAAATACGTACACATTGATCAACATATCAGCAACGTTCATTAATACTTCCTGCTCATCCCTTATTTTCATCATTAGCTTTTGGGCACCAGCACCAGCCACCATGAGGGTAGCCTTCTTAAGTTGCTTCAGCACCTGTTCAGCATTTGCAAATAAATCATCCTCTCCATTGTGCGAGAAATCTGGAATGCTCATCAGTTCCTGCTGTACTTTCATTGCAGCACCCATCAAATCCAACTGCCCATTCATGGCCTTTTTTAGCAGCATATCCACAATGAGCATCCTGTTAATTTCATTCGTACCTTCAAAAATACGGCTGATACGAGAATCACGATACATTCTGGCCATAGGAGCATCTTCAGAAAAACCCATTCCTCCAAATATCTGAACTCCCTCGTCAACAACAAAACCCTGAACTTCGGAACCAAAGACTTTATTAATTGCACACTCAATTCCAAACTCAGAAATACAAGCCGACTTTGCCTCTTCTGTGGGCATACCTTGTGCTACTAACTCTTCGTATTTCTTATCAATATCATTCCCTGTTCTATACACGGCTGCTTCTAGTGCATATAGTTTAGAGGCCATCTTTGCGATTTTGTGTTTGATAGCTCCAAAGGAACTAATGCTCGCACCAAATTGCTTGCGCTCATTGGCATATTTTATACTCGTGGCCAATGCTCTTTTTCCCAGTCCCAATGCTCCTGCTCCTAGTTTAATACGACCGGTATTTAGTACGTTCAGTGCAATTTTGAATCCTTGACCTCTTTCTCCAAGCATATTTTCGGCCGGGACTTTAACATCGTTCAGGAACACCTGCCTTGTGGAAGATGCCCTTATCCCCATTTTATCTTCTTCGTTGCCCAGACTTAGCCCACCGAAGTCCTTTTCTATAATAAATGCAGATAGATTCTTATCCTCTTCGACCTTCGCAAATACTATAAATATGTTGGCGATACCTGCATTGGTGATCCACATTTTCTGACCATTGACCAAATAGGCATTTTCTGTTTCCAAATAAATGGCTTTGGTTTTTGCCGAATTTGCATCTGATCCCGCATCAGGTTCTGTTAAACAATAGCAACATTTCCATTCACCAGTAACCAGTTTGGGTAAGTACCTGTTTTTTTGTGATGAATTGCCGTATAAAAGTATTGGTGCTATACCAATACTGGTTTGAACTCCTATAGTCAAAGAAAACTCCGGGCGTTTTGTAACCTCTTCTGCCATCAGCAAAGTAGCGCCAAAAGGAACTTCGTAGCCGCCATATTCTTCAGGCACTCCCAAGCCCAAAAAACCCATTTCTCCTGCTTGTTCCAAAAGTTTTACCGGTAGCTCGGGATCCTGTTTATTTTCCAGTATATCTGCAACGGGCTCTACGTATTGTTTGATGAATTCCCTAACGGACTCGGCCATTAAGTGATGTTCTTGTGAGAATTCGCTTGTGATAAACATATCTTGAGTAGTCGAATCTTTAAGAATAAATTCTCCTCCTTTGACATATTGGATATTGTTGGTGATGGTTTGCATTGTCTATTGGATGTGTTGATGATTTAAAATTGAATCTGTAAGGTGCGGATAGTGCTTTAGTAGTTCTGCTATAAAGAGTTCATAAGGTACGTCATCATATGTCCCATAGTCATAGAGATACTCCATGAATTGCCCTCCAGCTGCGTCATAGGGTTGTAAAACGGCATCTTCCTTGCCATTAAAATCTAGAGGGGCGACATTGAGCTTGTCGCACAAAGATTTATTGAATACCGGTGTAGCTTTAATCCATCGATTGTTGAGCCAGAGTTCGGCATACCCATGAAATACCAGCACGTCAGTTTTAAGAATTTCCTCCAATTTGGCTGTGCCTATATGGTTGCGTACCTTGGCGAAGCCCATTCTGGATGGAATGCCAAGAACTCGTACTCCTGCAGCAAACAAGCAACTTTTCTCTACACAATAGCCATAGTCCCGTGTGAGGATATGGCTTGCTTTGACTGCTTCAGTTGAAAAATCGAGTCGATAAGGGTCATAACGAAATCCATCACGAACTGCATAATACAGCGCTTCTGCTTTCTCTTTTATTGAATCAAAATTGCTCGTGTGGGTATGGGTAAATTTAATCACCTCTGGGTGATCTGAATTGATGTAAATACCTGGTTTTAGGTAAGATTCAAAGCTTTTCTGGGGCATAAGTGTTAGTATTTATGACTGTTTAGGCTTTTATGCCTAAACAAATATAAGCTAACATTTTAGTTTCTAGGCATAAAAGCCTAATTTTTTTATTGACAGATATTTTTTACTATTGCTTTTACAAACGGCTATTTGATGACTACAAAAGATAAAATACTGGAAAAGGCCTTAGAGCTATTCAATAAAAAAGGGATAGGTGCGGTCTCAAGTAAGCACATAAGCGAAGAATTGGGAATTAGCTACGGCAACTTATGTTATCACTTTCCGCGTAAAGATGACATCATTCTCCAGTTGTATTTGAACATGCAAAAGCGAATTGATGAGCAATTCAAAAACATACAAAAAGAGGTGGTCAATTTTGAATTTATGTTAGGCAGGCTCAAAGTATTATTTGAGGAAATATATCATTACAAATTTATTTATCTGGGCATAACAAAAGTACTACGCCACTTTGAGCATATAAAAGAACATGCCCAAGAACAGATGCAAGTAAGGCGGCATATCTTGAGCAATATAGGGGATTTCCTGATTAGGGAAGGTTATATGATACCTTTCAAAACACAAAGACATAAAGAAATGTTGATTCATGCCCTCCTAATTATCACGAATTCATGGATTTCAGATGCCGAAGCATTTTTTCCTGGCAGGGAGGAGGAAAAGGTGGACTATTACATGCAGTTGTTTTTCAATCTGGTACGTCCAACCCTGACAGCAAAAGGACAGGAGGGCTTTGAAAAAGTTTATCAACGATATGTGTAGTTTGTAGGGTAGAATATGGAGACAATTATCTTCTTTATCAAAAATCACTTTGCGTCCACCGTACCTGTATTGCATTATAGTAGGCATGTCTTGAGCTCGGGATTAATAGTTTTAGAAGAGACCTTTCATTTTTCTTAATAGGACCTCTTATTATTCTTAGGAGGAGAGGGACTCTTTTGACATTTTAGAAAGGAGAAAAAGGAATGGGGAAAATGACAAATCTGTTCTGAAATCAACCAGTAATTATGACCTAGATTAATTTCTAATTAATATATTTGGAAGTACAAGCGAACGCAACATGAAGAATAACTTTCCAGGTAAGGGTAGAAAGAGGCCACAACTCAACATTTCCCATAGCCAACTTTTTTTGGACGCTTATAATCCTCGGCTTCCGGAAAAGATACAAGGGAAAGCCGATCCAGATCTTTTGAAGTACATAAAAAAGGCGTACTATTTGGACGAATTGGCACAATCAATGTCGGTAAATGGGTATTTAGATGAAGAGCCATTAGTAGCTATACCATTAAATATGCCAGCCAAATTTGAAGGGGTTGAGGAAGATGAATTAAAAGTTGATGAAAATTATATAAATTTCATTAATGATCCATCAACTAATTTTACTGTTGTTGAAGGGAATAGAAGGCTTAGTACAGTTAAGATTTTGTTAAGTGGAGAGTTTTCTAAATACATGCCACTTGACGATGAGATTAGGGAAGATTTAGAAATTTTACCAGTCATTATTTATCCAGAAAGAGATACTGTACTTACTTATCTAGGAGTAAGACATATTAATCCAGTTAGAAAGTGGGGAGCATACGAGAAAGCAAGGTACGTTGCCCAAATGATAGAACAACATAAGATTTCAGTTGATCAAGTACAAAAAAGGATAGGAGATACGTCTAATTCAGCGAGGAAGACATATACCTGTTATCGACTAATTCAACTCATGGAGGAACAATTTGAGTATGATAGTCAAGAGGCGAAAGAAAATTTTTCATTTCTTATGCTGGCTACTGGACAAGGAGCTGTTAAAAGATACATTGGACTAACTGAGAGATGGAATGATATAGATTTTGACAACATAATTCCAGTTGAGTTTTATGAAAAGCTTAAAAGATTTTTTCACTGGATTTATGGTGGTGACTCAAAAAAAGCTGTCATACTTGAATCAAGAGATATAACGAGTCAGTTAAGTCCAGTACTTAACAATCCTGAAAGCATAAAGTATCTTGAAGAATATAATGATTTAGAAGGTGCATATGAAAGGAGTGATGGCGATGACCTACTTCTGAATAAATATTTTGCTAATGCACTTAAGAACTTAGACAAGAGTTTAATTCTAGTCGTTGACAAAGGGCTCAATGATGAAGGAGAAATTTATCTTCAGAAGATTGGAAAAAGAATTGAATCCATTAAAAATCATACTATAGACTAATGGATTTAGAGTTGAAGAATTATAGCTCTTTGAAGGCTATGGCAGACTGGATAGAACTATCTACTGCAATAAATGGCCAAGTAACAAAAGCTCAAATAGACCATTTTCTTGTAAATAACGACTATCCAGATGATAACAGCGAAGGTTATATTAACTCTATTTGGAGGGAATTAAGAATACGTAATGACAGATATAACGGTGTCAACCCTATGATAATTGACTCAATATCTGTTGAACCTAATATTAATTGGCGGAGTTATCCAGAATATATACTAATGCTTATTCTAAGTATGGAAGGTAACGGCTGGGAAACTCAAAATACGGGTGTTTTATTTGAAAGAATATGTAAAGAGGCATTAGAAGAATACATTGGAGGACAGGCTAGGGTCGTTGGTTTTCCTAATAAAGTAAGTGTAGAAGATATTTGTAAAGAAATTGAAGAGGAATTTATTCAAGAACTTCCAGCTAGATACAAAGATCGAAAATTAGATGTAGTAGGGTGGAAAAAGTTAGATAGTAGAAATAATAAACTTTTAATTCTAATGCAATGTGCTGCAGGAGATAATTGGAAAGCTAAAACTACGGAATTGCAACCGGAAGTTTGGAGGGACTATATCAGGTTTGGATGCACCCCAACTAGAGCATTTGGATTTGCTCATTGTATAGATGATGACTTGTTTTTTGAAACAGGAAAAGAAGGAGGGATAATATTTGACAGAATTAGATTATATAGGTACATGACTAGTAGAAATGTAATTACTGATAACACCTTGAGAGGCGAAATTCTCGAGTGGTGTGATAACCGTCTTCCATTACTTAAGGCTTCATGAAATTTATCGACTTATTTGCAGGTTTAGGCGGATTTCATGTTGGTTTGAGTCAATTGGGACACAACTGTGTATTTGCGTCCGAACTAGATGAAACTCTGAGAGATTTATATGATACAAATTTCAACCTAAAGCCTGAAGGCGATATAAAACACATTTATACTAATGATGTACCCAAACATGATATTTTATGTGCGGGTTTTCCTTGTCAACCATTTTCAAAAGCTGGAAGTCAGTCTGGGTTAGAAGATTATGATAGAGGAACGCTGTTTGACGATATCGCAAGAATTTTGAAGCATCGAAATCCTAAATATTTTATTCTAGAAAATGTTGCAAACCTTTTAACTCATGACTCCGGAAGAACTTGGAAAATTATACTTGAGACTTTAGAAGATAAATTGCATTACAATGTAGAGTTTAAAAAATTATCTCCACATCAGTTCGGTATACCACAGCTTAGAGATAGAATATTTATCGTTGGGTCTAAAAATAAATTAGATAAATTTAAATGGCCAATAATTGAATACGATAACGACACATCGATAAGGAATGTGCTAGATGTGTTGCCTATAGAGTCTCGACTACTCCCTGATAGAGAAATGGAGTGTTTGGACATTTGGCAAGAATTTCTAGATCGATTACCTAGTAATACTAAGTTACCATCGTTTCCTCTTTGGTCAATGGAATTTGGAGCTGACTACCCATATATGGAGACAACCCCACATAGTTTAAGTAGTAATTTTTTGGATCCTTTTTTGGGCGCATTTGGTCAATCATTACATGGTATGAATAAAATGGATCAATTAGAAAGAATTCCTAAATATTCTAGAACTGAACAAGAAAATGGGATATTTCCTAAATGGAAGATTAAGTTTATTACGCAGAACAGAGAATTTTATAGAACTAATAAAAAATATATTGACCCAGTATTACCGAGAATCCAAAATCTGCCGCCAAGTTGGCAGAAATTCGAATGGAATTGCCAAGGAGAGGAGAGAGAGATAAGAAATCATATAATACAATTTAGGGGGTCAGGGGTGAGAGTTAAAAGAACCAATTATTCTCCTTCACTCGTAGCAAGTACATCAACTCAAATTCCTATAATTGGTTGGGAAAATCGTTATATCACTATTAAAGAGGCGGCTAGGCTTCAATCCCTAGATTCCATAAATGTGACTTTACCAGAAGGTTTGGCATATAAAGCTTTAGGGAATGCAGTAAATTCTGAAATTGTTAAATGCATTGCTCAGCAACTTGTTGGAAGAAAGACTAAAGCAAAAATCAAAGCTTAATATCATTATGTTAAAAAGGAGTCTCCCGTGCGTTGACAGAGCAGAATAGCACCGTGAGCACTGCTAGTGTGTGAGCAAGCATTATTCTCATACCCTCAGCCATGTAAAGAAAGAAACCTCGTGAACTTTCGTTCTCCTCTAGATTTCCTGCCGGTCAGGTTTATCCTGAGCTAAGGATTAACATTTTGGCGTTGGCTTACAACACCCATTTAAACCCATTAAATTATTCTTTAACAGGAGTGAACACTCTTTTCTCATTCCTACTTGTCGATCAATCAAATCCCCATCCGAAACAACTCATTATTTGATTTACCCAAATTAGATTGTCCTTTCTCATAACATAAGTCATGTGTTCCCTTGATAATTATCATGTTTTTGCATGATACCCATGCGTAGATTTAATGTCATAACATAAATCTAATGACATGGAACAGTCAATTAAATCAACCCTTGACAAAGCAGAGGATTTTTTATCTAGAGCGAAGAGCGAGTTATATAAACCTAGAGAGGACGTAGTGTCATATAGTGTTTGCCAAAATGCTTATTACGCCATTGTCAATTACCTGGGTAGCTTTCTTATGGATAATGGTGTGGAGTTTCAGGAATCATCCAATGTAGCCGACCTGCTCAGCAGCTGTAGGGAGATTGATGCTAAATTCAAAGACCTGCACTTAGCACCCCTATATCACCCCACCCAAAGTGAGGACGTATGGATGAACTTAGATACTGCCAACAATTTCCTAGCCATGGCTGAAAGTACCCGAAAAATGGTACGTGGCGAATAATTAAAAATTAAAGCACACACTCATGAGTAAAAGAACCACTCCAAAATATCCAGGAACTCGTGCAGCCATGGATGGCAATACCGCTGCCATCATGTGTGAACGTGAATCATCAGATGCTGCCGGTGCCTATCCCATTACTCCATCTACTCAGATGGGAGAGTATTGGGCAGAAGAAGCGGCCAAAGGCCATCTGAATATTTCAGACAAGCCACTTATATTTATCGAACCCGAAGGGGAACATGCAGCTGCAGCCGTCACTGCGGGGCTATCTATGACTGGTCAACGGGCAGCCAACTTTTCTTCAGGGCAAGGCATTGCCTACATGCACGAGTCATTGTATGCTGCTGTCGGTAAGCGGCTGACCTATGTGTTGAATATCGGTGCCCGTGCCATGACCAAAGCAACCCTCAATGTACATGCCGGGCATGACGATTATCATGCAGTAGATGATACGGGCTTTTTTCAGCTATTTGCCAAAAATGCCCAGCACGTTGCAGATCTGAATGTAATTGCCCACCGGGTTGCTGAATTGGCACTCACTCCAGGGATTATCGCCCAAGATGGATTTTTAACCACTCACTTAATTGAAAGTCTCAAAGTTCCAGAGCGGGGACTCATCAAAGAATTTCTGGGCAGGCCTGATGATATCATTGATACACCTACACCTGCCCAAAAGATCATTTTCGGGGATACGCGTAGGCGCATTCCCGAATTGTGGGATGTTGATAATCCGGTGATGGCAGGAATCGTGCAAAACCAAGATGCCTACATGCAGAGTGTGGCTTCTCAGCGACCCTTCTTTTTTGACCACATCAAAGAATTGACCGATCAGGCTTTTAAAGAGTATGCGCAATTGACGGGCAGGGCGTATCAACGGGTGATGTCCTACAAAGCCGAGGATGCGGACTATCTCATCCTGGCTCAGGGAAGTGTAATCCCTAGTGCCGAAGCGGTGGTTGATTATCTCAGAGAAACCAGAAAACTCAAAGTAGGCGTGGTGGACTTGGTCATGTTCCGTCCTTTTCCTGCTGATCACCTATCTAAAATTATCAAAGGCAAAAAAGGGGTGGTGGTATTGGAAAGACTCGATCAACCACTTGCGGAAGACCTTCCCATTGCCCGTGAACTACGGTCGGTGATGTCAAAATGCCTCGAAAATGGACTATCAAAGACTGACCAGCCCTATCCAGAGATCGAATCTTACCAGCCAAAGGACGTACCCAGAATCTATTCCGGATCTTTTGGGATGGGCAGCCGTGATTTGCAAGCCGAGGGAATCATCGGTGCGGTAGAAAACATGCTTCCTGATGGCAAGCATAAAAGACTATTTTACCTGTCCATTGATTTCA
>JGI24005J15628_10000980_pt1 | contig 15575 bp, 17 predicted proteins | sample LinPmetageLP40_FD_15628 | JGI IMG/M metagenome (IMG submission 15628)
CCTGCATTAGCCATTACATGCCATACTAACCAACTGGCCAACAATGAGGTGTACTTGCTTGGCAATGCTTTACTAATAAAAGGTGCTACTGCTAGTGCTGAGTATGTCATTAACATACTGTTATGAAATCCTATAAAGATATCTGACACAAACATCACTGCAAGTGGTAGTAAGAATGCTAAATTGTTTTTAGATAGGTAAGGTGTTAGTACTGCTAGTCCTAGTAAAGGTTCGCTATTGGCTGGTAGTGGTAGTAATCTACTTAATACTAAGGCTCCAAATAATATTAGGCCTGCTTTAACTGTTTGATTCAGCATGGTTTACTCTCTTTCTTAAACTTGTAGAACTAAAACTATGGTCCCTACCGTTATAAATTATCTTACTTCCTCTTTGTTTAGCAATATCCTTACCAGTAAAATCTTTTGTTTTATACTCATCTCCTAGTATTCTAACATCAATTGGAAGTGTAAGTAAAAGGTCTGTTAAGTCCTTCTCAGTATTATATATCACAATTTCATCTACATATTTAATTGCGGCTAACTGTATCTGTCTTTCAACTATACTCTGTACTGGTTTGTTTTTCTCTGGTCTGTCTTCTGTAGGGTCGTTTTGTAAGCCAACTATTAAGTAGTCACAATGATGACTTGCTTCTTCTAGCATGGTCACATGGCCTGCATGTAGTAAATCAAATGTACTACAAGTAAATCCTATTTTACCACAGTCCTTGTAACTAAGTTTCATCTTCTTTGTGCTCAGGTATATACATACCGGTCAGTTGTTGTTTCTTAATATCATTAAAGATAAACCCATCAGGTCTAGCACGATCTGAATACTTATCTATATCTCTTATAACGGGTAACTTGTTAGATATATTATCACCTGCAACAACTTTACAATCTAAATAAGGAGAATTATCTATAACTTTCCTTAGTTCTTTGTCTAAGTCAGTACAGTTATTCATTAGTTCGTTACTGTAAGGGACTTCTACTACTATCGTTGCTTGTATTACTTTAGCCATTAGTATCTTGGTTTATTCTTGTTATTGAAATAGATATATAATAAGAACAATGCTACTATCGTTATTGTTGTCCAATCCATTGTATTAAAACTCTATAAAATCTTCTACGGTGTCACTTTGACCCGCATCACTATTTACCACTGCTCCCCAAAGACTGCCACCTTTACCGGCGCCACAGTCTAACCATATAATTCTACCACCGTTATCGTTAGTAAAGTCTGTTGGTCTAGGTTGGAAGTGATCAAAGTCAGGAATGCCTGTCAAAGGTGCTGGGTCGTGTCCTACAAATAATGTAATGCCTGCTGGTACAGAGTCTTTCCAGTCGTATGTTCTATAAGGATAAAACTGTCCTTTGTGCTCAATAGTCTGCTTGTAATCTGCTTGTCCAAACATCATTGTGTTTTGCATTTTTTTAGTAATAGGTCCACTTTGATGCAATGCCTTCCAAAAGTCTGGCTCCATGCCTGCATGGGTTACAAATATGTGGTCGCTAAGTTGTATAAAGTCTTCACAGTATTGTCTAACGATATCCTCAAAATCCTGTTGGAATATTTGCCCACCGTCTTCTTCAAATTGTGTAGTAGTAACAATGTTAGGTGGACCTAGTATTACATTAGCACCGTCTATGTATCTAATAATTTTGTGTTCGTGGTTGCCTTTTACACAACTGGCTTCACCTGCCGCAAGTAGTTCAAGCATAAGTTTACATACTTTAGCACCGTCAGGGCCACCATCTATAAGATCACCTACACTAACTAAGTGCATGTTGTTTTTCTGTGCGTATTCTACGGCTTTTTGGAATGGACCAAAGTCTGCGTGTACATCACCTATGATTAATTGCTTTCTCATAGTACTATTATAGCAATTTTAATGCATATTGTCAAGCGGAGATGCTATATTATTAAAGATATCGTCTAAATGTTCTGAAGGAATGTATGTAAATTTACTGCGTATAAACTCACTTAGAATGCCCTGTATGTACACTATAAAAAGGTTTGATACTACTTTGTTGTTAGTAAGTTTAAGGAACTCTATCTCAATGTTTTCAAATAGTGAGTTGACTCTGTCTATTACCGGTAGTTCATTTATTGTTAATGCTTCTCTGGTTAGGAGCCTAGCAAAACCCTTGTTATTTTCTACAAATAATACTAAAAAGTAAAATATGTTCTTGACTCTTTCTAAATCTGTGTTAGAGTTGACTTTAATTTCAGTAATTTTGTCTGCTATAGTTGTTTCAATATAAACAAACAAAGCCTCGAATATTTCTTGCTTGTTTCTGTAGTGTTTATATAGTGCAGACTCAGTTACATCAGTCTTTTGAGCTATTGTTTTTGTTGTTATGGTACCACAATCATCACCTTCAAGTATTGCTACTAAGGCTTTGAGTATCTCATGTTTAGTATTCCTAAGTGCCATACTCATATTTATAAGTATTGTTTTATAAAAGTGCGAATAGTGATAAATACATTTGTACATTAGAACATAAGTTGTTTAAATCATAGGAGTAACTAGTGGCACAGGTAAAAAATTACGGGTTAATCGGAGTAGGTACAGAAGTACAGTTAGGCAAACAAGGGCCTAAAGTTAAGGGAGATTCGGATACTGATGTTGTTAGTATAACAACTGAAGGCGATGTCCTTACAACTGTAAGAGCCGCAAATGCAATTTCCTCTTCAGATCTAGTCACAAAGGCACAGTTAGATGCTAGTGCAACAGGTTCAGACGGTGCTAGTTTGTTATTAGGAGCGGCAACTGACAGTAGTTATACTGACGGTGCATTATCTACTCTTACAACTACAACTAAAATATCAGATGGTATTGACTTTCTTAATGAAGCATTAGAGAATGTTAGAAACGATACGTTTGTAAAGAGCGTAGACTTTACTACAAACGTAAGCTCAGGTGGTAATCCGCTAAGTGTTACACTAACAACTACAGTAGTTGGTAATGCTAATAGATATACAATTAATTGGGGTGATGGTAGTTCAACAACTGCTACATCAGACAGTACTCCAAGTCATACATATACTGACAATAGCAATTCACCATATACTGTGGCAGTAACAGCCTTTAATAGTAATGGTTCAGGTGAAGGTAGTACAACTACAACAACAAAAACAAATTTTATAACACTATACACGGCGACTCCTCAAGCAGACTTTGATCTGTATGTGGCTTCAAGCGGTGGTAGTGCATTAACTGGCGACAACAGAGAGATTGATGCTGGTGAAACAATTTATTTAGAAAACGTAACAACAAATTCAAGTACTGCAACATGTACATATCAAATCAATTGGGGTGATGGTAGTGGTAATACTTCAGTTACTTCAGGTGGTGCTGGTGATGTAGGACAAGCAAGGGTAAGTCATACTTATACAGCAGACAGTGGAACTGGTATGAGAACTATTACGTTGCAACAAACAGCTCATAATACAGCAGATCCAGGTGAAGTAGGTGATACAGAGACTGATCAATTAAAAGTTTACAATCCTAGTATAAGTGCTCCAAGTGGATTAAGTACTAAAACTCTATCGTTCGGTGAGAGTACAACAGGATCAAGTCCTAGACTAGCACATGGTTATACTGATAACAGTTCAGAAGATAGTGTCACAGTTGGACAATCAGTAAGTAGAATTACAACTTCAAGTGCAGGTAGTGATACAAATAGTGCTACCCTAAGTAGTTTCTCATATAATGCAAGTGCAGGTAACTTACATGCAGTTGTTAACGGAGACATTAGTGGTACGTTATTACTATCAAGTGGTAGTGATGTAGGAACAAATGCTAATTTAGAGATAACATCAGAGAGTGATTATCAAGGACTTACATCAAGTGGTGCAAGTACAAGTTTTACTAATAGTACATTCTCACCTAGTTTATACAAAGGCTTTAAAGCAAGAGTATCTGCTACTTCAACAGACTTGGCAGTAGGTTCACATAGTTTTAAACTAAGTCATGATGTAACAGGTAATACTAACATTGTTAGTTTTGTTAAAGATGATTTAACATCAACAGGTACTGTAGACTTTAGTGGTGCTACATTGGCACAATCAAGTGCTGGTACATTAGCATATGAATCCGGTGTTCCTTACTACACAGATGATGCAGTATTAACACTAACAGGTGTACAACTTTACAACTGGATAGGACAAACATATAAAAACGATAGTACACCTTTTGATGTATCTAATGGTACTAACTCAGAAGGAACAAGTGGTAGTGTTATTACTACTGCTGGACATAGTTACGCGGCATTAGATGGAGACACAACATATTTAGATAGTGGTATTCCAAAAGCAGACACTGGTAAAACTAATGGTAGCAAATACACTATAGGAACAATTACAGTTAATGTCGGTGCAGGTGGTACTGGTATTGAACAAATGAAAGCAAGAATTAATAACGTTAATGGTACAGGTAGTTATTCAGAACATACTGCTGTTAAAGTACAGGCGTTAAACAGTAGCACAGGAGTTAATGAAACCATAGCAGTTTCAGACTCACTAGGTGCTACACATGATGACGATGCAAAACGTATTACAGGTTTCCCAAGCAGTGACAACCCTAGTTTTAGTAGTTCAACTAATTACTACACAGCAAATCAGTGGAGTGGAGTGCAAACAGTTGCAGGTACACAAGAAGCGATTACACGTTGGGGGACACTAAGTCATTTTACAACAGATCTAAGTTCAGGGATATTACCCGCAGGTCCAGACTTGAACACAGGTAGAAGTGGAGCACAATACTTTACTTTTGCATTTAGAAGAACAGCAATGGCTAACTTCACAATCACAATGAGTGGTAAAGTAAGTGGCTTCTTTATAGCGGCACCAGGTACAGCAATTGATAGTGCTAGTACATTAAGCGGTTGGATAGATGCTGGAACAACATACGGTGGTGCAGGAACCCCAGGTGCTGATACAGGCAACGGTGGTAATGGTTCAAATGGAGCGGCGTTTACATCTGGAGACAGAATTGTAGATGGCACTACATATAGTAACGACTCATTTACAATGACACTAGGTGACCAGAATGGTACTGGTAGTTTTGGCAACAACATATTAATTAGAATTAAATTAGAGTCAGGCGACTCAGTTACAGCATTAAGTATAGCATAATAGGAATAGAAAATGGCAATATCAGATACTCAAAAGGTTGATTTACTTTGGAAAAAGGTAGGTTTCGGTAAGGCGAAAACAGATACCAATGCAAGTAAGTTTGCTCCAAACGAAGCGAACGCATCCGATTTTATTATTAAGTCTACACAGATTTGGGCACAAGATTCAAGTATACCCGGAGTTATACCAGGTGCAAATAGTAGTGTAGTCCAGGTCTACTTAGACTCAGTAAGTGGAGCACATGAATTCGTTGAAGATGGTACTGCTACAGATAACCGTACGTGGAAAACAAGTATTACTAACTGGATACCACCTACATTTGGTGCAACATACCAGGTAAAAATATATGCGGGTGCTAGTGATTTAACCGATCCTCAAACAAATGGTACACAGTTGTTTGAAACAGGCTCCGGTAACGATGACCAATGGTACTTTGACTATCAGTCAGGTATATTAAACTTCATTGGTAGTAACCTTCCAAGTGCAATAGGCACAGGTACAAGTAATGTTTTGTATGCCGCTGGTGCAAAATATGTAGGAACATTTGGTGTTACTACAGATGCAGGCTCAACTGCTAACTCTTTTGTTGGCGTTGCAAACTTAACTTCAGTATTTGCAAGATCAGATATTAATGCTGGTGATATAATAGAAGTAAGTGACGGTGGTGATGGTGAATATGCTATTTACTTGGCTAAACAAGACAACCCTGCTTCAACAGGACATTTAACTTTAGTTAGTACTAAAGACGGTGCTGGTGTTGACTCACAAACATTAAGATCAAACGTATCCTTTAACAGTGGTAATGTTACTTTAGGAGATTTAAGTATTTCTAGTCATCCTACACAGATTATTGTAGATGTTACAACTGCATTTAACGGTTCAACTACATTGTCAGTAGGTGATGACAATGATCCTGATAGACTATTTCCAGACAGTTACTTAGATTTAAGTACTGTAGGTTCTTATGTTGTTAATCCTAAGTTTATATACAATGAGGCCACTGATGCAAGTAATACTGTTAAGGTATTTATTGTAGCAGGAACAAGCTCACAAGGCGATGCAACTATTATAGTTAATTATCAGTAAGTCTTTTAAGTAATATATCACTTACAATACCTATATCATTCCTTTCTAGATCATAGAGATCACTCATTCTATCTACTGCACTTCTTATACTGACTAGTGCATCTGACTTGGCTTCCTTTACATGTTTATACACAAAGCCTCCCTCTCTAAACTCAGGCTCTGTAAGAAGTTCGTCTGCTAGTTTGTTATAATCGTTTATCATTCTACTGAAGCAAACAAGTATTCATCTCGTAATACTTTATAAAACAGTTCCTCACCAGAAGAAACATTTTCGTTCCAGTCAGTACTAGCATCTCCATCTGCTTCATCGGATATGTATTTGTAACATTGGAAGTCTACATCCATCATTGCACATGTCTTTGCTAATGCATAAGCCTCCATATCAACACAATTAAATTTATTATCCATAACTAAATGTTCAAACAAATCTAATCCATCTAAGTCATCGCAGAACTGATCTTGCGTTCTACATATCTGTCCTTCAGTTCCAAATTGTATCACACCATTTGTTACTGGATCATCTCCAAATGTAATACCAGGCCCTCCGCAAAGTTCTCCACAATCCATATCGCCTTGTAGGAATGTTGTACATTTAATAAGGTCTCCCTTCTTTACATCAAAGGCACCTCCGGCTGTACCAAAGTTAATTACACATTTAATATGAGGATTTTGTGTAAGATATTGTGTTAGTTTATGTGTTGCATTTACTTTACCGACACCTGTAAATAATATTCGTTCAGGTAATTGGTTTGGAAGTTCTTGTCGTAATGCTGTTACTATTAAGTATTCGTCATTAACTGCTCTTAAATAAGAAAAGTCAAAAGAAGATTGTTTAGTCATTGTAGTCCTTAAATTTAGTTAGGTATGTTTCCATTTGGTTTGTTAATTGTTTCCATAATATACTATTTGTATTAAATAATACAAAATTGTTCCGTTCTATTTTCTTTCTAGTTTCTGAATTAGGATCTGATATAATCTTTTTATAGTATTCTAAATCATATTTGTCTACTTCTTGTGCTACTTCAAATGCTCTTATTACAGGATTACCTTGCGTATCAAAGTTTAAATCAAATAGTTCATCGTGAGGTAGTATACCAAAAGATTCTAATGTAGCATGGAAGCCACACTCACCGTATACTAGCCAAGGATGTTTATTCATTATAGGAAGAATACTTTTCTCTGTAATATATGCTCTTGAATCTATATTTGTTATGCCTGGTTTGTTACGCACATGGTCCCATGATTCTTCATATGTTGCACCTGACATGCTCTCACATATTAAACTTATGCAAGTACTTTCATAAACATGTATTGGGTGTGCTCTAATATTGTTTCTGTATTCTACATCATCATCTAATAATCTATCCTGAAATGTACCTACACCTTTTACTGCAAAGTCACAGAAGTCGTTGTCAAACTCTCTATATAATCCTATTAGAGGTTCTATACCAACTAGGGTAGTTGGTTTTTTATATGTAACTATATTTTTTTCTACTAAGGATACTAGTTCATGTGTATCAGAGGGAGAGATGTGTCGTAATACAGAATATAATATATGTTTATCTGCTCTCCAATTTGCCATTAAACAATTGAACTTAAACTGTTGCTTATTATATTCTATGTGAGGAAATATATGTGTTTGTTGTTGCTGTAGGCTAAACATCTTTACTAATAAAAAAGGGAACGGCATATATCTTTCGTGATATTGTTCAACTTCTAAATGTGTAGAACAATCCATTAAAAATATATTTGGATACATTTCTAAATATTTGTCTATAGTATCCTTTTGCCAAGGCTCCTGCGTAGATAATATAATAACTTTCTTATACTGACTGGAGGCATTTGATAATATAGTATTAAACTGTTTAGACTTATGATGCAGGCTTCCTACATTAACAACTGGAATAGAGTCACGTAAGTTGTCACTCCACTTGTATTTAATTCCTAATACATTAAAAACATATTGTATGTCTGTATGATACCCATCAGTATCGTTCCATACATCTGCACCATCTTCTCTTGTAATAAGATTATTACTAGGTCGCTTATTATAATATAGAGTTGTTGTCATCGTCTGTTATACAAATTCCTATTACTTTAGGTGTTGTTTCTATTATTCCGTTTATAAATTCACTAGGATTATTAAAGTCATGACTTATACACTCACCTATTATGTGTCTACCAGGTGTGTATATAGGATTGTTTAAGTCTATATAATCTGCTACATTATTGTCTTCAATAAACTCTGCATATCTCTCCTCAATATTATTTCTATGATGTATATCATCTTGATGATGTATCCAACCATATGCTACCCAAGGATGATGCTGTATTTGTTGTGAACATGCATCGTTCTTTACTAGTTCCATATCGTTTGTCCAAGCACAACTTACTAAGTCTTTACCTACAGTTCCAAAGTCTAACTCTAACCAACCCTTAGGTTTGTGTACTATAAAGTTATCATAGTCCTCTGGTAACATTGGTATGCAATAGTATGTAGGGTCATGATCTCCTGAGGGAGGAGCATAGTTTAGTTTTAATGCTGTAAAATAATGAGGGTGTGCTTTAGATAACTTTGCTAAACAATCTTCCTTATCCTCTCCTATGTATTGAAACACTTTTTCGTTATAGTGTACAAGCATATTAATAGTTTGGAAGTCTAAATACATTTCATCGTAAGTGATATTATCTGGTAATGTTCCTTCGTTGTCCATCTCTAACATTACAGGCAACTGCTGTTCAAACAAGTCATGTAGTTTATTTAATTTGTCTTGGTGTACGTTGTTTATATCTTGTTCATCAAGTAATAGATCTTCAGGGAGTTGGAACCATATGTTAGGAGTGTTATTAACTTTGTTAATAATCTCATTCATCTTTACTCTTGATTCCATTATAGGTTGTTCTGTAGGCTGTCTGTAAACGTCATAGCCTAAGTTAAATGTAAAGTCTTCCTTGTTGTCTCTATATGTAAGTCCTTGTGTAACAGTTCTCTTCCAGTTATCTATAAACTTTAATGTTAAAGGAAGTTCATTTAGTTGCCAAGTAATAACCTGTGTGTCAGGAGTATTTAATAAAACACTTGGGTCTAAACTATCTGGTATACTAGAATAATTTGAAGTATAATAAACTACATCTCCTTCTCCATACACCACATGATATTTCATTATTTGCCTACCAAATAAAATGTATATAATTTTTTTATATTTTGTATATCTTCTTTTGTTCTGCAGACAATGTCTTCATTAGCAAAAACTAGTTCTGTATTATTATCAATTGCATCTTGTAACAATGCCATTCTTCTAAAAGGATCGTTTGGTAATCCAAATACACTATAACACACTATGCCGTTTATACCCTCTGACTTAATGTATGCCTCAAAATTAGGTTGCCAGTCTAATGTATCGCTTTCGTATTGGTAATCGTTTATGTTTATTTGTTTTTCTGCACAATAATTATTTACAAACATTCTTTGTAAGTGTGCAGGTATTGGGTATGTATAATTGCTATTCCAACCTGCATAGGTTACCCATATTTTATCATCATTAAGTTCTATTTTGTTATCTCTTTCACCTATAAATCTAAAGTAACCCCCAGGCAGTTTTCTATTAAAAATTCCTCCTTTTAATAATATTCTACCATCCATACTAACTCTAGTTTGTGATGTTTCGTTGTTTATATTACCATGTATTGATTCATTATTAAATAAGTATGCTTGTCCTTTATTAATTTCTAATGGTTTTGCTTGTTCCAAACAGATTTTTTGTGTAGTATCTGCATCTAATCGTTCTTTAATTATTCTATCTACAATAACTTTAGACTCTTGTTGTGGTATAATATACATTGAGTTACTACTAAAACTATCTGTAATGGGTGTCCATATATTTTTAATACCAGGTCCGTTTCCTGTCCATTCATCTTTATGGAATCTTAATAGCCTGCCGCTTTTTTCTTGATCAGGTGTTACTATTCTAAAATTAAATGTACGTTGTATCATCCATTCTAAATCTGTTATGTTATAAAGTATAGTAGAATAGTATTCGTCTATCTTATCAAGTATGTCATCTCGCATACAGGCTTTCTGTAAATGAAATATAAGATTAGGTATGTCAGTTTGTTCTAACTGTAAATGTATTTTTTCAAAGGATTCTAAGTGTGGATATTTTTCTTGTGCAATCTTAAGGAAGATATCATACCAATTAAACTGATCTATTGGATAGTCTACTGTCCGATTGTCCCACTCTGGTCTGTATGTGTTTGGCATTGTACCACTATTTATATTAGAAATTTAGATTTAATTGTAAATCTTCGTAATTACCTTTGTGCTTATCAAAGTAAGTATCCCACTCTTCTTGGCTCCAATCTACATTTAAATTATTGGTGCCTCCATAACTATATTCTTGCTTATGTTTTTGTATAAAACTTATGTTCTGTTGTATATCTAGTTCTGTAGGCTTTGGTCCTCTATCTACATACATAAATCTCATATTAACTTTACTAAAGTCACTCCATATCCAATCAGTGCCAGGTACTATTTGCATGTCACTATACTTTTGGAAACGTGGAGCAGAGTCTTCTCGCCAGAAGCCAAATGCTCTGTGGAATGTTTTAGGAAAAAGTTTCCATTGTTCTCTTTGTATCTCATGCCCATAGCCCTTGCCTCTATGTTCCTCTAATACAAATATACCTCTGGTTCTTATAACTGTATCACTTAAATTATACACACAACTATAAGCAACTGGAACGTTATCTACTTTGTAACATACCGGAAATAAAACAATACTGTTATGCCATAAGTGTTGTGGATATTGTATAATATGATAAGGGTTATTTACTATGGGTATAGTAGAAGGATCGTTTGAATTCCATAATGGAGCAATACCTTGTTGGAAATCACTCCAAGGAATTATCTCAAGAACGTTGGGCATTTGCTTCTAACCATGTCAACATGGTATGAGCATCACTGACCTGGAAAGGATCTCCATCGGCATTGTCGTCTAATCCAGGCTCTACCCAAATCATTTCAACTACACCGTTATTAACAATCATTGAGTATCTCCAACTTCTCATTCCCATACCAATATTTGTTTTATCAACTAAGAATCCCATTTTCCTAGCAAAGATACCTGAGCCGTCTGGGACTGGTTTTACCTTTTGTACACCTAAGGATTTAAACCATGAGTTCATAACGTAAGCATCGTTAACACTGATACAATATATTTCATCTATATTATGATTACATATCTCATCGTAATATGCATCAAATGTAGGAACATGAGTACTTGAACATGTAGGTGTAAATGCACCTGGTAATCCAAATACTGCTACTCTTCTATTACCAAACATTTCATTAGCAGATAGATCGTACCATTTAAAGCCTGGTGCTTCATCTATTTCTATTCTTGTTTTGAATACTACTGGTGGTACTCTGATGTCAACTGCCATTTAGTTCTCCGTTAAAGTTATATTTATTATATATTAAAGTAATCCCATTTGATATTTGGCTTCGTCTGAGACATGAATGTCTGGATTCCAAGGAGGATCAAATGTTAAATTAAGTTTAATTAAATTTACACCTTCTGTACTTCTAATAGCAAACTCTGATTCCATCATAATAAGTTCACCAAACGGACAGTTAGGTGCAGTAAGTGTCATTGTTACCTGTACGTCTTTCTCTTCGTTTACATCTATGGCATAAATTAGACCTAAGTCTACTATGTTAATACCTATTTCAGGATCAACTACTCGTTTCAAGTTTCTACGTACTTGATCTTTTAAACTAATTTCTTTATCGCTTTGCATAATGAATCTGATAATTTTTGTATGTCTTTTTCTGTGTTGTAAATTCCTGGACTTACCCTCAACACTCCTTTACCACCGCTTACTTTATTTACTATAGGATGAGCACAAAGTTTACCTACTCTTACAGCAACATTGTCCATACCAAGTAATGCACTTACATCACTAGGATGATAACCTTCACATGTAAAACTATATACATATCTTCCGTTTTGTCTGTAATTAGGATAAATTAATTTAAGTCCTTTAATATTTAATATATCTGTATCGCTTATAGCAAAGTCTAACTTATTAAGATGTCTTGTAATCTCATTGTATCCAGTAAACCTAATGTATTCAGCCGCAACACCTAGTCCTAATATACCTGCTATGTTTGGTGTACCTACCTCATGTTTTGCAGGTCCATCGTAAAACTCTACGTTGCCACTAAAGTCATAATGACTTACACAACCTCCGCCTAGTCGTACATTTTTAAAACGTTCAAACGGCAGTCTACTATACATAAACCCAATACCAGTTGGTCCATACATTTTATGTCCACTAAAGACTGCATAGTCAACAGTATAAGGATCAAAAGGATGTGTTCCTATTGTTTGGCAACCGTCTATAACAACTCTAATACCTTGATCATGAGCCGCCTTACATAGTTTTTTATAGTCTGTTCCTATGCCAGTAACATTACTATGACTATGAATACTTAGAACAGCATAAGGCCAATCTTCAAATATCTTACATGCTTCCGCTGTATTTATAGTCCCTCTTTCTGTTACAGGTAATACTATTAGTCTACCGTTTTCAGTTGTTCTTCCTTGTGCCATCCAAGGTAATATGTTTGCAGTATGTTCTGCTTCTGTTATAATTACTACAGGAGCATCTTTATGCCAGTCAGCAATCATGTTTAAACCTTCTGTAGCACCTGCAGTAAACATAATATGTTCTGGTGTTGTACCAATTAACTCTGCAACTTGCTCCCTAGCCGTGTCAATATCTGCAGACACTTGCTGGCTTATAGGAAAATCTCCCCTATTAACATTACATCTCTGTTCTTCATAAAATTTATTCATGCGATCTAAAACACTTTGATGTGTTTGTGTAGATGCCGCACTATCTAAATATACGAGATCAGGATTATTTGCTAGTGTTGGAAAGTCTGTTTTCATTTATTTTAAGAATGCCTCTTTTAATATTTCTGTTGCTTCAAAGTTATCTATACCTTTGCTATTTAAATAATATAAATCATCTTTATCTATGTTACTTATTGTACATCCATGTGTACATTCTATTTCTTTGGTATTAATATCTAGTTGAGGTTCTGATATTGCACTTGCTTTATCACTAAGTAATAAATTCTTGTTTACTAAGTGTGCCTTAACATTTATCGCATCATCGTCTACAATAATATTACCTAAAAAACTACTAAAAGAAGTATCGTCTAAAACTGATCTTACATCTACATTGCTACAACTATCTATATCTTTATGATGTATGTTTACAACTACATTATTAATACTATCTTTGTGGCAGTCAAATCTTCCTGTAACCTCTGTTCCACAGTCTTTATAGGAATCTATATAAGTTATGTCTTGATTATATAAACCACCTTGTCCAGTTATATTCATTTTAAATGTACTTCCAGGGAATTGTATTACTTGGCTTTCTATTACATTTAAGCTCTTAGACTTTTTAGTATCATCATGATATCTATTTATTGTAACTTTAGAATTTTCTCTACATAGGTATAATATTTTATATATTTTACAGCCTTCTTTGTTTTCAAAGTGTTCATCTATTTCTACATATCCGTATTCATTTACATCTATTACAGCAACAATACAATTGATATCATTGTCTTTGTATCTGTCTGTGTATTTTAAAATTACATTTGAATCGCAACTCTTCTTGAACTTAATACCTACAGGTCCTGTTGAGTGCATCAATGCTAGATCACTAATCCTACCAGTAGGTTTAAAATAGTCTTGATATAATTTAAATCTTGGATTACTGTCATGAGTATTCATTAAAGTCATTGAATACTTTTTAGTATTATAGGAATTGCCTGTGCGTTGTATCTGCCCGTCGTCAATTAAAACAACATTGTCCTCAGTTTCTATATCAAAAGATCTTTTTGTTATATTATCTGTTGCAATATTAGTATGGTTTTGCAACACCTTTATCTTCATATTCTTATAGAATTTATTTGTCAAAGGATTATCTTTTTCTGTTATAGATGTATAAATTTCCTTTGCTAGGTTATGGAAAGGAGAGTCTTCATTCGTAAGCATATTATTACGCAGGCCTACTGTTAATAAAGAATGTAAATCTTTTATATTATATTTTACTTCCGGCATCCTCGAATCCATTTTCTAATATGTTGTATGCAAGTTCTATATTCGTAGTTTGTTTACCGCAACCGTATCTATCAATTACTGTTAAAGTATCTGGATTCAGTTTTTTAATTAGTTCAGCATAGTGGCTTATAATAATGAGGCATTTGCCTTCTCTGTTAGCAAATTCGTTTAACTTAGTTACTAAAACTTTGATAGCATCTACATCTAATCCGCTATCAGGTTCATCTAGTATTGCTACTTGTGGGTCTAACATGTCTAATTGTATTAGCTCGTTCTTCTTTTTCTCACCACCACTTGCTTCTAAATTAAGTTGTTTCTTATCCCATTCCTTATCAAGTCCTAAATCATTAGATAGTTCTCTGAACTTTGTTAAGTTTTTTGCTACTGAAATAGGTTCACCTTTAGACATAAGACATTGTCTAATAAACTGGAAGTTACTTAATCCTTCTATAGGTGTAGGGTTCTGAAAGCTCACAAACAATCCAGCCTGTGCTCTTTCATATGTTTCCATATCAAATAAGTCTTGACCATTTAGTTGTGCACCACCTGTAACTTCATAGTTTGGATTACCCATTAGTGCATGTGCCAATGTACTTTTACCTACGCCATTAGGACCCATAATTATATGGATGCCTGGACCGTACTCTAATGTTAAGTCATGTAGTATTGTTGTATGCTCATCTACTTTTACTTTTAGATTTTGAGTTACTAACATTATCCTACCGCTCCTTCTAGTGTTACACTTAATAGTTTATTTGCCTCAGCGGCAAACTCCAAAGGAAGTTTTTGGAATACGTCTTTACAGAAACCGTTTACTACACAATTCACTGCGTCTTCCTCATTTAATCCTCTACTTTGTAAGTANTATAAAGCATCTTCTGANAGTTTACCTGTTGATGCTTCGTGTTCTACTTTACTGCTATCATTATACTGCATAACTACCGGTATTGTCAATGCCCTNCTGTTATCTAACATCAAACTATCACATTGTGTATAGTTTCTACTGTTATGAGCCTTCTTACCTATACGGACTTGGCCTCTGTATGTATTACTGCTGTCTCCAAAACTTATCCCTTTGGATATAATGGTGGACTTGGTATTCTTGCCTACGTGTAGCATCTTAGTGCCCGTGTCAGCCATTTGTTTGCCTTTAGTTACTGCAACACTATAAAACTCTCCAACACTATTGTCGCCTTTAAGTATGCAACT
>JGI24005J15628_10000982_pt1 | contig 15563 bp, 14 predicted proteins | sample LinPmetageLP40_FD_15628 | JGI IMG/M metagenome (IMG submission 15628)
AGTAAGGTAAGAAACGAGCGTTACTGACCTTGGCAATGGAACTGGTAAAACTACCGTTGATTTATTTGAAAGAAAGTTTGATAAAAAAGGTGCTTCCTATGTTTAAAATCGGAACGTATACTGCTTTCACTCCACCAGTTTTGACATCTCGCCAAAGACAATGTAACTTGGTTCAAAGGCATAAATATTTTTACTAACTGTCCGTAATATATCATATTTTGATAATTCAGATTCCTGCCTCCGCAGAATGATGCACTTAATTAAGTTAGAGCGTCATTCTCACGTCCCTGCCGATCGGACAGACAGTGGTGGGAATCTAAAAAAGTCTTTTATGATTAGTTCCGAACAATCAGAATATTTTTTTTAGTCAAGCAACCTTTCCAAGTCAATTCGCATCTTCGATGTGTCCATTCAAAACAATTGAAAAAGAGATGGGCTAAACATTTACTAAAAACCACTATGCAATCAGACAAAAAAGCTGCAAGAATAGCAGGAGTACTATTCTTAATTCTCTTTATATTGGGAGTTACAATTTATCAGATTTTACAAGGCCCTGTCCTTTTCGCAGATGATTTCCTGACAGAGACCTCTACTCATTCCAATGAAATAATCCTCTCCACACTGCTAGGAATCTTAAGTGGAATAATTGCTATCATCATTTCAATAATACTGTTCCCAATAGTTAAAAGACAGAGTGAAACGCTGGGCTATTTATATATCGTTTTTTGTGTGCTGAATTTCGTGGCGATATCCATCGACAACGTAAGTGTACTATCTATGCTTGAGCTGAGCAAGGAGTTCACAAAGAATCAAATAAGTGATATAGACACACTTAAGGCAATGGGGGACGTGTTTTACAAGAAACATTGGTGAACACATTATCTATCCCTCCTAACTTCGTGTTTTCCAGTTTTTGTATTGTTCTATACCTTGTATTTCACAAGGCTCATACCAAGAGCGCTATCCATTTTTGGAATAATTGCTGCAATATTAATGTTTGTGGAGATCTTATTTTCAATTTTTGGCCATGGCATCAGCATGAACATGCTTCTTCCAATTGCTTTAATTCAGCTGGTTTTCCCAATCTGGCTAATAATCAAAGGATTGAATACGCAATAAGATAACTGATAAATGAAACCTATACTTTCGCTGTCATTTCTCTAAGGTCTTTTGTCTGATCCCAGTCCATGTTGACGATAGGTGTAGAGTAGATAGAAGGTAAGTTATCTGGGTAATTGTCAATCATCAATTGATCCACGCTATTAAATAGCAAAGCTTTAGTTTTGGCAAGAATCAGGAAGTAAGGGGATTTTTTTGTTTCTCCTGCCTTTCTTGTTCTTCTCACCGTTTCGATGATAAGCGCGTCTACAATTAATTTTTCATCTTCAAGAAAATCGATGATCTCATTGCATTGATTTTCATCATGAGTACCAATATGTAATAGTATCATAAGCTAATTTTTAAATGATTAATTAATTAATTACAAATGTACCTGCAGCCCATTCCAGTTGACCTACCGCCTTTCCGTATTCTGCCTTCAATTCTATTAGCTTTATATCAGCGGAAAGCATTTTATTTTCACGACTATTGATCAAGAATATTGAGCTTTCTCCATTGTTGAATTTGATCTGTTCAGCTTCCAACATTACTCTGTAGTTCTGCAAAATAGCTTCTTGCTGTATCAGCATTTCTGCCAGTGTCAAACATTTGTTGTAGTACTGTCGCACCTTGTTCTCAACCTCTCTATTCTTGTAATTGAGTTTGAGTTGGTTCTCCTGCTGCTTAATATTTACTATTTTGAGTTTAGCCCGCTCCTTCCTAAGCAATAATGGAAATGAGAAATCAAACCCAGCCTTATAATTATTCTCTAGAAAAACCTGGTTTTCAAAACTGTTCTGCTCTGACAAGAGCACATTGTAGTTCACATCCAACGTGGGCTTGAGTTGATCACTGCGCAGTCTTCGATCCAATGCCAAAGTAGCGTTCTTCAGTCGAATAGACGCTAGCTCAGGATGGCTGTTGGCTAATACTAGGTATTGGTCCAGGGCCAACATTTCATTGACCAGTACTTCATTCACAGGCAGTGCTTTGAGTACCAAACCGTCATTCCAAATAAAGTTTTGAAGCAATAAACTACTATTCCCATACTCAAGTGTTGCTTTATTGAGGTTGTTGCTCCATTGTTGGACTTGAATAAACGTCTCGGTAGAATCAATACCAGCAGCATCGCCATTCAGAACAGCTTGCTTGACACCTTCATATCGCGTTCTGATAAGTTGGAGGTTGGAGGCTGCCAATTGTTGCTTTTGATAGGCCTCATACCAGATCCAGTAGGTATTATTGGCATCCAACAGGAGATTGTTAAGAACAATTTTAGCTTGATTCTGAAAGCTAATCCCCTCTATTTTACTTTTCTTCAATGCGATGTTCCTGGTATTGGCCAATAAACCCTGTCCTAGAGGAATCGAGAGTCCTGCATAATAAAGTCCTCCAGTAGGTACATTGAGCTGAGGATTTAGGAATACTCCACTATTGCGTTCGACACCAACTTTAAGGTCAACGTTGAACTGTGTTGGCAAATGTAAGTACGAATTCCAAGTCTCATAGTATCGCTTATCTTCGAACTGCTTGTTGGCGAAGCTAGAGACCAACTTAGGATCAAATACTCCCTTTGCTTCCATCACAGTAAATCGAGCCCTGGAAGCTATAAGTTCAGCCTGCTTTGCTACCGGATGATTGGTCTTGATCAATTGATAGTAGTCTTCAACTTTCAAAAGCTTATCTACAGGTGATTGTGCATTGGCAAAATGACAACAGCAACCTATCAACAGAAATATTGTAATCTTCAACTTCATCTTACTTTTCAACCTTATTTTTATGAATCAACGCCTTTTCACTGTCGTAAAAATCTGGAGGAAAACCATTGAGCTGTCTCCATAGCTCGTACCAAACAGGGACATTCTTAAGTAATGCAATACCATATACGCCTGATCCCAACCTTAGCAAATTAGGCCACGGCACATCCTCTTGATCAGGAACGACCAATATTCTAAAAAAACCATCAGACCCTGCGGCTTTATCATATGCCACAATCTCCCCCGAAAACGTACCAAATGATAGTCCAGGCCATCCACTGAATACGAGTGCTGGCCATCCATCGAATTGGAGTCTTACTTTATTTCCTTCGTGCACAAGTGGCAGGTCGAGCGGGCGAACATAAAGCTCAACTGCCATNTCATAGTGAGCGGGGATAAAAGTGAATACTGCCTGNCCAGCCTTTACCGTTTCTCCAATTCCTGTGATCAATGCTTTCGTGATATAACCATCCTGAGGTGCAGTAATGTGATAAAAATCACTCCTACGTTGGTAATTGGATTGCTGTATTGCGAGCTTATTATAGTCTCCCTCTGCACCCAGTGCGCTGGACATGGCAGACATCCGATCAGATTGTGCCTTGGCAATTTTCTCCTTAAAGTTATTCTCAACAGTACTAAGATTCAGCTTCGCGTTGATTAGCTTGTTCTGACTGGCATACCATTTATTCTTGATAGATGTCTTTTTATTGATTTTCTCTTGAAGCTTTTGTCTACGTTCTTCTAATTCTGTCAGGGACTTTAGTCCTTGATTGTAAAGATTCTCTTGCCGAGCAAATTGCTTCTCTGCGATATCAAGATTGATTAGAGCAGTTTGATAATCAATGCTGTCCGACTGTACTTGAAGTTCGGCTTGCAAAAAATAATTATTTGCTTGATCAAGTTTAAGGATTTGATTGCTGCGAAGTGCTGCTATCTGATCTGCCAAAGCAGCAGCTTTACTATTGTAAGTGGTGATAGATTGATCCTTTACCCGAGCTTGATTTCCACTACGTTCGATCAGCCTTGGATCCAAATACTCAGACTTCATTTCAGAAATAAAGACTATCGTATCTCCTTTACTCACCGCCTGACCCTCTCGTATATACCATTGCTCTACTCTACCTGAAATCATAGAATGTATACTTTGTTCTCTATCCTCAGGTCTGAGTGCCGTGAGTTTACCTCTTGATCGAATATTCTGTGTCCAAGGGAAGAACAAAATCAAAAACGCAATAAAGAAAATCACTGAAAGTAAGATTACCAGCTTTCGTGAAGCCGTAGTCTTCATTACTTCTTGATAAGATGATTGATCCTTCAGTATTTTGTCCCTATCAATCGAGTTGTTGGATATATTGAGCATATCTTTATTATTTCTTTACTTGAGTGATGTCCACAATATTGCCATGCTCCATGGTCACTATTCTATCGCAGCTGTTCATGAGGATGGGGTCGCTAGACACTGCGATAAGCGTCCAGAAATTATCCTTACTGGTTAATATTTCAGCGACTCGTTTTCGATCTTCGTAGTCTAGTCCAACCAATGCATTGTCCATGACAACCAGTTTAGGCATTTCAGCTATCGTTCTAGCTAGGATTATTTTCTGTTTGATACTAGAAGACAGCCCTGCCCCCTCTGGTTTAATCATCGTACTCAGTCCTTTGGGTAAGTGCTTGAAGTACTCATTGAGTCCTACAGATTCAATTGCCCATAACATATGTTCTATTGTTACTTCTTCTTTACCTACAGATATGTTTTCTTCTAGGGTGCCATAAAAGAGATCTTGAAGGTTAAGATTGTCACCAATAACTGATCTCAAACTCATAATGTTGATATCACCCATAGGGATTCCATTATAGAGCATCGAACCTTCATAGTGATTAAACAGTCCCGACATAAGTGCAATCAATGTTGACTTGCCTGATTGATTGATCCCTGTGATACAGATTTTCTCCCCAGCTTCTATTTTCAAATTGACATGATCTATCGCCAGCTCAGTTGATCCGGGAAATTTGAAAGTAAGGTCTGAAAGCTCTACTCCTATCCCTTCCTTATCTTGACTAATTTTTTCTAAATCTATTCCCTCTTCGTCTTCTATTTCTATATCAGTGACCTGCCCCAGTTTTTCTAAACCAGTGAGGACATCATATACCGTCTCCATACTCAATATGAGCTTCTCAGCAGAATTTAGCACAAGCAGTATGATAATCTCAGAAGCAACAAACTGACCCAGATTGATTTCTTGTTTGATCACCAGAACACTACCCAGCACAAGTAGTCCACCAGTAATGATGGTTTTGAAGGCTACTATATTTGAGAATTGAAAAATCAGCACCTTAAAATGCTGCTTTCTATACTTTAGATAATTACCCACATATTCATTCATCTTCTTCATGGGCAATTCTGTTCTTCCGGCCAATTTGAAGGTACCCATTACTCGTGCCATTTCTTCCAACCAGTGTGCTACCTGATATTTATACTTAGACTCCATGATACTGGTTTTTAGCCCTTTGGGTCCAGTGATAAAGAAAATCAATGAAATCAGTCCTATTAGAATAATGCCAAAGAATACAAAGAATGGATGGTATACAGGATAGCAAGGTCAAGCCAAAGAGTATTTGAAAATTGAGCTTGAAAAGTCAATCAATATCTTAGAAAGCCCCTTTTGAACATTTAATGTATCGAAGAATCTGTTCATCAACTCCGGAGCATAAAAATCAGAAATGGCCTCCAATTTGAATCTTGGAATACGATAGGCAAACTCAAATGAAGCTCTAGTAAATATCCTCTTTTGGAGCAATTCCGTTAGCGACAGCTGCAATATTTGAATAACTCCTGTAGTGGCCACACCTATGACAACGATGAAGATCAGAAGTCCCCATGAAGCAGAGTAATCCGCACTAATAACAAACCCAATAATAGCCTGTACACCCAATGGGAGTGTAAGATTGATAAGGCCGTTGAAAATAGCATAAGCGTAAATAATCAAGATTTCTCGCTTATCAAGTGTCAGCATTCTGTAAAGCCTCTTGAGTGGGGTGAGTTTTATCTCCCCCATAGTATATTCTGAATTCATAGACTTATTTTTTTTGGCTTTGGATCAATCGAAATACCGAATCTTCCACAAAATCATATACCTGTGTTTCTATCGCCATACCACTCTCTTTGGAGACTTCCGTAAGCGATGGCAAATGCAGGGCAAAAAAAGCTTGCTGGTGTGACGTCTCTAGTATCATACTTGCAATAGCATTGGGGTATTTGTAACTAGGATTAATAGTAAGTATGACCTCTGAAACCTTATGGCATAGACTTTTAAAACCCATAAANAGGCCCTGATTATTGATCTCATCTACATGCTTGGTAAGGTATGTCTTGTCTGATTCTATTTGTACAAGTCTTCTGAGCGCATTGATGTCTAGGNCAGCACTCACGCTATCNGGCATCTTATCTGCATGACAAACTATCTTGAGTATTTCCCTTAATTTCTCCTCACGATTTGTAATAAAATGAGTCTTATAATCGATCATATACTCTAACCAAGACCAATACCATGTTGCCAGATAGAGCAACAATTTGTGCTTATTTTCAAAATACCGGTAAACTGAAGCCTCTGTTGACGATATATGATTGGCAAGCTTTTTAAAAGTAAACTCCTCATAACCCATTTCATCAAGCATAATAATGCTCTTAGAAATGATCTTGCGCCCAAGATCTGATGACTGTGGGTCTTTGGAATAGTATTTCTCTTCTATAATTATATTGACTGCTGACATAGTATTGAAGTATATATACTCACAATGATAGTAATACTATCNATAACGNAAGCATTAATATTTAGTTTTATTTTTTCCAAATATTTTCAGATACTAAAATGGTCAACTCACGGAACANTTATATAAGCCTTCTTACAAGTATGAAAATGAATTACTTTTGGATAATGAATAGAATAATCACCATCAAAGTCCACCCTGCACGTAAAGGATCTCCGCTTCGCAGCCGCTAAAGCTTAATAGCGAACGCAGTGCGACACGCGGTTGCCGAAACGGCTTCGTGCAGGCAGAATAACTAATAGAATAGGGTTTTGTGAAAGCGTGCTTTCTTTCTATTTGATCAAATCAATGCGTTAGTCTTCTTAATTGGCTGTCAACCTTATTCATATCTCAGAGAATCAATAGGGTTGGTGCGTGCCGCCTTGAGTGATTGATAGCTAATGGTAATCACCGCAACAGCCAATACAGCAAGTCCAGCCACCAAGAATACTGCAAATCCAATGCTGGTCTGATAAGCAAAATTGCTAATCCAATTGTCCATAATCCAATAAACCAAGGGGCTGGCAATAGCCACTGACGCTACAATCAACCATACATATTCTTTAGACAGCAATAAGAATATCTGAGGAATAGATGAGCCTAATACTTTTCTGATACCTACCTCCTTAGTACGCTGTTGAGTAGTAAAGGCTGACAATCCAAATAATCCCAAACAACCGATGATGATAGCGAGTATTGAGAAACTCATAAATAGATCACCAAACTTCTGTTCGTTATCATATTGGCGATTGAAGTAGTCGTCTAAGAAGAAATATTGAAAAGGATTGCCGGGAAAAGCCTCATTCCATTTGCTTTCTACATGTGCTATTGTATTTGATAGATTGGCTGTATTTACTTTCATTGAGAAAAATTCTGCATTGGTCGGGCTACAATAGAACATCATAGGATCAGCTTTCTTCTGCAATGACTCTTGATTGTAGTCATTGATCACACCGACTACTATAGCATTCCACTGCCATTGAGGCATGGATAATGTCTGTCCAATTATATCTTCTGGATTCTTGAACCCCAACAGTTTTACAGCAGATTCGGACAATATGAGAGAAGTATCTGCATCATTGACAAACTGTTCTGAAAATGCACGCCCGGCAATCAAGTCCATTTCAAATGTTTCAACAAACGCATAATCCATGCTATTCATACGCAACGTCACTAATTTATCATCACCACTACCATAAGGCTTTGCCGACACCTTATATTCCCTTTTCTTACCAGGAACAGTGACTGAACCAGTAAGTGATTTGATGTTAGCATCCTTTCTAACCTCATTTTTAAAGAACTCAATACTGGCGACTCTCGCATCTCTGTCTTGACTGGTAATCCCAGGGCGTTCTACGACAAGCATTTGATCTATATTCATTCCGATATCTTGAGAACGCATGAAAGTCAATTGCTGATAAACTATGAATGTCCCAGCAATCAATGCTATAGAGGTCGTAAATTGAAAGACTACCAATCCCTTTCTCAGCCATCCACTACGATATTTGGCTGCTCCCTTCCCTTTGAGCACTGCTACAGGAATAAAGCCCGACATCACGATTGCTGGATAAAGTCCTGAAGTCAACGAACCGATCAACCATATGGCAAAAAGTTTAATGGCGAATGATGAAGTGAACAAACTCGCTGTAGTAAATTGTTGTCCAGAAAGACCATTGAACACTGGTAAAGCAAGTACTATCATGCCTATTGCTAAGACAACCGATAGCAAATTGATCATGCCGGCCTCCATCAAATACTGCATAATCAACTGTGGTCTTCCAGCTCCCATCACCTTACGAACTCCTACCTCATTTGCACGCTCCATAGCTTTAGCTGTAGATAGATTCACATAGTTTACCCAAGCAATCACTATGATGAAGAAAGCTATGAGCATCATAAATTCTACCGCACTTTGATTGCCATTAGTCTCTGGCTCCTCTGCTAAATTAGACGTTAAGTGAATGTCAGTAAGTTTCTGTAATGCCAATATATCTTCGCGATTATTCTCAGCAAGATCAGGACTGTACTTATCGACTATTTCTTCAAATTTCGATTCTACCACNNTTGGATCNGCACTTTCATCTAACTCGACATAGGTGTACATATCCTTCCTCCTCCAGTTTTCATGATAGCGACCTGGTGCCCATTCTCCTCTACCTAGAAGTGTTTGGTAAGAATAAAGCACATCAAATTTGAGATGGGTCGTGTTCGGTAAGTCTTTGAATACTCCTGTGATCTTAGCCAATTCGTCATTGAAGTCATCATCCTGAAGATGAAGTATCTTGCCAATTGGATCTGCATCTCCAAAGTATTTTTTTGCATATGTTTCTGAAATCACGGTCGTCAATGGCTCTGACAAGGCTGTTTTAACATCGCCCATCACCATTTCATATCCCATCATTGGCAGAAATGCTGAATCAGCATATAGAAATTTGCGGTGTTTGAACTTGATGGGTTCGCCATTCGGAGTATCTTCATAGGTGATGATCAGGTTATTTTTNTANCCCATGTTATACAGCCTGGAATAACTCTTCACTTCAGGAAGTTCTTGAAGCAATGCTGGNCCTACTCCTGGATAATTTTCGGCACTTTCGATCGAGAGTTCATTGTTTACATATTGTGCCAACGTCACACGATACACATTGTCCTCATTGGTAAGAAATGATTCATAGCTCTTTTCTACTTCCACATATTGCATGATCAGCATGAAGGCTGTGATTCCCGTTGCTAGACCGAGGATATTAAGCAATGTGAAGATTCGTTGTTTGAGGAGATTCCGCAATGCGGCTTTGAGGTAGTTACGTAGCATGTTGTTGAGTTTTGAGTTTGTTATCTTAAGAGCCGTCAGAAATCACAAAAGTTTTACCTAAATCAATTTTGATCATTCTATATAGAATGAAGACTAACTGCTTGAGCAAAAGTTACAGACAAATCGGTAAAAGATCAAATAATATCATATCACGCTTATTGATAAGAATGAATACTCATTGAATAATTCCGCATTTGAGCAAATATTCAATTTTTAAACTTATGGGGTGGTTGTTTCGTGAGGACACGAAACAAGGAGGTAGATTCTCGCAAAGTCTCTTACGGATAATTTAGTAGCATAAAAATGCGTCTTTCCTGATGTAGCACAGCGGAGTTCAGGAATGACGTTCAACTGTTGGCGAAGAACTCCAACAAAGACTGAGACCAAAATTACATGTCAATGGTAGGGCAATGCCCGAAGAGTCTCAATGCTGTACTTTTCATTTATAGAGAGATTCCTGAACTCCGCTGCGCTACACCTGTCAGGCAGGTGCGGAATGACTTAATAAAACAAATTTGAAACGCCAAAAGAGGCCAATACTTGTAACTAAAATTCCACCGTAGGTGCGTTCTCTGTACCTTCTTGTGCTTCGAATAGTGGTCTTCTTCCGAAGTCATTGATTCCTGCTACAATAGAATTAGGAAATTTTCTTATGTACTTATTATAAATATTTACCGTCTCGTTGAACCTTCTTCTCTCTACAGAAATGCGATTTTCCGTGCCTTCCAATTGAGCTTGAAGCTCTAAGAAATTTTGATTCGATTTGATATCAGGATATCTCTCTACTGTCACCAATAATCTTGAAAGTGCAGAACTTAACTCCCCTTGTGCTGCTTGAAATTGTTGCATATTAGCAGCAGTCATATTGCTCGGATCTATCTGAATACTAGAGGCTTTAGATCTTGCTTCGGTCACTCCGATCAAAACATCTTTTTCTTGCTCTGCGAAACCTTTTACTGTATTGACTAAGTTCGGAATCAAATCTGCCCTCCTTTGATACTGCGTCTCTACATTAGCCCAAGCGGTAGAAGTATTCTCATCCAATTCGACCATGCTATTATATTTTCCTACAAAAAAGCTATACAACAGTATAGTGATCAATACGATTACCCCTAACGTAATTAATAGTCCCTTTTTCATAGTTATGCTTTTATTTGAATGTTGAGTTTGTTATCATTACTATCTTACAATATTAGTTTTATCTCTTCAAAATTCAAGATGTGAAAAGATTTTTATCGCTGGTGTTTTTCCTTTCTACCTTTACATTAACCCTGATTCCATCAGTATCATTTGGATATCAACAGGTTAACTTGCCAGAGTTGAGTTCTAGGATGACCGATCTTACCAATACACTACATGGAAATGAAGTAGATCACATATCATCAAAATTAGAAACTTTACAATCTGTTAAAGGATCTCAACTCGTAGTAGTAGTCATTCCGACTACTGGAGATGAGGATATTGCCCAGTACGCGATCAGGCTAGCCGAAGAATGGCAGATTGGTAGAAAAAAAATAGATGATGGTGTTATTCTTCTTATTGCCAAGGATGATCGAAAAGTAAGAATAGAAGTTGCTTATGGGCTTGAAGGAGCTATTCCTGATGCACTCGCCAAACGTATTATTGAAGAAATTATAGTACCTCAGTTCAGATCTGGAGACTTTTATCATGGGATCGATCAAGGTATTGATGCGATCATCTCACTGATCAACGGTGAGCAACTTCCAGTACCACATCAAGATGACATTCACCCCACGGCAAGTAATGGCATGGCAAAGTATTTAACGGTCATTTTTCCTTTTGCATTTATCTTCCTTACAGTCATCAACTATTTCGCCAAGAAGAAGCTTGGTCAGAAAAAAGGAGCTTTTATCACTCCGATCATCCTATTTATCGTAGGCTGGTGGTTTATCAATATTATTGGAGGAATGCTGGTAGCGCTGTTCTCACTCATATTTCTCAATATACCAGGAGGAAGAAGTGGAGGATCAAGGTATGGCGGTGGCAGATATTATGGTAGTGGTGGTGGATATAGCATCGGTGGTGGCAGTGGTGGATTTAGTGGTGGTGGTGGTAGCTTTGGAGGTGGTGGCGCATCAGGTGGTTGGTAAGCTATTTTGAATTTTAACATAGATAACGAGAATAATTAATTATGGACTTCGTATTTAATGAGCAAGAGAAGGAACGCATCAAAGGTGCTGTTCAAGCGCTCGAAAATGAATCCTCAGGAGAAATAGTCCCCTACTTTGTTGCAAGAAGTGATTCTTATGATGAGGCCAAATGGATCAGCGCATTGCTACTTACCGTACTGGGAATCATCTTCACAGGTGGCCTGGCTTATTTTTGGTTGTTACCAAGTGGAACAACCACTTTGATGATTAGTGTTTATTTGTTTAGTTCAGCAATATTCGGGTTCTTAGCACCTATGTTATTTCCAGCAATTGGTAATTTTCTAATCAGTGATTCTGTGCAGGATCAACGAGTAAGACAACGTGCTTATGAGGCATTTTTGAGTGAAGAGGTTTTTAGAACAATAGACCGAACTGGTATATTATTGTTTATCAGTGCTGCTGAGCACAAAGTAGTAGTACTTGCTGACAGCGGTATCAATGCCAAGGTACAACCTTCTGATTGGAATGGTATTGTCCAATTAGTAATCAATGGCATCAAAACTGAAGAGCTTACTCATGGCATCGTCAAAGCAATAAATGATTGTAAAAAATTATTGCTTGATAATGGATTCATTGTGAGAAGCGATGACACCAATGAACTACCAGATGAAATTAGAATCGAGGAGTAGATAATTCGAATTCAAAACAAAGACAATGATCAATATTATCATTGTCTTTGTTTTGAATGGGTTTTGCTTATTCTTTCCTAATGTAAATATCTCCATTGTAGTTTTTCATCACTACTTCAGACCCTCCGCCATTGATTTCTCCTCTCACCCAATCATCGAGATACACCTTATAAGTCCCTGTTTTACTATCTGTCTTTTTCACAGGTGCACTCTTGGTAAGCGCCATATCAAACCCTGTATATATCTCACCCTGATTGGTCTTCAACTTGAAGCCTGCTTTTGTTCCAGATGGAATAGTTAAGTCCACATCACCATTGTATGTCGTGAAAGACATCGGTACTTCTGGTGTTACCTTGAGCAGTTCAATCGTTATTTCACCATTGTAAGTATTGGCAGATACCGATCCACTGATTCCTTTGGCGGAAATTTTGCCATTGTAGTTTTCAAGAATTACCTCACCAGTGATATTCTCCACTTTGATATCGCCTGCATTGTAAGTGTCCAGATTCAAGTCAAAGTTCTTCGGCACCTGGATGATCAACATCACGCCCTTATTCCAAGAGTCAGAATCAACTGATATTTTATTATTGCGTTCCCCTGCTTCCAGATCCATCGACCCACTGGAAATGCGCTTCAATCCATCCTTCATTTTGTCCTTGTCTTTATGCTTTGATTCCATTGCCTGATAACTAATCAGTACATCTTTGCGATCTGTACCATTGACAATGATAGATCCTCTTTTGATATCCACATCGAGAGAACCTCGATTATTGGGATTGCTCAAGGGGATGATCATTTCTCCTTTGTCTTGCGCGCTGATGGCAGTCGTACTCATACCAGCAGCAATGCAAAGATCGCTATTAATTGTGTTTTTATATTTTTCATCTTATTCCGTTTATTAGTTAATTTCTTTAACATACACATCACCGTTGAAAGTCTCAAAGTCGAGGTACACTCCGCCATTTCGGGCACGCATCATGGATTTACCATCCAGTTTATATTCTATTCCTTTCTTATTTCTTGTAGCCGTTTTCTCCATCTTCATGGGTAGATGTTCTACAGCGCTTAGATTAGTGAAAAACTCACCATTGAAGCTCTTGAAGCTCATATCAGCAGATAGACCTGGCTTGAAATTGGCGACAATGTCTCCATTGAGTGAGTAGAACTTCGAATCCAATGTAGGATTCTTATCGAAATCCAAGTTCACCTCCCCATTGATCGTATGTGCAACTACCCTACTTTGGATTCCTTTGAGTGAGATGGATCCGTTGATGTTATGTGTATTCAAGGTCGCAGCTACACCAGATACTCTGATATTCCCATCGTTGATGGTGGATAGGTAGAGGTTTAGATCGTAGGGTACTTTGACAGTATAGTCGATCACAAAGTCATATTGTTCATGACAGTCGTTCCAGTTGTAATACCATTGCCTATTTCCATACTTCTCGCCTCTGCTGAAGCGCTTATTTGAAAACTCTCCACACGGCCCCTTCATATATACAATCATGGTATCATACCTGTCAATCACTTCAACTGATATTTCAGACATTCCCTTTTGTAGACGACTTTCTGTTTTTGCCTTTATGGTCTTACTTGCTTCTACCAATATTTTAGACCCTGCATATCCTTCTACCTTAATCGAACCATTGATATTGGACAGGTAGAGCACATTGTTCTTATCTGCCTTTTCAAAGCTGATCTCCTTTTTGATGATTTCTGTCTGCTGTTGTGCCAGGGATGACACAACAGAGAACAGAATCATCATTGTTGTTATTGTGAGTTGTTTCATTGTTTTGAGTTGAGTTTTGAGTTTTGAGTTTTTAAATTAATACCTGCATGGCATTTTCTAGTGCCACTTTTATTTCACTTGGTGTTTCGTCACTTTCAATGATGTCTTTGAATGCTGTGACCGATTTCTTCTCCTTGAGTGCTACCATCAGTTCTGCCAATGCTAGTTGAACCAGGGGAGACTTCTGAAACTGAATAGATGCGATGAGTCCCATTCTGACTTCAGCATTATCTGTGTACAAAGACAATGCTTCTATAGCAGCCAATCGCACATTATTGTTGTCATCGTGACGCAATGTCTCTATCAATGCGGTTGTCACCTTGTCGCTTACTTCTACCATATCATTGGTCAGGCTTACTGCCTTCAGTCTTTCAGTCGTAGAGTTTTGCTCCAACATCGTCAACATCATGATCTCCTTCATCTCTCCCATCTCAGATGTAAGCTGATCAATCTTATCATCCGATGCACCTTGCCACACATAGACTGCTGCTCCACCCAAAAGCACCAATACCAAGCTATAAGCCCACTGCATTTCGAACTGCCAAGCAGAAGCCCACCATGCACCTAACCTTTTAGAGAAAGCATTAGAAGCCTTACTTTTTTCTTTGGCCAGCATGGTGTGAAATTTCGCATCCATGGTATACGAAGGTTCGACTGACGGCACACTTTCGAGATGTTGCTGCATGATCGAAATATCTTCCAACTGGGTAAGACTAATCACCCCCTCATCTAACAACATCTCTATTTGTGCGATGTCCTTAGCGTCTGCTGTATTGGTATTGTATCGATCGATCAGTTCTTTGTAGTTATCCATAGCAGTCAATTAATTTGTCTTCAACAATATCTGTTCATACACCTCTTTCAGTTCGCGAAGCGCTCTGAAAACCTTCACTTTCACGGCTCCCTCACTGCAACTCAACACTTCTCCGATCTCCTTATACTTGATACCTTTGATTTTACTCATCGTAATCAGTTCACGTTTCTCGTAGTCGAGTTGGTCGATGGCTTTCTAGCAAGCAGTAGTTGCCCTCTTTATCCATCGATAATTGCGTTTCGGCATCATCAGTTGCCTCCTCTTGCCAAGCCTCCAAACTGTCCGTTTCATTGTTCTTCTTGTTCTTCTTGAAGTGGTCGATGTTCACATTTCGCGCTATGTGAAACATCCACGATTTGAATTCGCCATCACCTTTGAAACCGTGCTTGTATTTGATGATCCTAATAAATGTATTTTGCACTAAATCCTCACTGAGATCTTTATCCCGGTTCAGATTGTAAAAAAAGCCAAAGAGCTGTTTTTTGTAGCGCTCATACAACAATCCCAAATGATCAAGATCACCATTCTTCACTTTCAACATTATTGCATTATCAGATATTGACGCCAAGCAGTTCTGGTTATTGGTTGAACCCGAAATATGCAATAGAAAATCTATTCCGACCCAAAACAACTGTGAATCAGCCGCTTTGCTCGAATTATGTCCTTAACCATAGCGGTGCTATGCTTTA
>JGI24005J15628_10000994_pt1 | contig 15458 bp, 17 predicted proteins | sample LinPmetageLP40_FD_15628 | JGI IMG/M metagenome (IMG submission 15628)
CACCAGCATTTTTAGCAGCGGCAAAAGTTATTGCATCATTGTTGTGCGCTGCTTTTACAAAGCCCACACGATCTGTTCCTGCTCCTGCAGATGTTAAATGCCAACTATCTACATCAGCGGCTCTTTCGGTCAAACCAAAGAAAAATTCAACACCGTCATGGTCATTGAGGTTAAACCTTGTTTTAACCCACCATGGTTTGTCTGCAACACAAGTAAAAGGTGTGCCTGCTGTTGCTATTGCAGTTTGATGTCCACTAGTTCCGCCAGTTGCTAGTGTATATCCACCAGTAAGTAAGTCTGTACCAACTGCGGCTGTTAATGCACTACTGTTGTCTGTGTCTGTTTCCCAGATAAAAGTATTTGTACCAACATTAGCAATTCTATCTTCATCAAAAATTGTGTGGTTATCAAGAACATATACCCCAATTTTTTCTTGGAAGCCAGGAACAAAAGGAGGAGCGTCAAATACTGCCTCGCCATATCCAGTACTAACTTGTCCAGTTACAAGAAGTTCACCTGCTATTGTAACATTAGTTGTACCAGTTGGTATAGAAATAACATCTGCGTCTGCGTCATTTTTGATAGTGACGTCATTGGTTGAACCCTGTCCCGTTAGGATAAGTCCTTCAGCACTTGTAAAACCAATTGCTGCGTTATCACCTGCTGCAGTATCACCATCAGCATTTAAAGTTGCCCCAGTAATATCACCAGATACATCTAATGAACCACCTGAATTTAGTATCATCTTAGTTGTTGCAACTTCACTTGCACCAGTTTGGAATATTAATGATGTTGCGTTTGCACTAGCACTAAAGTCACCTTCTGAAAGTGCAGCAATAGCGGCACTTACTACAATTGCATCTGTACCAGCACCTTCATCAGGAGCCTGGAACTGAATACTACCTAGTAGATCGTTGGCAGCAATATCGGCATCACCAGCCTGGAATGTTAGACTTGGCTCTTTGCCGTCGCCTGTTCCAACATGCTTAAGGATAAGACCATCGTCTGCAACGTGACGTAGTTCAATCTCACTACTTGCGCCAAAGAAGATACTTGCTCCATCTGTAAGGACGTTAACATCACCGCCAGAAGTTAATGACATTTTAGTTGCTGCCGCTTCACTTGCGCCAGTCATAAAGTCAAGAGACGTAGCGTTTGCACTTGAACTAAAGTCTCCCTCTGATCTTGCTTGAATTGCAGCGGCTACTAATATTGCATCTGTGCCTGTTCCTTCATCTGGTGCTTGAAACTCAATTTTGCCCATAACATCATTGGCAGCCATATCTACTTCGCCAGTTGCAAGTGTAAGAATAATAGGTTTGTCATCTGCTGTAGCAGTATGTTTTAATATTAATCCTTTATCGTGATTATGTGTTAGGGTAATTTCACTATTAGCACCAAAGGTCGCCACCGCGCCATCAGATGCAAGTGCAAGATCATCACCTATGGATACATCACCAGAGACAGTCAACAGACCAGCAGAACTTAATGACATCTTTTCAGCGGCAGCCTCACTAGCACCAGTTTGAAAACTCAACTTAGTTGCGTTGTTTGAAGCACTAAAGTCGCCTTCGGATATCGCAGCAATGCCTGCTGCTACTAATATAGCATCAGTACCTGCACCTTCTGCGGGTGCTTGGAAGTTAATCTGTCCTAGTACGTCATTTGCAGCAATATCATTATCACCTGCACTTAGATTAAATGTTGGGAAACTATTATCTGCAGTTGCAGGAACACTAAGTGTTAGTCCTGCATCAGCAACGTGTGTAAGTGTGACATCACTATTTGCACCGAATGAAAGCACAGCAGCATCTGATATAAGTCTAAGGTCATCTCCTACTGAAAGGTCAAGAGCAACACCAGCGCCACCAGCGACTGTTAACGCACCAGATGTTGCGCTAGTTGAAGCAGTTGTTGCAGTTATACTAACAACACCACCACTTGAAATTCCAATAGCATTTGGATCTGATGTAACACCAATTGTGCCACCATCTTTTATAAGAATGTCATCTGCAAATGTTACAATACCAGTAGCCGCGATTGTCATCGCAGTTGAAGCAGATGCACTACCAATTGTTCCGTTATCTTTAATCATTAAATCATCTGCAAGTGTAAGTAATCCAGCACTGCTTAATGTCATCTTTGCAGTGGCACTACTAGCAGCAGTTTCACTTACACCAGTTGTAAACACAAGTTTGGTTGCATTTGCAGTTGCACTAAATGTGCCCTCTGCTATTGCGTGGATACCAGCAGCGACTGTTGCACCATCTGTTCCGTCTGAATCACCAGCAGCAAATTCAAGTGAACCAATTACTTCGTTTGCAATAATAGCGTCTTCTTCAGATTTTAATTGGAATACAATAGGTTTATTATCAGCAGTTGCAACATGACTTAAAGTCAAACCTGTATCAGCAACATGAGTAAGAATAACGTCTTGGTCATTACCAAAAGTAACTGTTCCACCATCTGCAAGGAACAAGTCTGCAAATTCTTTAGTTGCAGAACCAAGGGATGTACCATTTGCACTTGTAGGAAGAATGGATGTTCCAAAAGTTGCTGTGTTAATTACAGGGCTAGTTAGTGTTTTATTTGTTAGTGTTTGTGTTGCTGTTTCAGAAACCATTGCAAAACCACCAGCAGTTGATCCGTCATGCACTCGCAAGACATCCAGTGTGGTATCTACACTTATTTCTCCTAAAGCACCCGTAAAAGAGTTATTTTGGGTTGTAGTACCCCTTCTAAATTGTAACGCTGTTGGCATTGTTATCTCCTTGCCTTGCTGTATTTATCATTATTATGCTACGCTGCCTAAGTCAATTGAAACCACAGATCCTAGTGGATTCATCTGATCATAGATTGCTGCGACAGCAATCCCAAATGCATCTGTAGTTGCTTCAAAAGGTGTCTCACCCTGCGCCATGTCAAAGTTGTCAGTCCCTTCACGTGAGTCATCAACTAAAACTGCAGGGTGTTCTGCTCTTGTTACTGATGATAGTGTTGGAACTGGTACATCTATTTGTAGTTGAACGTCATTATTTGTTTTTAAAAGTGATGTAGTAGCAAGTCCTTTACCATTAAAATTAATAAACGCACCGTTTGTTATACTTTGACTTGAACTATCATCAGAAGAAAGAACAAACGTAGTTACTCCAAGGGTTATATCATCTACATATTTCTTTGTAGCAGCGTCTTGTTGGCCCACTGGTTGAGCAACACTTTGTACTCTGTTGCCTCCCATGTCAATTGTTCGTGTACCATTAACTTGGAATGTGCCTGTCACACGCAACTGCCCACTAACGTCTACAACTCCTGTGCCCTGTGCTTTGAGAGTAAGATTCTCGTTTGTTAAGGTAGTACCAATTGTTGCGCCTATAATTTCTAAACGTCCAAGCATTGCTTGATCAGTATGTACTATATCTGAAAATACATTTAAGTATTTTTTTGCTGTGCTACCTATGTTAAACAGACTGTCACTATTAGGAACAAGATGATTGTTAAGTTCAGCGTTAAAATTAATACTGTCTGTATCTCCATCACCAAGGGTAATATTTCCACCTATAGTTACATTGCCAGTTACATCTAAATTGCCGCCTATTGTTGCGTTGCCACTTGTATCTATTGTTGTACTGTAAATGTCTTTCCAACGTAGGCTACTGCTACCAATATCTCTTGCATTGTTTGTGCTAGGCACAAGATCACTATCGAAACGTGCAGTAGCAGTTATTGTATCAGAAGTTGCATTACCAAGATCAGTATTTCCTGTTACTAAAATACCGCCAGTCGTCAAAGTTGTAGGGGTAAATGTTGCCGCAGTAAGTGTACCTGTAATTGTTGTGTCGCCGTTTACTTGCACACTTGTAGCAGTTATTTGACCGGTTGTTTCAAAATCACCTGTGACTGTTGTGCTTGCCTCTAGTTGTAGTTCACCTGTACCGTTTGGATTTAGAATTAGGGTTCCATTGGTATTATCAGTTGTAATTGTATTACCACTAAAGCGAACATTACTAAGAGCGGTTCCACCTAGTTCTGTGTAAACTTCTGTAAAGTTTTCATTAACTTTTACAAATGCGGCACGGAGATTATCTCCGGTGCCGTCATCTTGGTTAGTGCCTACATTAATAGTCTGTTTAGACATAAACTACTCCTTAACTAACTGCTGCACTAAATGGTGTTGCTGGGTTTGCACCAGCAGGTGTACGCATCTGACCTTCTACATGCCATAAATTAGAGGCTATATCAATTAGTGTAAGTGTATCACTAACCGCTCCACCTTGTGTACCGCCGTTTAATGTAATTGTATCAGAGGCAGCAACAGTTGAGAATACTGTTTGTGCAGTACCATCCAAATCCATATTTTTCATAGTACCATTAATTACGTTAGCAGCATTTGGGCATTGTATTTTATATGTGTTTGATGCCATGGTTACAGATACAATAAACTTATATACGTTTCCGGTTCCTGATGCGACTGGAAGAGTTAACACAACATCTGCGTTACCGCCAACTTCACCTAGTAGCAAAATTCTACCAGCGTGTTCTACTGCAGTGATAGCATCCGTTGCAACAAAAGTATGTATGCCAGCATTGACACCTCCACTAACATCTAGGTTTCCGTTTACATCAATAAGAGTTGCGTTTAATTCAATTTCATCAGTTGCAGTAATATCTAATACAGTAGCACTTGGTGCATTGATGAATTGAGAGGCATCATTGAATTGTAATGCCATTGTAGAATTAAGTAATAATCCTGTGTCATGTACATGAGTTAAAATAACATCGTTATTTGTACCAAAGGATAAAGTTGCACCATCATGTTGTAATTCTAAATCTTGTGTTAGTGTTACATCTCCATCTGCTCCAATTGCAATTGCATCTGGGTCAGAAGCAGAACCAATAGTTCCAGCATCTTTAAGTACAAAGTCATCTGAGATTGTCAATAGACCAGCACTGCTTAATGTCATCTTAGATGCTGCCGCTTCACTTGCCCCAGTATGAAATTCTAATCTTGTTGCATTTGCACTAGCACTAAAGTCACCTTCTGAAACTGCCTGGATTGCAGCCGCTACTAGTATTGCATCTGTGCCTGTGGCTTCGTCTGGTGCCTGGAATCTAATTGCACCTATGACATCGTTTGCTGCCATGTCTGTTTCACCAGTTTGTAGTGTAAGGACAATTGGTTTATCATCTGCAGTAGCACTATGTTTTAATTTTAATCCTACATCATGGTCATGAGTCAAAGTTATTTCACTGTTTGCACCGAAACTTAAAACAGCAGCATCTGATATTAATCTTACATCATCACCTACTGAAAGATCAGCAGCAATACCAGCACCACCAGCAACTGTTAATGCACCAGTTGTTGAGTTTGATGAAGCAGTTGCTGCAGTAATACTAACTATGCCAGCACTTGAAATTCCAATTGCGTTTGTATCACTAGCACTACCAATGTTACCACCATCTTTTATTATAATTGAACTACCTGTACCATTAAGTGTAAGTAAGCCTACTGAAGACAATGCCATTGTTTCGGCTGCCGCAGCACTAGCCGCAGTTTTAAAACTTAGTTTTGTTGCATTTGCACTAGAACTAAAGTCACCTTCTGATATTGCTTCAATACCTGCTGCAACTAGGATAGCGTCTGTGCCTGTACCTTCATTGGGTGCTTGGAAGTTAATAACACCAAGTTTATCATTAGCCGCCATGTCTGTTTCACCAGTTTGTAGTGTAATTGTAACTGGTTTGTCGTCTGCAGTTGCGGCAGATTTAATAGTTATACCACTATCAGCAACGTGTGTAATTGTTACGTCTTGGTCATCACCTAAGCCGATAACTGCGCCATCAGCAAGGAACAAGTCACTAAACTGAAGTGCAGTTGTACCAAGTGCTGCTCCGTCAGAAGCATCAGGAACAAAAGCAGTTGTTGCTGTAATTGTAGTACCCTGCATAGTAGTTGTTGCTGTAACAGATCCTGTCACTGCTAGTGCTGAACTACCATTATATGTTAGGTTAGCAGAAAGGTTTACGTCACCTTGTGCGTCTACAAATGCAATAGCATTGTCAACGTGATCTGTAAAACGTAGTTCACTACCAGTTGCTAGAATCAAACGACCAGTGCCATTAGGATCTACAATTACATCTCCGTTGGTGTTATCAGTAGCAATAGTATTTGCTGTGATTGTTATGTTGTTCGTACTTGTTACAGTACTGTAAAGATATAATTCATCAAAGTTATCGTTTACCTTATCAAAGGCTGTGCGTAATGGATCACCTGTTCCATCATTGGCACTACTGCCCAAATTAATTGTTTGTTTTGACATTTTTTAAGACTCCTAATTCTATAGTGTATTTATACACTAGTCTACCTAGCCGTTTGCTAAATATTTTATGATTTTAGACACTGTACAAATGCAAACTACTTACTATCGCACACGCAATGGCGTACAGCAACAATGTCGCACTACACAGACTGTGTATAATATGAGATGTGATGTATGTGAAAGTCTATTTACTAGAACAAGTAAAAAATTAAACAAGCGTAGCAGTGCGCATTGCTGTGATCACTGTGATAGTAAGCGATTTGCACAAAGTCAAAGTGCTATACTGCGCCAATACAAACGCTGGGATGCTAGTAGTAGCAAAAAAATTTAGACGCTTTGAGAATTAAGTGGACGACACTGCCATTCAACTGTGTCTTGTGTACCATCTTGGGGTATTTGTAGATAAAATGGAAGCATTACTTCACATTGTTCTTGAGGATTGCCCATAGGCCCATGNTCAAAGCGTTGTACTTCTTGCACTGCACAAGTGCTTCCCCAGCATACTGTTAGATATAATGCCCACAGAATAGTCATCACACTGCAAAACTCTCTCCACATCCGCAACTTGCTGTTGCATTAGGATTAATAACTTTCAAATAAGCACCACCTAATTCTTGCACATAATCTACTGTACAGCCAGCAACAAACATTTCAGCCATTGGGTCTAATACTAGTGCATCAGCATATGGTTTGCTCCAGTTTACATCGGGCCAGTTGTTTTTAAAGTCCCAGACATATGTAAAGCCACTGCAACCGCCACCTTTTACACCCAGTGTAACATAGTCGTCATTGCGTACTTTATCCAAATATACTTTTGCTTCTTCAGTAATTGTTAACATAACACACCTATTTATTGCTCTAAGGGCGGTTAGACTAATAGCCTTTAACTATTATATAATTTGCCAAGCCTGATTTACTGTGTGCTTGCGCATTATTTGTTTTGTATGTTCTAATGTACTTGCCTTTGGCGCACATATTCCACACAAACAACGTGTCTTTGCACAAGTCATTAATGGCATTTCTTTTGCACTTAGTCTTTGTTTTGTTTCTGCTAGTAGTACACCTGAATTTTTAAGTGTACCTATAGGTTCTACTTTGCCGTTAAAGTTCATACGGCAATCTTTATTGACAAATATTCTACCATCATTTTGTTTTACAAAAAGAAAATAATGATTTACACTGCAACTCCAGCCTTCAAAGTTGACACGGGGTATCCAATTTTTACTATCCTTAAGGTTATCATTTGTGCATAACCCTCTGCCGCCACAGCATCCTCTGCCTTTTTCACTTAAATTTGTTCCATCTGCATAGTCCAAATCTTGTTTGTATTCATTTGCAAACCAAGCAAGTTGTGCTAAATTATAAACTTTGCTTGGATGTTTGTTGTCCAACTGTTTGGCAAGGTAGTCGATCTTGTTTTCCTTGCACCATTCTATCATAGCAACAAGTTCGTCCCACTTGCTATAATCGTTGGTCATCATTATAATAATTTTAGATGATTGGCCCTGGGTTTTAATTTCTAGTGCATTTTCTTTAAACAATTCTTTTTGTTTAGGCAAACTGTCAGTATGATAACTCAGTGTAAACTTGTCTATTAATGGAATTATCTCACGCATACGCCTCGCGCCAATAATAGCATTAGTAGTAGTTGTTACTGTTAAGGGCCAGTCATATGTGTGCATGTCCCTGGCATGTTGTAGTATCTCTACTATGTTAGGATGCAGTAAACTTTCACCGCCATATACATTTAACACTGCACGGCGACTAAACTTTTGTTTAGTCTGCATATACAAGTCTGTGTATTTGTATAAAAAATTAACAGTTTTCAAACATTCATCAACTGGAGGATGTTTTGCTAGTGTCCAATGCCCGCCATCCATTTCTGCACTATCCATACAGTAACTACAATCTAAATTACATTTTAGTGTTAGTTCCCAGTCAATTAAAAAATCTATACGATTTTTAGGATCTATTGCTGGTTCTATAGATTCAATCATTTAAGTAATCCAGTGGCTCGTTATGAAACATTACACTTAACATTACACGAGGAAACTTAGCACCTGCAAGTGGCAAGACCCTGTGTGCAATTTGACTATTAAAAACTATAGGGGTTGTGGGCACAATACTATCAAGTAATGTGCATTTGTCAATATCGAGATAGGTAAAATCATAAAACGCATTTCCAAATTGGTTTGTGTCTTTGTAATCCTCTGCAACGTGTTCTGGTACACTATACCATTCATTTACAACATCTGCATAGTTAAGTATTGGGATATTAATTTTTGCTATAATAGGTAGTTCATCTATATGTAATGCTGCGCCTTCCATTGTGTTTACAATGGTTGCACTTACTTCTCTGGGTAGTAATTTTAATGTGCGAAGCCAGTTAAGCATGCTTGGGACACTACGAATAACATCTTTGCTATCTAGTTTTAACCATAGGTCAGTTTTTAAACTGCTATGATCGCTAAGATCATAGCGTGTGTTTAGATAATCCAGAGTTTCATTCTGTATTGTGCTTAAATTTTCACACTGTAATTCATGGTAACATTTCATTTTGTAATTTCAATTAATGTAAGACGTTGCCTTATTCCAGCAATTATTAACCCAGCACAATAGTCTGCATCTAATGCACCAGCATCAGAATATTCCTGTGCTACTTGTGCATTTGTTCTACTACCTAGATAGTTTTTGTAACGAAAGTTTGTTTCAGTTAAACCTAGTTTGACTTCAGTAATTGTAAGATCAGTTACTTCCTTTGCAATTAATTTTGTTGCAAAAGTAGTGGCTAGTTTTGTACTTCCATACACACCTTGATAGGGTCTGTTGTCTGCACTTGATACACTACCTATCCAAGCGTAGTGTCCTTGTGCGTTAGTATTTACAAAATTTTTTAAAAGTAGTAGATTACTAGTATAATTTACTGTAATTTGTTCTAATATATTTTTACAATCATTTTTAACAAAACCGAGATAGGTGCCTTTGCCAGTACCTGTACAATTTAGAACATGTGTGTATCCTGTAAGATCAAAACTGCTTACTGCATCTGTGTCTGTAAAGTCTAAATCTGAACGATCGAAGGCAACTACCTGCACACCCTGTGCAAGTAGTTCTCTATAGCATGCGCTGCCAATGCCTCCGGTTGCTCCGAAAAGTGCCCACATTAGTTAGTGATAAAAACCCACTGTACGCCATTCTCACTTGAATCACCTACGCGAAAGTTGCCTGCTTTGCTCCAGTCAATCTGTGCAAGACTAGTGTCATTAGTTCCAAAGTTTGAAATTTCCTGTGTAGTCTGCGAACTGTGAACTACATTATCTGGTACATCGTCTTTGTTGATATAATGTGCGCCTGCTGCTAATGCAGCAATAATTGCTAGTACTTCCATAGTCTATACTCCTTAAGATTGGCGGACAGTGTAGGATTCGAACCCACGGAAGTCGTAAAACTTCAAGGGATTAGTAATCCCCCGCCTTAAGCCGCTCAGCCAACTGTCCTATAATTTTATGAACTTACAAAATTTGTGTGCTCATAGTGTGCCGACATGGCACTATTATATCGTTGCATTTCTTGTTTTGCAACTTCTCTACTACAATCTGAGACACGCATAATGAACTTAATGCCCTGTTCAGTACTAAGATTCATTTCAAATGCTTCTCGGACTGCATACTCGATTTCTTTTGCCATAAACGTTCTCCCTAATTGTTATATACAGTATACTACTATATACAAAAAGTGTCAACGTTTTTTATCCAAAATTTTCTACACCGCCTCCATATTGGTCAAAATCAAATTCCAACTGTTCTTCATGCTTTTGTTGTTTGTTGTTAAACATATCAATAGATTGCTGCTCTTCTAGTGTAATGGTCATCTCCGGATGTACTTCATATGTATGCATGTCACTGGGCTTCATTTGATTCTCCTTTAGGTTGTGTAATAATTTCTTAATTGTTCAAGTTCTGGGATATAATCTGCAAGTTTACTATTTCTACTTGCATCCAGCATATCGTTGTATTTAAAAAATAATTCATAACTTTGCTTCTTATTATCACTTTGGGGATGATTTTGATAAACCTCGTAATAGGCAGTTCTCTGTATACTGTCAATAAGTGTACTAGTATTACGAGAGTAACTATTATAACAACTGGTTTCTTTACAACGCTCTAGCACTGGTAGCACTGCTCTACTGTCAGGATAAAGATAAGGACTCATTATGCCGTTTTGAAAATTTGCAGGTTGTAGTTGCACCACACTGCTAGTAAATTCTGTACTTAAAAATTCCATTATTTTATCTAAAGACATTATATTATATATACTAACAACACTTATAAAACTTATAGTATGTCCTCGTGCTTGCGCACGGTGAATATTCTCTAGGCATTTATCAAAATTGCTTCCCCATCTAATATAATCATTTACTAGACCAATGCCGTCTAAGCTCATACTAAAGTTTACTTTACTAAAGTTATCCAGTACATCTAACAGTGGCTCACTTATTTTAGTTGCATTACTACTAAATGATAGATCAAAGTCTGTAGTTTTACGGTCTACACAGTCGCGTAAAAATTTAATAAACTCAGGCATAATTAGAGGTTCGCCGCCCATAACATACACCCCAGTGCTAGGATCCTCCAAATGTTCCTTGGGCAAACTATCAAATGTTGACTTACTATCTCTTTGTAGAGCAGTTACTTTTTCTAGCCCAACGGGCATTGTTAAGTTTTTAAACTCCTTGTCTATAGTTGTACTATAATAAGGTATACATGTTCTACACGCAAGATTACACATACTGCTAGGGCGTACATCATAGATATAGGGTCTATCTATTTTAGGAAGATCCTCAATTGTACGCAATTTAAGTCTGGATATCCAATCCTTGCTTTCAAATATTCTAGGACTATTATCCAATCCGTACTTTAGTGTTCTGGTTTCAAAACCGTCAGGCTTACCTTCAAGCGCATGGCAACCATCACAGTGTTTATTTTTAATACCTGCAAGCATGTTCTTTTTGATAGTTTCACGTTCTTTATCAGTAATAGTTACGCCTGATATTCCGCAAAGTGTGCTTGTACCGTTCTCCTGTGCATCAATAATAAAAGGATAAACACAAACGCTTTCATTTGTTTTAAACAAATCGTTCCAGTACTTTTCTATATCAAACANTGTTTGATTGTCACATGTTACCTCTACGCTGTCTAGTAATTCTTGATAAAGTTTATATACTTTAGCAGCAATATTAGAACCATCTTCCTGTGGCTGATCAAAAAAATGCACTGTGTCAAATCGCTGAGCAAGTTTTAATAAACTGTTATAATCCATATCTGCCAAACTAGTATGCCAGTGTCCATCCTTGCTAGGCACATAATTTTTATCAGTGAGTAGTCCATGATTGACAGTTGCTAATTGTGTTGTTCTGTCATCTGTATCTCTTGTTTGATTTCCAATACAGAGGGTTTTCAAAAATTTAGTCCTTTACTAATTTATTACACACTAGTTTTTTGCCTGTTGGCATATCTATTGTAATTGCTGGCAAGCCTGCTGTGACTTGTCTGCAGGGTATTTGTTTCCACTTGTATCCTAGTGCAAGTTGTGCATCAACTGTACGCTGGTATTCCATGTATTGTGCATTGCAGGCGCCCAAGAGGATCGCCGCTGGCAGTAATAAAAATTTCATGATTAGTCTCACTCTCAGTCATATTTATAGGGTAATAAAAAATATTGCATGGAGTTTGCTTTTGAGTGTAGCATCAAAACTACTGCTGGTATGAAAGTAACTTCTGTCCCAAACAATAGCACATCCTGGTGACCAATCATGTACACCACTGACACTGAAGTTCCTAAGCATGTCTGGATCATCAATGTGTTGCAAGTGGTCAGCGTAAAATTCTGCACTAACACCTTGTTTACTCTTATTGTATATACGACTATCGTCAGGACTTATGTGTTCAGCAACATTCCAACTAGCGTCTTCACGCTGTTCTTTAAGCGTCACTGTAGGGCCTGCACTGCGTTGATTGAATATTATAGTGCTACTTTTTGCAGTGTCTGGATTAAGACGCAGAGGAACTAGCACAGCAACCCCCATGCTTCTAGTTTGATCTTCCTGTGGTTGCCATCCATCTGTGTGTATTTCAACAGGATTATGCCAGTCTGTAAATGTACAAGCACTGACTGTGCCTTTGTGCAGACTCATAAGTTTAGGTTGGAATATCTTTTTTAAAAAAGGCATGCTTGGATTATCATAGTGCATAAGTTTTCTACGATTTAATTCACTACTGTATTCATCACTGTAGGGAAGCCTGTCGTAAAAACAACATACTGTGTTTACTTCGCTCGTGCTTAAAAAGTTTTCAATTTTGTAGTTCATAAAATGCTGGCTCAATTAAGTTTTTAAAGTCTCGAGTATTAGCGGGAAACTGTTCTAACCCGTAACCTTTTATTGTTGTACTGTGGTTGTATATTAGTTTATGTTGTATGTAACATTCATCTAACCAATTTAGTTCATACTGTGTTAAGTCATGATCCCAACTGTTTAAGATTGATTTGCATACATGTTCAATGTTTCTAGGCAATCTATTGTTTTTAAGCCACCGTCGGTGCCATTGCTTGTATATAGTACACCAGTGATCCCAGCGTGTGTAGTCAATATCAATATCACAGTACGCCATGATATGTTTTATATAATATTCTAGATCATACCATAGTGCTGTTGCTTCTATTGTATAGTTAGGCTGACTAAAGTCCCAGTTTGGAGATTCCTCTGCGTCATCATAAACAAAATTTAATGCAATTGTTTCTCTACGATCCCACGTTGCTTGTGTGTCATTTAATTTATCTGGATAATTCCAGTTAAAAGTCCTTATATATTTTTCTTCCCAGGTAGTTGCTTCCGTTTCTACTCTGAGAAAACCTTGTAATTGTCTTGGTATGTAACTATCATACATATTAGTACTTGCTACATGAATCCATTTTACATTGCGTTCTGTGCATATAGTTGCAATTGTTGCTGTAGTATCACTTCTATATTTTATTATATTATTAATTTGATCTGTTGTCAAGTCTTTTGTAGTTGTAGGTATTCCAGGGTAAAGTTTTTCTGCAATTTCATAAAATGGATATCCAGTTGGGTACAAACAATAAAGATGATCCGGGCCTGCCTCTATTAAGTCTAGTGAACGTTCTAAATTATCTGTGCCTGCTTTATGTATTTTTTTATGACCATGTGCATTTATAGTATCCAACGGGTTATTTGTTAGTTCTAAAAACTTTAACTCCCACTCAGGCGTAATCCAAGGGTTTACGTTTGTGCCTGACAGATAGTATATACTCCAGGTTAAAAAAGTATTTCCTATGCTATCTTTGCTGGTGGCTGCAATAATTTTTTTCATATTTTTGAAATATCCGCATGGTCCAATAATTCTAATCCTGTAGTATGCATTTTGTATATTGCTCCTATGCGATTAATTCTTGCTGGTAGGCGCACTGTACCATATCCGGGTAATTGTTTTTCAGTGATTCTTAAACCGTGAGGTGCGCTATTACAGTCTTTAATTAATTGTTCACCAGCCCTAATCCAATCTTTAATTATGTCCTGTCTACTCAGCGTTTCTAATTCTGCTATTGTACGACGGTGTTTGTAGTTAAGAAAATGTTCGTCCCACCAGTCATCTATTCTTTTAGTATATGGTTGTTCAGGTCTGTTAACATTGCGTCCCATGTTTGATAATAGATCATCTTGATCTGTTTCTTTCCAGTATAAAAATCCCTGTAGTTCTGGATACACCCTTGCAAAGTAATTTTTAAAACTATATATTTGTTTTACTGCTAGTTCAGGATAGTAGTCATCAATAAAAAAATCACATCTATTTGCACCAAGTAGTACATCAGGCCCATCATTAATTAACCAGTAATAGTCCTCACCCTTTTTATATAACAGTGGCTTTTCATATCCAGTAACTTCTAATTCATATTCTTGTAGTTCTATTAGTGCATGTCCACTTACCCAAGTAGGACATACTCCGTGATACCAACCAGGACAATTATAAGGTGCCTGTGTATCTTTCCAAATCTCATAATCTTCTATAGTAATATATTTTATCTGTGAGGGTAAATTGTGTTCCTGTAAATAATCATATCCAAACATATATTCTTCGTCAACATGCCTTACATCAATTAAACCTCTAAGGTACATGTAGTGCATGGGCCAGTTAGTTTGTGTTATTAGTGTATGACTATCTATTCCCCCACTGTAGTGAAAACGACAATTATATGTGCTATTAAGATATTGTGCTTTTGCGCTTATAAGTTCAGCATTACTGGGTAACTGTGCGGGATTAATATCTAAAAAACTTTCCTTACTGTCTACACACCATTCTGCAAACTCGCCAGTGTTTGCGCTCTGTTTAAGAGCAGCGTAAGGGCTAACGTAAGTTTCTTTACCTACGCGATAATATGATTTCATTTTAACCTGCCAGTAAGACTCACAGTGTATTTTATATTGTATCCAAAATTTATGCTACCATGTGGAACACCCCAGGGTATATGCCACACATCTCCAGCCTGCCAGTTGTACAACATACTACTGCCTATTTGAAACACATGTCCGTTTACACCAGGCACCACGCTAAACCATAGTCGTGTAAGATCATCTAGTGTGCCTTGGTACTCTGGAAACTTACGAAAGTAACTGTTTGCAGCATCATGGTGCCAAGCAACACCATGTCCAGGCATGTTTACAATTAATCTTATTAGCACACCGTCCTGTTGTATGCCCATCTTGTCTATGTTTTCTTCGCCAAGCAGTTCAACTAGTTCATCATTGGTATCACCGTTTATGCCATAGTTAAGTTCGTGACTGTTGTGTTCGTTTCTGCCCAGTTTATTATTAATATTTGCAATTAAATTTTCTTCTGTACCATAGTGTTCCTTGGGTTTTTCCCATTTTTGCTGTGCTAGTTCAAAATTATCCACAGTATATTGTACCCAATCATCACTGTTAATATCAACACGGGTAATATAGGGAGCAGGAACTTTGTCGTCTGTGCCGTAAAAAGCATCCACACGATCCCAGAGTTTGCTTTCCAATAAATTTATGTAGTGTTCTTTTTCCATACCTGCTCCACTGCGTCAACTACTTGGTTT
>JGI24005J15628_10000999_pt1 | contig 15418 bp, 13 predicted proteins | sample LinPmetageLP40_FD_15628 | JGI IMG/M metagenome (IMG submission 15628)
TTTTTTTTTTTTTTTTTTTTTTTTTTTTTTTTTTCTTAGAATTATTTTTTTTTTTTGTAGATAATTTTAAGTTTTCTTTTATTTGTTTAAATGAAGGGCGCTCTTCTATCTGTAATTTCCAACATAAATTCATTATGTTTTCTAAATATTTAGGTAAGTTACCATTAGATTTATGTCTTATTCCATCAATAACTAACATTTGTTTAAATAAATGTATATTATCTTTATTAATAATAAAATCTGTTCCATCTAAGTTTTTATAAACTGGAAATTCACCTAATATTTCTATTTCATATAATAATATTCCAAAACTCCATACATCACTTTTTTCACTAAATATATTATTATATAATATTTCTGGGGCCAACCATACAATAGGTCTAGGAGTATATGAATTATCAATAGTATATCCTAATTTACGATCAATTTTATTCAATTTTATAGATAAACCAAAATCACTAATTTTTGCTGTTGAATTATTAAACTCATTCGTTTTTGAATCTAAAAGAACATTTCTTGCTGATAAATCATTATGAATAATTTGTTTTTTTGATAAATATTCCATTCCAGAAGCAATATCAAGAACTAATTTATATAAAGTAGATGTATTAATTTTTTTATTTTGTTCTTTATAATTTAACAATTGTGATTTAAGAGATCCTAAATTACATATTTCTAAAAATATTGAAACATCAATTTCATTATTTAATTGTAAAATATTTACACCCATTATTTTAATAATATTAGAATGTTCACCACTTTTAATCATAATAATCGCTTCATTTATTAAATTAATTTTTTCTTGTTCTTTATTTCCGGGTGTAATTGTTGATAAATTTTTAATAATTTTAACGGCGTATTGATTATTATTAGAATTCATACATTTTTTTACTAACCCAAAATTACCACTACCTAGTTCTTTAAGATCACATTTTGATAATTTTTTATTATTACAACCTTTATTTTTTGATAATTCGCATAAGTCTTGTAGTTCTTGTATTTTATTATAAAATTGACTCATTACTATTTATTTAGAAAAAGAATTATCATAAATAAATAATAATAAATGCATTAAAAATAATTCTTTATCTGTTTTAATCGTTAATTTATGCGAATCTAAAAAATCATTTATATCATCTTGAATATCTAATATTTTATCAAATAATAATTCATCTTTTATAGATTTTGAAGACCAATAGATTAATTCATTTGCTGTATATTTAGGCATTATAATTTTTTTTTAGTAAATTATAGTATTATTTAAAATTAAATTGTTTTACGCAGATTTTTTAGTTGATTTTTTACGAAAAATATTTTTTTTTTTAAGATTTATAGATTGTGTTTTATTCTTTTCACGGTAAATTTGGATTTTTTCTAGTATTTTTTTTTTTATGTTAGGGGTCAAACACTCATTTAATACATTATCTAGTAATTTTAATGATAATGGTGGCATAGTATGAGATATATTATAATGAATATGTTTTTCATTTATTTTAAGTTTTTTTTGAGTTAAATTATGATTTTCCATAATAGATATTATAGAATTTTCCATATAATTTTTTTTTTCTTTTAAAATTTTAACCTGATTATTTAGATTATCAATTGAATCATTATATTTTAACCATATATCAATATCTTTAGACAATTGATTATAATCAGCCATATAGTTTTTAATATATTATTTTTTTTAATAAAATAACTAATATAATTATTACTAATATAAATGTTAACATAAATATTATAATTATTAACATAAAATAAGGGTAAATTCTGTTATATGTATATGATATTAAAGGATCTAGTAATGTTAACTGAATTTTTTTAATATTTTCAGGTGTATTAATATTTTTAATAATTTTTTCAAAAACTGAATTACTTAATTCATTTATCATTAAATAAATACATTTTTTTTATTTAAGGAAAAAAACTTTTTTAATAGTAATGAAATTTGAAGATATAGATATTAAAAAAATAACTATAGATAAATCAATTAAAAATTCATTTGATATTAAATTGAATAATAATTATATAGATTTTTGGTCACCAGAATTATATGTTCCTTTTGGATTAGATAATAAATTCAATAATTATTTTATAAATTTAAAAATTACAGATTCAGCGTATTGTAAATTATTTGAATATTTTATTGAAAGATTTGAATCTAAACTTATAGAATTATTAAATATATCAAAAGGAGAATTAAATTCACAATTAAGATATACAGATAATGGATCAATAGTATATACAAAAATAAATGAAAAATATAAAAAAATTTTAACTAATGTTAAGAACAAATCAAATGAAAATTTAACTATTTATAATATAGATAAAGATAGTTATTTAAAAGCTAACTTTTATGTTGATAAATTATGGTATATTAACAATATATATTATTATAAATTTAAATTAAAAGATATAATAATAGTTTAATTGCGTTTTTAAAAATTAAAAAAAAAAAGAAAAATAGTTATAAAATGTCTAATATTAATGTTATTAATTTTGAGAATATAGATATACAGAAAATTAAATTCAATACTCCTGAAAAAGTTAAAGGAGGTAGTTTTATGTCTGTAGCTAATTATAATGATGAACCTATATATATACAAACACCTCGATTATTAAGTAATAAAGGAATTATTAGAAGTGATACACGATGTAATTTAGAATTAGAATTTGATAAAGATCATTGGAAATTTTATGAATTTATAACAAATGTAGATGATTATAATGTATTACAAATACATCAAAATAGTAAAGACTGGTTTAGTAAAAAATTTCCATTAGATGTTGTAGAAGAATTTTATATTACTCCTATAAAAATAGGCAGAGGTAAAAAACCTCCATCTTTGAAGGTCAAAATACCTATAGTAAAGGGTGATTTAGGTTGTAGTATTTATAATTCTAATAATAATATTATTACTTATAATGATATTAATATTGGATCAAAAATATTATCTGTTTTAAAATTTCAAGGTTTAAGATTTTTAAAACAACAAGTTATATGTGAATGGGTTCCTTTACAAATTAAAGTATTTCAAAAAGGGCAAGATAGTGTATATTTAATTAATGATAATTTATTATCAGATATAGACAATAACAATTCAAATATTATAGATAATAGTAATTTAGAATTTAATGAAACAACAAATTTAAATCTTATAGATAATAATTCTTTAGAATATAATGTAGATTCTAATAATAATATAGAGAATGTAGATTCTAATGATTCTAATGTTGATTCTAATAATAATATAGATAATCTAGATTCTAATGATTCTAATGTTGATTCTAATAATAATATAGATAATCTAGATTCTAATAATAATATAGATAATCTAGATTCTAATAATTATATAGAGACTGTAGATTCGAATGATAATGTAGAATCTAATAATTCTAATGTAGAAAATGTAGAAAATGTAGAAAATGTAGAAAATGTAGAAAATGTAGAAAATTTAGAAAATGTAGAAAATGTAGAAAATTTAGAAAATGTAGAAAATGTAGAAAATGTAGAAAATTTAGATAATAATGATATTCAAAAATTAAAATTAAAATATGAAAAATTGATTAGTGACCGTGATTTAATTATAAATTCATTTGAAAGTAAATTTAAACAATTAAAAGATTTTATTTATTAATATTTTATTTATTAATATTTTTTTTTTAATTAGATAATATAAAAAAAAAATTATATGTTTTAATTATATACAATGAATTTGAGTTTAGATAATAATGTAAATAAATTTGTTTTATTAGTTGTTTCTGGTGTTATTGTTTTATTAGCAGTAAATATGAATAAAAAAAAACTTGGTAATCAAGTATCTACACTTATTTCTGTTTTAGTTATAGGTGTATCTGGAATATTTGGATATACATTACTTAACCAAGAAACAGAACAATTTAATGTTTCAGCGTATGATAGCTTATCGCCTGTTGAGAAACATGTTCAACATCAACCTGTTGAACATTTTAATAATTTACCTAATAATTATGAATATTTTCAAGATAATATTGAAGAAGATGTAGTTGATCAATTACAGGAAGATGAAGCCGATGATTTAATCGAACAAGTTACTGAAGAAGATAATATAGTTAATGATGTAATTAATGAATTAAACAATTCAGAACCAGAAGAAGTATATCCAGAAGAAGTATATCCAGAAGTAATTAAAGAGCCAGTTCAAGATAATCAAATTACATACGCTTCAGCAGAACCGAATAATTATGTAAAAAGTTTAGATGTAACAAGTTTACTTCCAAATGGTGATACACAATTTTCAAATACAAATCCAGCAGTTAATGGAAATCTTGAAGGTCAAAACCTTTTAACCGCTGGTTTTCATGTGGGTGTAAATACAGTAGGCAATGCTTTAAGAAATGCTAATTTAAGTTTAAGAAGCGAACCTCCAAATCCTCAAATAAAGGTAAGTCCTTGGCTAAATTCTACAATAGCACCAGATGTGATGAGAAGACCTTTAGAATAAATAATAATAATTTTATTTTAAAATATTTTAAAAAATAGTATGGTCTAATAATATATGAGTTTGTATAAATTTTTTATGTTTTTTTTAATATTAACACTTTTAATATTAATTATTAATTTATTAAAATATTAAGATATAATAATGAATATATTATTAGTATTATTTTTAATATTTATAGTTATTTTACTATTATTTACCACTTTAAAATATAAAAAATTTTAATATATGTTTAATTTATATGGAAATTAAATTTATTATAATATCATTATTAATTATTATAATACTTGTATTGGTGTTTATGAATTGTAAATTTAAAGAATCATTTCAAGATAATTCACAAATTGATTTTAATGATAAATTTTCTTCTCAAAAATTAATAGATATGTTTGATTCTTTAGAAAATGCAGAACAAAGATGTAAAAAAATAGAAAATGATCTTGAAATACAACAAGATATAGATAATATGAAAGAAAGAGAAACTGAATATAAAGAATTAGATGAATTAGATAAAAAAATATTAGAATTAAAAGAAATATTAAAAGAACTTACTATAGAAAAAACAAGAAAAGATAATATTAATAATGAATGTAAAAAAGATACACAAGTAAAATTAAATAAAAATTATGATATATTAAATAAATTAAATGATAAAAATTTAATTCCTTCAGAAAATATGGCTGTTGATTTAAATGTTTCCGATTTATTTCTAAATAAAAAAAATATTTCTAATTTTAATAAAAACAAAAGCAAATGTCAAACAAAAGATACTAAAGATTATGTAACCGCAACAAATGTTAAAAATAAATGTCATAATTGTAATATAGAATCAATTAAAAAAAATTTACAACATTTAGATAGTGATTTTAAACAATAAATTTTAATTCTATTTTTTAAGTTTTTTTATATTATTATATTAAATGTATCAATTTAATTTAAATAGTAATGATATTATTATTATTATAGTTTTATATAGTATATTTTGTATTTATCTTTATATAACAAATACACAATATACTAAAGAATCATTTGATAATAATGTAGTTTTAGTTAACTCAAATGATAACAAACAAAATGTTAAAAAAACTTTTGGGCATTTTTTTGAACTATTTGAAAAACATATTATTACTTTAAATGATATTAATGAACAATCTATAAGTATTATTAATAAATTTAATAATACAAATACAAATATAAATACAAATTTGAATAATATTAATAATTTTTTAGATTTAGTAACTATTAATGAAGAATTTAAAGAGACATTACCTATTGATATAGAGTTTAATTCTCTTTTTACAAATATAAATGAATTATTTACAACACATAAGAATTTGTTTAATAATCCAAACGATGATGTAAGCTTCAGAGATTGGAATTTTATTAAAAAAACAAAAAAATGGATTAATGAAGAATCATCCGTTGAGACATTTTATGGTGAATCTTCAAAAGATTCAGATTTATGTTATGTGTTAAATTTAGACAAAAACGATCCAATAAATTTTTATTATAATTTATCAAACCAATTAGATGTTATTCAAACAAAAAATAAAAGTCAATTAAAATTAATTAAAATTAATATAGATAATATTAAATCTATTATAAATACTATAAATGATATTTTAGTATTCGATTCAAAAATAAGTTCAGAAATTATAGAAACATTAGATCAATATTATAATTTATTAGATACATTATATAATAAAGATAGTGTTAATATTTATAATGTAATTTATAAAAATATTAACAGATATACTAATTGTGAAAAAGAAATTATATTTGACAAATTAAAATTAGAGGATATTAGAGTAAATATAAAAAATATAATTTTGAAATCATTTAAAAAATTAAATGGAGATTTTAAATATTATGACTTAGATCAAATTTTTATTAGAACATATAAACCAAATGATCATTTTAAGGAAACAAAGGCTGGTCTAAAATTATGGCAAACATTTTGTGAAAAATTAAAAAAGTTAAACAAACCAAATAAACAAAATTTAATTTTAAAAAAATTTAATTTAGATTTAATTGAAAAAAAAAAAATATTTATAAATAAATTAGAAGATAATATTTATGATATTCAAGATAAAATGACATATGATCAATTAGATAAATATAATATTAATAAATTAAGAACACATGAACAAGCTATTAAACAATATGAAGCAATTAAAAAAGGCATTGATAATATTAAAAATAAAAATAAAATAAAAATAAATCTTACATAATATTAATATGAAAATTAATAAAAATAATTATATCTTAATACTATTATATTTAATAATATTTATTTTTTTAATAATAGTAATATACAAATTATATCAAATAAGTATAGAAAAATTTACTGATTCTAATATAATTAGAAATAATAATATTCATTGTATAATTTTAGATCCTAATGATAATTTATATAATAAATACTATGGAACATTTATTAAGAGTTTACAAAATAAGAATATTAATAATGCCTTAAGTTTATTTAAAATAGATGATACTGTTGCATCAAATAAATGGATTAAAGTTGATGATTTTAATAATTCGCCGTTTATTGATAATATAATTATTTATGATATCACATATGATAAAAATAAAAAAATGTTATGTGTTGGTTTGTATTATGATAAACATAATAATCCTATATATAATATTTATAGAAAAAAAGATGTTAATTTAGATAGTGAATGGGAACTTTTAGCATATGATTCTAAAATAAAAAGTTTATGTTATGATATTAAAACCGGAAAATTATTAGGTATAAGTAGTTATAATGGACAAATTTATCAACAAGATCATTGGAATTATTTTGGTTCTAAAGCAAATAATGACATATCATCTACAACAAGTGCTTTATCTACAACAAGTGCTTTATCTACAACAAGTGCTTTATCTACAACAAGTGCTTTATCTACAACAAGTGCTTTATCTACAACAAGTGCTTTATCTACAACAAGTGCTTTACCTACAACAAGTGCTTTACCTACAACAAGTGCTTTATCTACAACATTAGCTACAACAAGTGCTTTATCTACAACATTAGCTACAACACAATCACCAACAACATTAGCTACAACACAATCACCAACAACATTAGCTACAACACCAGACGAAAATCAAGATGAAGAAACAGATGAAGAAACAGATGAAGAAATAGATGAAGAAACATATAATGATTCATTATTTAATCAAGAAAATTTTGTTTCTAATGAATCATTAAATAATAATATAGAAGATAATAAAATTGATGGTTGGACAGGACCTATAAATAATGATAAACCTATGAAAAAAATAATGTATTCAAGCGATGAAGTAATGATTGGTATAGGTTTATTTGATAATTATATTTATAAAAAGGAGGGAACTAATTGGAAAACATCTTATTGGGATACGGAACAAATAAATAAAACTAAAGTATATGATTTAATTTATGATAATACTGGTTGTTTTATAGCTACATCACCTAATGGTATATTAATACAAAATAAAGTAGGATTTATGATGCCATTTATAAATTATTTAGATTATAATAGACATGATAAAAAAAAAATATTATTAAAATCACAAATATTAAAATATAAACTTGGCTATGATATATTAAATGATGATAATTTAAAAATAAAAAATCATCCTGATGCTGATATAAATTTGTTAAATTATTTACAAAAAATTTATGAAATTAAAAAATTATCTTTAGATTTATGTTACAGTCGTAAATATATAAGAAACCAAGATAAAAAAAATGACAATGAATCATTAAATTCTAAATATAGAGAAATTGATGATTTATATGGAAAAATTGAGGAAATTAATGAAAATATGTCTAAATAATAATAAATTATATTATTAATATGAATATACTAACTTTATTTTTAATTGGAATTATTTTATATTTATGTTATAAAATTTTTAGAGTTAATGAACTATTTCAAAACAAAATAGATTTATCAAATAAAAAAATATTATTAAATCGTAATTTAGCTATTAATATGAATGAAAATAAATTAGAAGAATTAAATAAATTGGATATTGATTTAAGTAAAAATAATTTAATTATTGATAATAAATATAATAATAAAATATCTATTAAAAAAAATTTATGTATAGGAAATTTTTGTATTAATAAAGAAAAATTAAAATTAATTGGTGGTAAAATAGATGCTCCGCAATTTTATAAAAAAAATGGAATTAAAGATTCAGAAGTTTATTATAATCATGATTGTAATTTAACTACTAAAAATAATAAATATTGCGATATAAATTCTGTAAAAGATTTGCCTGATAAATTATGTTTTAATGATATAGACCAAAATACTGGATCTAAGAAAGAAAAAATATGTATAGGACCTAAAGAGTTTGATATATTAAAAGGAAAACGTGGTATAAAATTAAAACATATAGATAGCAATAAAGATATTAAAAATTCATCTAATGATTCTGTATTGGAAAAACTTGAAAAAAGCTATAAAGGTTCTAAGTATATAATGCCTTATTATGCTGATTTTAGAGCAACTGGAATGGATATTGAGAGCACAAAAGATCAATTACTTTTTAAAAATAATCATGAATGTACTAAAACTAAAGCATTGTATATAGAAAATCCAAATTTTAATCCTAGAAAATATCCATATTATAAAAATAAACAATCTGAAATAAATTGTGCTAATATAGATTGTAATGATCCATTAAAAAGTCGTCAATGTTTACATAAGTGCTCTCAACATATACTTTCTAGAGAAAATAACAAACAATCACTTCGGAAAAAACCATTTAGATTTAATTATAGGATGAATTCCCAAGGTAAAAAAGAATTTGATACAGATTTAAAAAAATGGAAAGAAGATAAAATTAAATATGATAAAAGTTTGAGTAATAAAACTAAATTATTTAATATTACATTACGAACCCAAATATTTGATTTATTAAGTAAACTAAAAATTTCACCAAAAGTATTTTTAAAAATTATTAATAATAATACTTTTAAATCATTAAATGAATTAGTAGAAGCTGATGATACATTTTTCACAGCTCAAGGTGCTACAGAAGAAGATATTAATAAAATTAAAGGTAGTATATTAGAACAACATAAAATTATAGATGAAAAAGGTTGGATTAATGATCCAAATTGGATTCGCGCTTGTAAGGAAGAATTAGGAAATAATGATGTATTAAATAAAAATAATAAAAAAATATATTGTTTAAAATATAAATCTAAAGATATTGAAAGTCCATATAAACAAGTTAGTGAAAGACCCAACTCATCATTAAGAGGAAGTTTAGATAGTAAAGGAAGAGATGGTAGTAGAACATATAGATGTGATGCCGAACCTAATTGGGCTATGGAGGAGTTAGTTGAAGGAAATAAAAGCATTCCAAATCAAAAAATAAAGCAACATTTGGACAAAAAAATTATAAATTATAATATCAAATTTCCTGATGCTGAAAATGTATATACATATCCATATCATTTAATATATGGTGATTCAATGGATAATTCTGATAAAACAAACAATAATAATACTAATATTGATTCTTATAGTATGTATTCTGGTAAAATTGCAAAAGGTGAACTACCAAAATATAATTATCCTAGAGGAAATGAAGTATATGATGAAATAATAAAAGCATATAAAAATGATTTATCTTGGGAATCTAAAAATAAAAGTTCTAATAGTAATGGTATTTTAAGACATCAATATAAAGCGGGAACTACACGAAATAATTTTTATGGATTTTGTTGTTCTGAGGATACATATGGTAGTCCAAATAAAGTAAATGAATGTATATCTGATTATAATAATACACTTGATATAGCAGATCCTGAAATAGGTGAATTAAGTAATAATAATGACCATGGATGGTATTTATTACCCAAAACAGAACCAATTGATCCGACTTATAATGGATATTATATTGATGAGAATAATAATAATACAAAATATTTATTAAAAGATAATGCTATAGCAAAAGCTTCTAAATTTTTAGGAAATATAGATAATCATAGAGTATCTCATGATGGTGTTTGTAGTGAAAATGAACAAAATTATCCTAATATAAAATACTTTTGTAATGGTCCAAATAATACTAATCACAAATATAATAAAGTATGTAATCCAATAACACATCAATATGCTAAAATAAAGCAATGTATGAAAGATAAAAGAGGTGAAGATAAATTAGGTAATATATTGACAGTTGGGTTTGCTCAAAGATCTGACCAAAGATTGAAGAATTCGGATATTATAGCAGGGCTTGGATTTATTATTGATTTCGAACCTAAAAATAAAGAAAAATATCGAGGATGGGGTGGTCCTCCGATAGTTAAGTCTGTTATTCCTACCAGTAATGCTTTTAAGATGGGGATGCGACCGGGAAACATTATAACACACGTTAATGGATCTGACGTCAGAAACATGGGTTTATTGGAAGGCGAGGCTCTTCTTGACCCTGATGATGCTGGTTTACCTATTTGGCCTATGTATTTTTTGTTTGGGCCAAAAAGTGCGGTTCAGAAAATAAGAAATGGAGAATCATCTTCAATAACTGTTCAATTTGAAGATCCTAATAAAGATAATACAATTCATCTTTCAGATGAAGAAAAAATAAAATATGATGAAGATTTAAGAACATGTGTAGAACAGAATAATAATGATACTATAATAGAAGATAATACTAATACAGATACATCAGGATTTAAAAATTTAAATGAACTTAATGAATTAAATTATTTTATACAACCATCAAAAGATGGTTTAGGAAATATAATTAAATCTAATACTTATTTTCATGCTCATGAACATATACATGGTAATAAGTAATTTATTGTTTTAATTTTTTTTATTATATTATAATATGTATGTATTATTAATTCTAACTTTTCTATTATTAATTATATATTTTTATAATACTAAAGAACATTTTAATGATAATACTATTTATTCAGATAAAAATATTTTTATAAATAATAAGCAACAAATAGATATTGATACAATTAATGTAAATAGATTATGTATAAAAGATGAAAAAGGTTTAGAATGTATAAATAAATCTCAATTATTTAATGCTTTAGAATTACCTATATTTAGAAAACATACATATTGTATTGATGATGCGTGTATAACTAAAAATAATTTAAAAAAAATAACTGGTAAGTCCGATATTAAATTAAAATCTGTTAATGATTCAAAATGTATTAAATTTTCAAATATACCATCATCATTGTCATTAAGAACACAAAAAAAATGGGAAACAGATAAGTATGGGTTACGTATAGGACTAAATGATACATCACATAAAGATTTTGATAAAATTACATATCATTCATTATTAGAACCTAAAACAGGGTGGGTATTAAGCGCAAAAGATGGACAAAAATGTACTAATGGGATGTGTTGTAAAAAAGGTGTTGGAACATCAGATTATGATGATGTTTTAAAATATGGATGTAAAGCTAGACATAGATCATCGCCTGGAGTATGTTGGGAATCTGCTGGTAGAAGATGTAATAATTTAAGAAATATCAGAGCTGGGTCTATCAATGCATTTTATAAATATAAAGATAGAACACAAGTAGATATTGATATGCAAAATTTACCTTCATTTAATATGCCTTCTATAAAAGATGAAGAATGTAATAGTAATAATTCTTCAATGAATTTTATTATTAATGATGGCAAATTAAAATCAGATATAAATGGACTTTTAAATTCTGAAATATCTTCTAAACAATATAAAAATATAGCTCAACATAAAAATCATGATTGGGGGAAAATATAAGTAAATAAAAAAAAAGTATTAGTCTATATTAATGATAATAATTTTTTTAATAGTTATAATTTTAATTTTAGTTTATTTTTTATTAAAAAATAAAGATACTTTTATTATTAAAAATATAATTAAAGGAAATAAACTTTCTAGTAATGAACTTATAAAATATGATAATACAAATATATTTCTAGGTAAAAGTTTAGAACAAGATTTTATAACATTTGATACTCAATTTCATTTAAAAATTAGTGTTCCAATATATTTAAAAAATAAAAAAGATTATAGTCCTGAATCAAGTAATTTAAGCAATGAAAAAAAAAACGGAGAAGTTGATAGTAAAAAATGTCCTAATTCTCCTAATAATTGGGTTTTACCCAATGGAAAATGTTGTGATAAAAGATTTACAAATAACGATGATTGTATAAATGATTATATACAAAATGTTGATGTAAGTTATTATTTAAATAATGGAAATATGTGTCCTAATCAAATAAGCGATTCAATATGTTTTAAACGTAATTCTGATATGGTATCTGAGGCACTTTTATTAGAAGGTATTCCTAAAAAACAAACATGTATTAAATCTGGTTGTATACCTGAAACATTTAATGATGATTATTGCTGTTCTAAATTATCTAATATTGATTCAAATTGTGGGAATGGATATAAAAATAAATCATGTGTTATAAATAATAACGATAAAAAAGAAAGCGATGATTTACATGAAGATGAAAGTATTAATTATAACATTAATGAAAATACAAGAAGTGGATTATGGAAATTTATAGATTTAGAAAATAAAAATGACCAATTTGTATATTATGGACAAGAAGTATTATTACAAAATATAAGTAATATAACATCATTTTTGTGTATGTGTGATAGTTCAATTGATACACTTCCAAAATGTGGTAAAAAAGTAGACATATATTGTTATAATAGTAAAAAAGATGCTATTGATTATGGAAGATGGATAATAATACCTAAATTTTTTAATAAATTTAGTAAAGATGGATATAAAAAAACGAATGATTTATTACAAAATAAAAATAAAGAAGATATAAATGATTTTAATTTTTATGAATATTATGAAGACGATGTTTATGATTTTGAAACATTACGTGATAAAAAAATTCCAATAAGAATAAATGATAAATTTTTAATTATAAATTCTAATAAAATTGATGGAAAACATTATGTTTATTTAAATTTTTGCGATGATGATGATACAAATTTATATATGATGAATTGTAACGGTTCTAATTATAAAAAAGTTATTGGATCTTTTTCTGACTCAACACAATTAGTAAATTTTATGAATAATGAATTATATATCTATAATTGGTCAATTGTTCCTAATATATATGATATAAATGTCTATGATACTTTATTTGTTGATGGAAGTATTACTTTAGGTGATGAAGATCCTTTAGAAATAACTTCAGATACATTAAGATATATTAAAAATATACCGTATCATTTTGATAAAGAAATTTGTTTAAAAGAAGATAATAAAATGGCTAATTGTATAAATAAAGAACATATTGAAATGTTAAATGGATCAAGACCTATAAATATTAAATCAGTTGTTCCGGCCAAACCATTTATATTATATTCAGCCTTAAATTATACTGGAAGAGAATTACATATAGGATTTGATTATGAATATTCAGATAATTTACCTTATATAGGTAAAATGAATTATTGGATGAATCCAAATGATCATGGAAAATGGATAAGTTTAAAAATAGAAGGTCCTTATAGTGCTATAATATTTAATAAATCTAATTATGGATATGGAACAAACAGTGTTGGAATTATTCCTAAACTAACTTTAGATGAATTAAAAAAATCTGTTTCTAATTCTTATAAAGATAAAACAACAACAAACACAATATCATCTAATGATAATAATGATAATGATAATAATGATAATGATAATAATGATAATGATAATAATGATAATACTGATAATGATAATAATGATAATGATAATAATGATAATGATAATAGTGATAAGTATGATAAAAATCCAACACAATATATTGTTGAATCACCAGGAATTAAAAATGTAAGAGATTTGGGAGATAATTGGTCTAAAGGAATAAGATCAATTATATTTAGATATAAAAATAAAGATGGTGAATATAAAGAAATAAGCTCTAAAACAAAATCATATGAAATGAAATGTTTAGAAAAAGATACATTATTAAATCAAACAAAATTGATAAATAGTGCTATAATAAATAATAATATATATACAGCAAATTTATGTAAAAATGGAAATGATAAACAAAATTTCTATTTATATAATGATAATGATGATAAATTTGTAGAATCAAATATATATGATGATATAGATTCTGAACATATACATTTTCATAAACACAATTATGATTCATTACACGAAGAATTATAAGCTAGTGATTATAAAATTTTTTATAAATATTAATTTATAAAAATAAATTCCATTAATAATATAATGGATATAATTAATTTATTTCAAAAAAATATAATAGATAATACAAGAAATTCTATTGTTTTTTATTTAACTAAAACAGATGGTATGTTCGTATTACATATCTCAAATAAATATAAACAAAAATTAAATATAAATAATTCAAATGATACTTTTTTTAAAGATTTAATAGATATGTTATTTGATACAAATAATAAAACTAAAAAAGGTTGTTTTAATTACGAACATACGGATAATGATGAAATATATAATAAAAAATATGATGAATTATTTACTAAATTTTTATTAAATGAATATATAGTTATTCTAATTAATAACGATTTAAAACCGTTATCATATTTATGTATTAATGATAATACTTTATGGTCTTTATGTACAAATAATTTATTTAGAAATGAAGGGTATATGACAGTATTATTAAATCATTTATTTAAATTAATACATAATGATAAATTAAAAATAAGTATTGATTTACCTAATCTATTAATTTATATAAAAAAAAATAATCCTATAAAAAAACAATTAAATTCTTATTATAAATCATATGGATTCAATAATTTTAAAGATAATGATGGTTATATTATAATGAAATATAAATATTAGTATATATTAAAATGGATATAAATCATGGTTCTGCTGGAACTTCATTATGTGTTTTAGTACCTCCTTATAATTGTCAAGGGAAAAAGTATAA
>JGI24005J15628_10001002_pt1 | contig 15397 bp, 8 predicted proteins | sample LinPmetageLP40_FD_15628 | JGI IMG/M metagenome (IMG submission 15628)
GACAGACTCGCTCAGGACTCTATTCTTTGTTCATACCTATGGAATGGAACTACGAAGGATACATTGATTCTTATGGCTTACCTGTATTCAATACACCAAAAAAAGAAGTAGAAGATCCGCACGGAACAAAAATAAAACAAGGTGTAATAGAATATTGGAACAATGAAGTAGAGGGTTTAAAAGAAGATCAAGACGGATTAAATGAATTTTATAGACAGTTTCCACGTACAACAAAGCACGCATTTAGAGACGAGTCTAAGCAATCTTTATTTAATCTAACTAAAATATATGAACAAATAGATTATAACGAAGATACTAAAAACTCTAAACAAGTAACTCAAGGAAGTTTTCAATGGGAAAACGGTCAAAAAGATACTAGAGTTATATTTGTGCCAAACAAAAACGGAAGATTCTATGTTACNTGGGTTCCTGATGTAGGTTTACAAAATAAAAGATATATAAGAAACGGAGTTAATTACCCAGGTAATGAACACTGTGGAGCGTTTGGTTGTGATCCATATGACATATCAGGTACAGTTGATAAAAGAGGTTCTAATGGATCTTTACATGGTTTAACTAAATTCAGCATGGAGCAAGTTCCACCAAATCATTTTTTCTTAGAATACATAGCTAGACCACAAACTGCTGAAATATTTTTTGAAGATGTACTTATGGCTTGTGTGTTTTACGGCATGCCAATACTAGCGGAAAACAACAAACCAAGATTATTATATTATTTTAAAAGAAGAGGTTATAGAGGTTTTGCTATGAATAGACCTGATAGAAAAAGAAACAAACTATCTGTAACAGAAAGAGAAATAGGTGGAATACCTAACTCAAGTGAAGATATAAAACAAGCACATGCTTCTGCTATTGAAACATACATAGAAACGTTTGTAGGTTTAAAAGAAACAGGTTATGGTGATGTTTATTTTCAAAGAACACTAGAAGACTGGTCGCAATTTGACATAAACAATAGAACAACGCATGATGCTTCAATTAGTTCTGGCTTAGCTTTAATGGCTTGCAACAAGCACAGATACGCGCCATCTAATAAACTTGAATTAAAACCAGTTAATTTAGGTATAAAAAAATACGATAACAAAGGAACTACATCAAAAATTTTAAGTTAATGAATATATATACTAACACCAATAGTGCTTTCCCTAGTCAAGTAGTGAGTGATGCTGAAAAAGCTAGCGTAGAATACGGAAGTCAGGTGGCAATGGCTATTGAATATGAGTGGTTTCGTCAAGGCAGAACTTCTGGTAACAGGTATTTAACTAATTGGAATCAATTTCACGAATTAAGATTATACGCTCGAGGTGAGCAGAGTATACAGAAATATAAAGATGAATTATCTATTAACGGTGATTTGTCTTATTTAAATTTAGACTGGAAGCCAGTTCCTATATTATCTAAGTTTGTAGATATAGTTGTAAACGGTATATCTAACAAGAGCTATGATATAAAAGCTTATGCTCAAGATCCAGAATCTATAAAGAAAAGAACTGAGTATGCCTCTAAGCTACAAGAGGATATGATAGCTAAGGAATTCTTAGAAGAATTAAAAGAAACTTTAGGTATTGATTTATATCAAAGTCCAAACCCAGGTACTTTACCAGAAACTGATGAAGAACTAGAACTNCACATGCAGTTAAGTTATAAGCAGTCAATTGAAATAGCAGAAGAAGANGCTATATCNTCTGTGCTTGCTCAAAATAAATATGATTTAACTAAGCGTAGAATAAACATGGACTTAACTGTTCTTGGTATTGGTGCTGCTAAAACAAACTTTAATACAGCAGAAGGTATTACTGTTGATTACGTAGATCCAGCGTATATGGTTTATTCATACACTGAAGATCCTAACTTTGAAGATATATATTATGTAGGTGAAATAAAAGCTATAACTATACCAGAGCTTAAAAAAGAGTTTCCAGACATAACTGAAGAAGAATTAAAAAGAATACAAGCAATGCCTGGTAACAGATCTTATGTTACAGGATGGGGACAATACGATGAAAATACTGTTCAAGTATTATACTTTGATTACAAGACTTACTCTAATCAAGTATTTAAAATAAAAAACACAGATCAAGGTTTACAAAAAGCTTTAGAAAAAGATGACACGTTTAATCCTCCAGAAAATGATAGTTTTGAAAAAGTATCAAGATCTATAGANGTATTATACAGTGGNGCTAAAGTTTTAGGTACTGACACTATGTTGAAATGGGANCTAGCTAAGAANATGTCTAGACCTATGGCTGATACTACTAAGGTTAGAATGAACTATAATATCTGTGCACCTAGAATATATAAAGGTCGTATAGAATCTTTAGTTAGCAAATGTATAGGTTTTGCTGACATGATTCAGTTAACACATTTAAAGCTACAACAAGTTATGTCTAGAATAGTACCTGATGGTGTTTATTTAGACATGGATGGTTTAGCTGAAGTTGACTTAGGTAATGGTACAAACTACAATCCTGCAGAAGCACTTAATATGTACTTCCAAACAGGTTCTATTGTAGGTAGATCACTTACACAAGACGGTGATATGAACTCCGGTAAAGTACCTATTCAAGAACTTAACAGTTCAAGTGGTCAAGGTAAGATACAAAGTTTAATACAAACTTACCAGTATTACTTACAAATGATACGTGACGTAACCGGACTTAACGAAGCTAGAGATGGTAGTACTCCAGATAAACAAACTTTAGTTGGCTTGCAAAAAATTGCAGCTAATGCTTCTAACGTAGCAACTAGACATATAAAACAAGCTAGTTTGTATCTTACATTAATGACATCTGAAAATATAGCTTTAAAAATAGCTGATGCATTAGAGTTCCCTTTAACAGCAGCATCGTTAAAAAACTCTATATCTAATTACAATGTAAATACATTGATGGAGGTTTCTAATTTAAACCTACATGACTTTGGTATTTTTCTAGAATTAGAACCAGACGAAGAAGAGCAACAACAATTAGAGCAAAATATACAAGTTGCTTTACAAAGTGGTGGTATAGACTTAGAAGATGCCATAGACTTAAGACAAATTAAAAATCTTAAGTTAGCAAATCAAATGCTTAAAGTTAAGCGTAAGTCTAAAGCTAAACAAGATCAAGACAACCAACAAGCTAATATTAGAGCTCAAGCAGAGTCTCAAGCTGATGCTGCTGAGAAAATAGCAATGACTGAGGTTCAAAAGCAAGAAGCTATATCTGGATCTAAAGTTCAGTTTGAACAAGCTACAAATCAAATGGAAATACAACGCATGGAGCTAGCGTCTCAATTAAAACAACAAGAGATGCAAATGCAACATCAATTTGACATGCAATTAAAGCAAGCAGATTTAGAGGCTATGAAAACTAAAGAAACTGCTATAGAAGATCGTAAAGACAAGCGTATAAAAATGGAAGGTACGCAACAAAGTAAGATGATTACTCAAAGGCAAAACGAAATGTTGCCTATAGATTTTGAAGCACAAGGCGAAGAACAACCTATGGCTTAAACTATTTATTATTTAATTTTATTATATTATGGAAACAAAAACAAATGAACCTGTTAAACAGGAAGGTGAATTTAAATTAAAAAAGAAAACACCAAAAAAATTTACAAAAACAAGTAATGAGCCTGTTAAAGTAAATATCAAAGAACCTTTGGTTGAATTAGAACCAGAGGTTAAAAAAGTAATAATACCTAAACAAGAAGAAGATGCCATTCAAATCGGAGAAACAGAGAAGATATCTGTGGAAGAATCATCCGGAGATAGCGCAAAGGTGGGAGAACCTGTACAAGAGTCCAACGAGACTACTGAAGGGTTTTCTCCAATCAAAGAAGTAACAGAGCAGCAAGTACAAGAAGTAAAAGAAGCAATAAGAGATGAGAAGGTTTTAGGTAAACAATTACCTGAAAACATTGAAAAGCTTGTTTCGTTTATGGAAGAAACTGGTGGAACTATAGAAGATTACACTAGACTTAACGCTGATTATACTAACGTTGATGAAAACACTTTATTAAAAGAGTATTACAAAAAGACAAAACCTCATTTAGATGATGAGGAAATAGGTTTTATCATGGAAGATAACTTTGACTATGACACAGACCTTGACGAAGAACGAGACGTCCGTAAAAAGAAACTCGCTAAAAAAGAAGAGATTGCAAAAGCCAAAAACTTTTTAGAAGAAACTAAGAAAAAATACTACGACGAGATCAAGTTGAAATCGAACGTAACTCAGGATCAACAGAAAGCTATGGACTTTTTTAATCGATATAACAAAGAGCAGCAAGTAGCTGAGCAACAACATGCGCAATTTAAAGAAAATACTAAAGAACATTTTAGCGATAATTTCGAAGGTTTCGATATTAAAGTCGGTGAAAAAAGTTATAAGTATAATATTCAAAATCGTGATAAAGTTGCAGAAAACCAATCAAATATTAACAACCTAGTTGGGAAGTTCCTAGACAAAGAAGGTAATGTTACAGACACGAAAGGTTATCATAAAGCTATGTACGCCGCTGAAAACGTAGATAAAATCGCAGCTCATTTTTATGAGCAAGGTAAAGTAGATGCTGTAAAGCAAGTTGTAAATAAATCAAAAAACTTAAGTGACTCTCAAGCGAGATCAACTCAAGGTGACGTATTTGTCAATGGCATGAAAGTGAAAGCTATATCAGGCGCGGATTCTACAAGATTAAAAATTAAAACAAAAAGGTTTAACTAAAAAAAATTAACAAATTATGAGTTTATCTCCACAATTTGGTAGTATTGTACCTTCGCAAATCCAACAAACTCTTGCAAACAACTATTTAACGTTTGATCAAGGGCAAAATGATTTTGCACAACAATATTTACCAGAAATTTACGAACAAGAAGTAGAGCGTTATGGAAACAGAACGTTATCTGGATTCTTAAGAATGGTTGGCGCTGAAATGCCAATGACAAGTGATCAAGTAATATGGTCAGAACAAAATAGATTGCATGTAGCATACAATGGAATTACTGCAACTGCTGCAGGAGCTGTAGGTGTAAACCCAACAACTCTTACGCTAACAGATGGTTCAACTAATGTTATGAGTGTAAATGATACTATAGTAGTTTTAGATCCAACTTCTGGATTAGAAGCTAAGTGTATTGTTCTTGATACTAACGGTGCTGTAAACGGAAACGTAGTAGTACAGTGTTTTACACCTGTAACTACACTTATAGCTCAAGGATTTTCTGCTGCTGCAGGAGCTTTGAAGATATTTGTATACGGTTCTGCTTACACAAAAGGAACTAACTTAACAGCTGCATCTGCTGGAACTAATTCAGCTGTAAGACAATCTATTACTCCAAGCTTTACGCAGTTTTCTAACTCTCCACTTATTTTAAGAGACCAGTTCCAAATCAATGGATCTGATATGGCTCAAATTGGATGGGTAGAAGTTTCAACTGAAGATGGTGCTTCTGGTTTCTTATGGTACTTAAAAGCTGAGTCTGAAACAAGACTACGTTTTGAAGATTACTTAGAAATGAGTATGGTAGAAAGTGAATTAAATGCTAGTGCTGCTGCTGGAGCTTACGGAAACGGAGCTTTACCAGGATCTGAAGGTTTATTTGCTGCTATTAGAAACAGAGGAAATGTAGAAGTAGGATTTACTGCTGCTGCTGGACTTGATGATTTTGATGCAATACTTAAAAACTTAGATACTCAAGGAGCTATTGAAGAGAACATGTTGTTTTTACAAAGACAAACTTCTCTTGATTTTGATGATATGCTAGCTAGCATCTCTGGCGGATTTGCTGGAGGAACTGCTTTTGGTTTATTTGAAAATTCAGAAGAAATGGCTTTAAATCTTGGGTTCTCAGGATTTAGAAGAGGATCTTATGATTTCTATAAAACTGATTGGAAATACTTAAACGACGCTTCTACTCGTGGCGCTATCGTTGGTGTTAATTCAATTGAAGGTGTATTAGTACCTGCTGGAACTTCTACTGTTTATGACCAAATTTTAGGTACAAACATTAGACGACCATTCTTACACGTGCGTTACAGAGCATCTCAAGGAGATGACAGACGTATGAAGTCTTGGTTAACTGGTTCTGCTGGTGGTGCTTTCACTTCAGATTTAGATGCGATGCAAATCAATTTCTTATCTGAAAGATGTTTAGTAACTCAAGCTGCTAATAACTTCGTTTTATTCCAAGGATTATAATAATCCAACAAATGTAATTCTTACCCTCGTTATATCAACGGGGGTAATTATTACTTTTATAACTATTTAATTTTATTATATTATGGCTAAACAAGCTAAAGCAGAAGCTGTTGAGGTTGCACCTCAAGAGGTAGCGGTAAAAACTGCACCAAAAAAACCAGCTAAACCTAGTTGGGAAATAAAAGATAGAGTTTATTATCTTAGAAATAATAAAACTCCGTTAACATTAACTATACCTGGAAAGCATACAAGAAAACATGCTTTACTATATTTTGACAAAGACTTAGGTAAACAAAGAGAGCTAAAATATGCAACAAACCAAGACTCTGTTTTTGTAGACGAACAAAAAGGAGAGTGCACAATGGGTCATATTATATTTAGCGACGGAAGTTTAAAAGTTCCAAAACAAAAACAAAATTTACAAAAACTTCTTTCTTTATACCACCCACTTAATGGTAGAATATATGAAGAGTTTAGTGCTGTAGATGAAGCAGAAGATGATCTTGATATTATACACTTAGAAATAGATGCTATGAATGCTGCAAGAACAATTGATATTGATCAAGCAGAGGCAATACTAAGAGTTGAAAAAGGATCAGCTGTAAACACAATGAGTTCTAAAGAATTAAAAAGAGACTTGTTATTGTTTGCTAAAAACAATCCTGCAACCTTTATATCTTTAGCAAAAGATGATAATGTTCAATTAAGAAACTTTGCTATTAAAGCTCAAGAAGCTGGTATTATAATTTTATCTCAAGATCAAAGAACATTTACTTGGGGATCAAATAATAGAAAATTAATGAACGTGCCTTTTGATGAAAACCCTTACTCAGCGTTTGCGGCTTTCTTAAAAACAGACGAAGGTGTAGAAATCTATAAATCTATAGATAAAAAACTATAAAAACAAGTGATACTAATAACAGGCGGTTTCGGCCGCCTTTTTAGTATATTAAAATAAAACAAATGGTAAATATAAATACAGTATATACAACAGTCTTGTACATATTAAACAAAGAGCAAAGAGGTTATGTAACTCCAGCGGAGTTTAATAGCTTAGCTACTTTAGTACAAGAAGAAATATTTGATTCATATTTTCCTGACGGAAATCAATTAAACCGTCAAAACCAAAACAATACTCAAAACGACACAGAGTTTTTTGACATGTTTAAAGATACTGCTTATAAAATATATCCTTTTGAAAAAACTGCTGCTTTTGCTTATAACAATACAGCTGGAGTATTAGGATGGCAACTTGCCGAAGATGGTACAATATATAAACTAGGAGAAATAATATCCACCTACAACACAACAAATCCTCAATACGATTCAATTACTCAATTAGCTAGTAACAGTGATTTTAATAAAATAATAAGATCTAAGCTTACAGCTCCTACAGTTCAAAACCCTATATGTACAACTTCTTCAGGGCCAAATAGTACATTGCTTATAAAAGTTAGCCCACAGCCAAATAGTTTAAACATAAATTGTTTATTTAAACCAGTGGCTCCAAACTGGAGTTTTACTGTTGGAACACTAGGTCAATATCTTTATGACTCTGCTAATTCTATTAATTTTGAATTAGATACATCTGAGCAAACTAACTTAATAATACAGATATTAAAATACTGTGGAATAATAATAAACGATCCACAGATAATACAAACCGCATCTATTGAAGCTCAAGAAGCATCGGCTAATCAAAAATCTTAAAAAATGGCGTTAATAACAGAAACTAATCAACAATATTATCAAGGCGCACAAGGCTTTAGAGGTACTGGTAATGCTCTTACTATTACAACAACTTTTGATACTGATTTAGTTTTTGGAAGTGTTGACGCGTGGAATCCTAACAATCAATACTACGCTTTAAATAATTTTAAAATATATACTAGTACTACAGGTATACCAGGAAGTTGGAGTGAGTATCTTTTAAAATACACTGTTGTTAATAATCAAATAACATTTAATACAGCGCCGTTTCCAGCTAATAACTTATTTATAGTTGTTCAACTCAAAGTATTAAGTGGTGGACAATATGGTAACACACCTGCTGAAGAAGCTATTGGTGACGCGGTTGAAGAAAACTACGGAACATATCAGTATGTAAAATTATCTGATATAATAGATAACTACATGGTTGGTTACGTAGGTGATGGTAAAATAATACAAACAGCTAAAAAATCTGATATATTATTTTTTGCTAAAAGATCTTTACAGGAGTTTAGTTATGATACTTTAAAGAGTATTAAGTCACAAGAATTAACAATACCACCAAGTTTATCTTTAGTGATACCTCAAGATTACGTTAACTACGTAAATATATCATGGATAGACAATCACGGTGTTAAAAGACCTTTATATCCTAACAACAACTTAACTATAAATCCTTATTCTAAATTATTACAAGATGAAAAAGGTATGCCTACTCAAGATAACTTTGGACAAAGTCTTGAAGGAACATCTTTAACTGTAGAAAGATGGAAAGAAACTAATGAAAATAGATTATTAAACGGAGAAGCTTTAGATCAATTTGACAACCTAGCATATGGTATGTACGGTAATGATTTTGGTTCTGGACCTTGGGATTGGGGTAGACTATATGGCTTAGATCCTCAATATTCTCAAAGCAACGGTTGGTTTGGTATAAACGAAAGAGATGGCTTGTTTACTTTCTCAAGTAATTTAGTAGATAGATTAATAGTAATAGAATACATCTCAGACGGACTTGCTTATGATTTAGATACTAGAGTACCTAAGATGGCAGAAGAAGCAATGTATTTAAGCATATCATATAATCTACTAGCCAACAGAGCAAACACATCTGAAGGTATAATAGCAAGATTTAAGAAAGACAAAAGAGCAGCTTTAAGAAACGCTAAGATAAGACTATCTAACATAAAATTAACTGAAATAGTTCAGGTTATGAGAGGTAAATCTAAATGGTTAAAACACTAAAATTTAATGGCAAACGTTCAGAACTCTTTTATAAAGAGCAAATTAAATAAAGACCTTGACGCTAGGTTATTACCTAATGGCGAATACAGAGATGCTAAAAACGTTCAAGTTAGTAGATCTGAAGGCGCTAATGTTGGTTCTTTAGAAAACGTGTTGGGTAATAAAAAATTAAAAGACTTTAATGTTATAACAGGAAGTAGCAAGATGGTTTGTATAGGTAAACTTGTAAGTGACTCCACTAGCGAGGTTTATTTGTTTTTAACATCATACACGGATCCAAACCCAAGTCAATTAGAATATACGCCAGGTAGCGAAAACTACATAGTAGTTTATAACCCTTCACTTCCAGACACAGAGTCTTTAAAAGTTTTAGTCAAAGGATCTTTTCTTAATTTTTCGACTACACATGAAATATATCATGCTAACTTATTAGAAGATTTACTATTCTGGACTGACAATAGAAACCAACCTAGAAAAATAAATGTAAATCTTGCAAATCCTTCGCTATCAACAAATCCAACATACTACATTAATGAAGATCAAATAAGTGTAGCTAAATACAATCCTTATCAACCAATACAACTTTGGCAAAAAAACTTAACATCTACAGACCCTGTTCCTTATGAAACAACGATGAAAGACGTTAATAGCAAGACGTTTCCTAATGGTGCAACTGCTTTTACAGGAGGAACCTCAGGTGGTGGCGGTGGTGCGACTATAACTCTTGTAAGTTTAGTTGGTGAAGTACCATTAGGTAATCCTCCAACAAGTCAACAAACTCCTTATGGCGCAGCTACTGTTGGTTACATAGCACAATCTGGAGCAGCTATTACACCTATATTAGATTCAAGCGGTAATCCTGTTGTAGTAAACACAATTCAATATTTTTTAGGCAGTGAAAATGAATGGACTGTTGGATTAAAAAAGAATCTATCAGGCACACCTCAACCTGTTAACTGGCCAACTTTAACAGCCGGAACAGAAATTGTTTTTAATTATAACACTTATTACGATAAAGATTTTGCTGGAGATGAAAATTATTTAGAAGACAAGTTTGTAAGATTTAGTTATAGATTTAAATTTGAAGATAATGAATATTCATTAATAGCTCCTTTTACTCAAATTGCTTTTATACCTAAGCAAGATGGGTATTTTATGTATGTAAGAAATGACGCTAAAAACTTTACAAGCAAAGACGATCAAGCTGATGCTTATAGAAGTACTATAGTTTCTTTTGTTGAAAACAAGGTAGATGCTATAAAGCTAATAATACCTTTACCTTTCCCTAAAAGTACTATACAAGAGAGTTTAAAAATAAAAGAACTAGATATAATATATAAAGAGTCTGATGCTTTGGCGCTTAAAGTTATTGAGACTATAGAAATAACTGAACTAACATCAGGTACAGATTCTAGTATTTTTGAATATGATTATTTATCTAAAAAACCGTATAAAGTATTACCAAGCAGTGATACAACTAGGGTTTATGATAAAATACCAGTAAGAGCTTTTGCTCAAGAGATTGCTAGCAATAGAGTTGTTTATGGTAATTTTCAAAACAAACACACGCCGCCAACTACTTTAGATTATAACGTCACTGTAAGCACAAAATCAGATTTTAATCTAAAAGATGGAACGGCTGTTTCTGGTACTACTGGAGGCGTAATCGCTGGAACTACTATTAATATTTCAAGTCCAACAGGAACGATACAAGTAGGAAGTGTTGTTACAAGTACTACAAATGGTGTTACAATACCACCTAACACTTCTGTTACTGGTGGTAATTTTACAGCAACTATAAAGCTAGATAAAAATGTTACTTTAGTTAATTCAGCTAATTTAGTTTTTACAGCCGTAGGAACAGATACTCAAGCGGTAAGTAAAATAGAATATCCTAATCACTCAGTAAAACAAAATAGAAATTATCAAGTAGGTGTTGTATTATCTGATAGATACGGTAGATCTTCAACTGTTATATTGTCTAGAAGCAATAGTTTAGTTGCGGATTCCGCTAGTGGTCTTACTTTTTTAGGAGACACTATATATGCGCCTTATCTACCAGTTGGTTTAGAGCAATCATCTTGGCCAGGCAACTCTATTAAGGTTTTATTTAATTCAACTATAGGACCTAATGGTAAAAACGTATTAGATGGTTCCCCTGGTATATACAACGGTGAAGTATCTAGTTCAGATTATAATCCTCTTGGATGGTATAGCTATAAAATTGTAGTTAAACAAACAGAGCAAGAATATTACAATGTATACTTGCCAGGTATCATGGCTGCTTATCCAGAAGATACATCTTTAGAAATAGGTATAACATCTCACACTGTTTTAATAAATGATAATATAAACAAAGTTCCAAGAGACTTAACAGAAGTCGGACCTGATCAAAAACAATTCAGAAGCTCTGTTCAGTTATTTGGTAGAGTAGAAAATACTTCAACTGCAGCTGGCTACTTGAGCAGCACTGGCAACGAACAAGTGTATGATAACGCTGGTGCTTTAACAAATCAGTACTACCCAGGTAGAAGCTCTGACACTGTATCAACTATTTCAACTCTTAGAGATTTGTTTGATTACAGTCCTGTAGATCCGCCATCTCCAAATTATTTTGGTCAATTTTACCAATTAAATTCAAATCCCTTAGTTGCTAAAATCAGTACAACTAAAAAAATAGGTCAAATATCAAATGAAAACTATAAAGTCTCTTCAGCGTTAGTTAATACTGATGTTGATCCTTCAACAAACCCATATAAAATATTACTTAAAAATGTAAATGGGCTTAGTCCTGTTCCTGTTGGTAGTTTAATATCTGGTCCTGGGTTAGATGATAACATGACTGTACTTAGTTTTACAGCGGTTAGTGGTCAAGCTTATGATGCGGAGCTAACTGTAACAGTAGATGAAGCATCTACTTTTTCACCTTCAAAACCTACTCTAAAACAAAACGATAGATTAGATTTTTTCCCTGGTTTTGACGATCAAAGGGCGGTAGAAAAAACACCAGGAATACAATACTTGGCTGTGTACGAAACAGAACCAGTTGAAAGCTTGTTAGACATATTCTGGGAATCAACAAGTGTAGGTGAAGTTGCAGATTTAAACAACTTAATATTAAACGCTACAGGTGGTGGCGCTGGACTAAGTGCTAACTTAAGTGCTTCACTTTGGTCAGAAGCTTATGTTTTAAACAACAGAATATTTGATGCTAATTTTACTTTAGTTGATGCTTTTGGAAGTAATTTACCAACCTCAAGTGGTGGATCTGCAGGCATAGTTTCTGTAACACTAGATAGTGTTTCGAATGGTAATGGCGTTAATGTTCAAACAGTTGAAGCTAGTCCATACTTTGAATTAGTAGGTAACGCACAAGACAATACAATACCTCTTGGGTTTTTTAATATAATACTAAAACAAGAATACATAGATGCTGTTTACTATAGTCAAAACTCTGGAGATCGTAATTTTACGTTTTCAATATCATGGGAGACAACAGATGGATCTACTAACACTATTGGCGGACCTCAAGTAGTAAACGCTGGTCCATCAAATGTTAGACCTAATGACGCGTCGCCAGGTATAACAACTACACCAAACAGCTTAGAAGGTAGCACTATAACTAGTAATAGATACACGTCTTTAGTTGCAGTGGCTAACGCAACTAATGGTTCTTCTAATGCGTCATTAAAAACTAGTGGTATAGCTTGGAGTTTAATAAGCGTAAGTAATCAAACTTCTCCAAACACAGACCTTGTTAGTCAAGGATTATTTACCATGACTAATACTGTAGCTTCAGGTTTAAGAAGAGGAACACTAACTAATACTAGTGGAGGTAATATGCCTGCTAGCATATACAACATAGTAATAGGTGTAGCTGATGCTGGTGGTCCATCACCTGTTGGAACTAACATATCCTTTGTTCTTGATTTAAGAATTGTTCCTAATCTTGTTGGAATAGGTGAGGTTACATATTGTTTAAATGGAACAGTTAGCAATTGCGTATCAGGTGAACTACAAACCGCTGAATATGTTGTAATACAAATAAACACCGGCACTACAGATCAAAATGGGTTTTATATTTACGATCTTGGTCAAAGCAACTTTCAAACTTGGGCAAATAGTTGTTTTGGAGGTAACACTATATCTATAAATTATACAGGAAGACAGACTAGCTCAAATGGTAACCCCATTAGTAGTTGCGTTCCTGCTTATGGAACTACTTTAAGCGCTGCAGAAGGCGTGCTAGAAGATAGAAATTATTCTGGACAAGCAAGTTACGCTAACACTATAACTCCTCCTAGCTTAAGCAGTTATACTTTTGAAATAGTATAATGAAAGGCATTGAAGATCCAATTGCTAAAAAACAAGTAAAAAAGTTATTAAATTTAAACTGGGGTCATTATAATTTATATTTAGTAGGTGGTTTAATACAAGGATGGGAAACAAAAGATATAGATGTGGCTGTAACCGGACCAATAATTAACCAAGATAAGTTTATTTATTTAATCAAAGAAGCAAGCAAAATTGATTTTATAGATATTAGTTATCGAAAAAACATGCAAGCAAGCTTAATAGGTGAAGCAGAGCACATGAAGCCAGTAAGAATAGACGTAGGTAGACTAAGTAAACCTAATAAACAAGTTAATTCTTATTTTGAAAACGGACTATGGTTTAGGATACTTAGTTATCCTATGCTTAAACAAATAAAAAACAAAAGAGTATATACAAGCCAACCAGTGTTAATACACTAGTGCTGCTTGTAATTTACATTAAAAATAAGTAATAATTAATCATGGCAGGAGCGGTAATAGAAGTAAAATACTTTAACACTTTCGTTTTGAAAAAAACAGCTACACAAACCGAGGACACTATAGTGTGGAACGGGTCTTTTGGTATTCCAAAAGATAAGGGTGGTTACAATGTGGTTACTGCCGATGTTACTTCTGATACTAATTGGGCTATTGAAGAATCTAGAATAAGAGGTGGCTACAACAATACTAATGTAGACTATGGCGTTAGGGCTTATCTAGTAGAAGAAGATCCTGCTTCAACAATAAGATTTAATAGTTTAATATACTCTGGTATATTTAACTCTAGAACAGGTATAAATAACACTAACGTATTTTCTTCTGCTGACGATATTACAAAAAGCGCAGATCCAGCTAACGCTAGTATACAAAAACTATATGCTGAAGATACTAACTTGATTATATTTCAAGAATACAAAGTAAGTAGAGCTTTAATAGATAAAGATGCTATATATTCTGCTGAAGGAAATGCTAGTGTAACTTCTAGTAACTTAACAATAGGTGTTATACAACCTTATGCTGGTAAGTTTGGTATAAGTAGAAACCCAGAAAGTTTTGCTATATATGGTTACAATAAGTATTTCTCTGATAAAAATAATAATGTTATAATGAAATTATCTAACTCAGGTTTAGAAGAAATTTCTAGATACGGTATGATAGATTATTTTAGAGACGAACTAAATAGCATAGACATTGGCATTGATGAGGGGAAAGTAAGAGGTGGTTATGATATACACAGTGACCAATACGTAGTGTCTACTCAAAACAGTGATGGGTCAGGTTATAACACAGTATCTTGGGATGAAACCGTAAAAGGTTGGACTAGTTTTTATGACTATAAACCAACTCAAATGTTTAGTTTAAGAAATAAGTTTTATTCCACAGGTAAAGATAATTTTTACGGAAGTCTAAAAGCTGTTTGGGGAGTTAGATTATATGACAGTTTATACGAGCATTACTCAGTTGATGTTAATAGATCTTTTTTCTATGAAAGAAATTACCCTTCAACAGTTACTTTTATATTTAACCCTAGCGCTTCAACTAGCAAAAACTTTAAAACAATAAGTTACGAAGGTATGAACGGCTGGCAGTTAAATACTTTAATATCTGATAACACAGCTAAAGACTATAACGCTTTAATACCAGGTTGGGATATTTATAACGATACTGCTAATTCAGCTCGTAGCTATGTTGGAGGTGAGTACGTTATAGCAGACGCGAGCGCTAAAGCTGGAGCTGCATCAACAAATACAACTGTAGTCTTAGCAAACGTTGTAGGTGTTATAGCTGTAGGAGCAAGTGTTACCGGTATAGGTGTTGCAGCTAACACAGTGGTTGTTAGTTTTAATGCAACTACAAAAACCTTAACAGTAAATCAAAATTTAGGTGTTGCTTTGAATGCTGCTTTAGCATTTTACTTAGTTGTTAAT